>Ga0307436_1000647_pt1 | contig 16334 bp, 15 predicted proteins | sample SalMarWE160440MG_FD_202513 | JGI IMG/M metagenome (GOLD analysis project Ga0307436, IMG submission 202513) | Salt marsh sediment microbial communities from the Plum Island Ecosystem LTER, Massachusetts, United States - WE1604-40 | ecosystem: Environmental > Aquatic > Marine > Intertidal zone >...
GAGCGTATACCTCTTGGTTAAAATTTTTCCGATTAGAAAAATTTCTTGAGGATACGCTCTTCTTTTTCCTTCATCCACAACTTTCGACTATATCTCGTTGTAACACTTTGCAAAGCCGTATCAATCGCTCCAGCTAGATGAACCCAATTCGTGCAGAAAATGAGTTCTGTATTTTGAAAGTAAGGAGAGCTTAAGCAGAGATTTGCCACATTCTCTTTGTATTTCTCATAGTCTTCCCTTCTCCCCTCATATCCCGGCTGTATCCCATCAAAGACAATGATTTTTTTGCAACTGCGAAGAGCTGCATTTTGATCCAAGGAACGCATCGTTTGCTCGAGGATCTTGGTCGAGGGGATCGAGGGGATGGGGTTGGTTGTGCAGATGACGGTAATCTGATCAGAAAGGGATTTGGATCGTTTATTTTGCTTCATTGAGATGGCAGCGAAAACTGCGGCCAGAAAAGTGAGAATTAAAAAAGCTCGTCTCATTTAATACCTTAAAATAGCCGTTGAAATCATGTTACCGGCCATATGGCAGGTCATCGGAGCCCACAAACTTCCCGTAAGTTCCTTGAGAAGACTGAAACACATCCCCATGATGAAAGTCGCTGCAAAAATGGGAATATTGAACCATCCTTGGAATGGACTCACGTGAAGAGCGCCAAAGATTGCATTTGTCTTTACGGCCGTCACAAATCGATTCCAAGAAGAGGGATCTTCGCTCTCCTTTAATAAATCTGTCAGCCAGCCTCGAAAGATGATTTCTTCACCTACTGGAGCGATAATGCACCCGATAAACATCCAGAGAAGACCCCCGAGTCCCCCACTGCTGAGAAGCAGTCCTATATCTTGCACACCACTGAGAGGGTGTCCAAGCAAGATAAAAATCTTTTCAATCAACCCCACCAACATTTCTGTCAAAAACTCCAAGGGAAACCAGGCCGCGAGGCCTAAGGTAATGTTTCTGAGTCCATTTTCCTTGGAAAAGTAATCGTTAATGCTAGGGAGTTCCCTGATGAGTTCTGGGTTGTCCCGAATCGCAATCAGAACCAAAGTATTTAAGAAGAGACTGACAGCGAATAGATAGATCCCAAATGCCGTTCCAAGTACGCAACCGGCTGTAATACATGAAAGAGGCATGATGACTTTGGCTGATAAGTCAAAAGCAGTATTAATGGATGGCTTTTGAAAGAGGGCTTCGATTTCTCGGTCAATGCGAACGAACTCAACTGCCACATTACCCAGCTCTTGAAAAAATCGATCAAATGTAAGGGTTGAAGCCGCTGTTACACTCATATTTTCCCTTAAAAAATGCCCGGGTTATTCTACCGGGCATTTCATTAGTCTGCAAAGGCAAATACGAGTTCTTCTTCTCCTTCGAGATCGATATGGCGTCTCACCCGATCGCTGTACTCGTTGAAGCCCGTTCCTCCTGGAATCATATGCCCCATGATGAGGTTCGACTTGAAGTCGAGGAGGTAATCGGTCTTCGCCTCACACGCGGCATCGGTGAGAACGCGTGTCGTCTCCTGGAAGGAAGCTGCTGAGATCCAGCTCTCTGTAGAGAGAGAGGCCTTGGTAATTCCGAGGAGAACGGGAGCGGCTTGAGCAGCGCGGCCCCCTTCTTCGAGAACTCGACGATTCTGGCGATGGAAATCCTTCTTATCGACATCCTCTCCGTAGAGGAATGTCGTATCACCAGGCTCAATGACGCGCACCTTTTGGAGCATCTGACGAACGATGATCTCGATATGCTTGTCGTTGATATCTACCCCTTGCAAGCGATAGACCTCTTGAACCTGATTGACCAGGTACTTTTGGAGCTCCCGCACGCCACAGATTTCGAGTATCTCATGTGGAATGACGAGTCCATCTGTGAGCTGCTGCCCTTTGATTACATGATCTCCCTTTTGGATGATCAAGTGCTTGGTCAGCGGAATGAGATGCTCTTCTTCCATACCCGACTCTTCGTCGCGGACGACAAGGATCCGCTTGTTCTTCTGAACGCCGCGGAAATCGACTACCCCATCAATCTTTGCAATTTCTGCCGCATCTTTGGGTTTGCGCGCTTCAAAGAGTTCGGCAACACGGGGAAGTCCTCCGGTGATATCTTTGGTCTTGATCGCCCCACGTGGCAAGCGAGCGAGAAGCTGTCCCGCATGGACATATTCTCCTTCTTGCACCGAGATAAAGGCGCCTGATGGAATCGCATACGTTCCGACGAGCTCGCTGCATTGAGCATCAGCGTAAATGGCGATTTGGGGGTGCAGCTCACCACGGTGCTGCTTCACAATCAGCTCAGATTGTCCTGTCTGCTTGTTGATTTCCACTTGTGTCGAGATCCCTTCAACGAGGTCATCGTATTTGACGTATCCAGGGCGCTCACAGATAATCGGGATGTTGTGCTGCTCCCAAACCGCGAGCTGTGTTCCCTTTTTCACTTTTGAGCCATCTTCGAGCAAAATGCGTGTCCCGAGCTCGACGTTAAAGCTCTGAAGGGGTTCAAGAGACTTGGTGCTGAGGAGCTTTTTCGTCTCCTCTAAGCTGCGCCCTTCATCACGGATGACATGGAGCATCCCATTTTTGTTGAGAGCAAGCCATTCCCCTTCTTGGTTCTGCACGGTGCGCAGATCCATGTAAACGAGAAATCCGTCTTTCTCAGCGTCGAGTTCTGGGCTGAGGTGAGCGGCGGCGATCCCTCCGAGGTGGAAGGTTCTCATCGTGAGCTGTGTACCGGGTTCCCCAATCGACTGAGCGGCAATAATCCCGACAGCCTCTCCATGACCGACAACTCGGCCATTTGCGAGATTGGTTCCGTAACACTTACAGCAGATTCCCCTGCCCGACTCACAAGTGAGAGCCGAGCGGATGCGGATTGATTCAATCCCAGCATCATCAATGGCTTCGGCTTGAGCGAGGTTGAGGACAGTTCCCGCTTTTGCGAGAATCTTTGTCGCATCCCCAGGCTGATAAACATCATCGACAACGGCTCTTCCAAAAATCCGATCTTTGAGGGGAAGAAGTTCTTCTTGTCCCTGCTTGATCGCAGACACTTCAATTCCATTGAGAGTTCCACAGTCATCTTCGATGATGATGACGTCTTGGGCCACATCGACAAGACGTCTCGTCAAGTAACCCGAGTCGGCTGTTTTGAGAGCGGTGTCGGCAAGACCTTTTCGCGCACCGTGTGTCGAAATCGAGTACTCGAGTACGCTGAGACCTTCGCGGAAGTTCGAGGTAATCGGGTTCTCAATAATTTCTCCAGATGGCTTGGCCATGAGACCCCGCATCGCCCCAAGCTGTTTAACCTGGGAGCGAGTCCCCCGAGCACCCGAATCCATCATGAGATAAATTGGATTGAGCTCATGATCTTTGGGCTGACTCATCAACTTAAAGAGCTCTTCGGAGAGATCGTCTGAAACTTCGGTCCAGATGCTGATGATCTTCGAATGACGCTCACCATCGGTAATAATCCCATCTTCGTATTGCTTTTGGACAACGGCAATCCTCTTGTGGGCTTCTTCCATTTCCTTTTGCTTGGATTTGGGAATTTCCACGTCACAGATTCCGATTGAAAGGGCCGATTTAGTCGCCTCAGAGAAACCAAGGTTTTTCAAATCATCGAGGAATTTCACCGTCGCCTCGAGACCTACTTTCTTATAAGTGTCGAGAACGAGCTGACTCATCTTCTTTTTGCGAAGGGCGTAGTTTTGGAAACCGAGTTCTTTGGGAACAATCGTATTGAAAATCACACGTCCAGGTGTCGTCTCAATGATCCCCTCGGGTAACTTGAGCTTGATCTTCTCGTGAATATGAATTCCCCGTCCGAGGTCATCGCGGCGCTCTCCTTCAGTCGTTTCAGTTTCGATGTTGTAGCTTCCCGCTCCTTGCATGGCGAGAAGAACCTCTTCTCGGCTCGAGAACACTTTGACTTTCTTTCCCATTTCATCGGGCGAGTAGATCGGATCATGCATGAGGTAATACAGACCCAAAATCATATCTTGCGATGGTACTGCCGACGGCTTACCCGATGAGGGCAAGAAGATATTGTCAGGAGCCATCATGAGGAGTTTAGCCTCGAGCTGCGCCTCGATCGAAAGTGGAACGTGGACGGCCATCTGGTCACCGTCAAAGTCGGCGTTGAAGGCCGAACAGACAAGAGGATGGATCCGGATCGCCTTTCCTTCGATTAGGATGGGCTCGAAAGCTTGAATCCCAAGTCTATGGAGGGTCGGTGCCCGGTTGAGGAGAACGGGGTGACCTTTAATAATCTCTTCGAGAACATCCCACACCTCTTCGTCCTGGCGCTGGATCATCTTCTTTGCCGAGCGAATGGTATAGACATATCCTAGATCTTTGAGGCGCTTGACAATGAAGGGCTCAAAGAGTTCGAGTGCCATCTTTTTCGGGAGACCACACTGGTTGAATTTGAGCTCAGGACCCACGATGATGACGGAACGGCCAGAGTAATCGACTCGCTTTCCGAGGAGGTTTTGACGGAAGCGACCTGTCTTTCCTTTGAGCATCTCAGAGAGAGCTTTGAGAGGTCTATTTCCAGCACCCATGACTGGATGCCCGTGACGACCATTGTCGAACAGTGCATCGACTGCTTCTTGAAGCATTCTCTTCTCGTTGCGAATGATCACATCGGGAGTTTTGAGACGCAAGATAGCCTTAAGACGGTTATTTCGGTTGATGACGCGCCGATACAAATCGTTGAGATCGGACGTGGCAAAACGACCTCCATCCAGAGGAACAAGAGGGCGCAAGTCGGGTGGAATAACAGGCACACAAGACATGACCATCCAGTCGGGACGGTTGGGTGATGAGGCAAAATTCTCAACAATTTTGAGGCGTTTGGCGAGTTTCATGCGCGCTTACATCGACTTGGTCTTGCGGAGCTTTTCCTTGAGCTCCATAACGAGAAGACTCAGATCTTCTTTTTCTAGGAGCTCAGCAATTGCTTCTCCTCCCATTTTCGCTACAAAATTTTCGGGACCCCATTTTTCTTGTGCTTCTCGATATTCTGTATCATTGAGGAGCTGTTTGGGCTCAAGGGTGGTGCGGCCCGCATCGATCACGACATATTCTTCATAATAGATGACCCGCTCGAGTTCGTTGGACGACATCCCAAGGATGTTTCCAATGCGCGAGGGCATCGACTTGAAGAACCAGATGTGAACAACCGGAACTGCGAGTTCGATGTGAGCCATCCGCTCTCTGCGCACTTTTGACAGAGTGACCTCGACCCCACAGCGGTCGCAGACAATCCCTTTGTGTTTGATTTTTTTGTATTTTCCACAAGCACATTCCCAGTCACGCGTCGGACCGAAGATCTTCTCGCAGAATAATCCCCCTTTTTCAGGCTTGAATGTGCGGTAGTTAATGGTCTCAGGTTTTTTGATTTCACCTCTAGACCAGTCATTGCGTATTACATCGTCTGATGCAATCTGAATGATCAATTTGTCAAAAGATTCTTGATTCTCTTGATCTACCATCGAGTTTTTCTCCTAAGTGCGATTTTGGAAACACTGAACAACTCACCCTGCCAATGATTTGCAAAGCAGTTATTCAGTGTCTCCTTTATTCTGCAGCGCTTTCTGGGCGCACATCGAGACACAGTCCCTGCATCTCTTTTACAAGTACATTGAACGATTCGGGTGTTCCCGCATTAAGGGTGTTCTCCCCTTTTACAATCGATTCGTAAATTCGCGTTCTTCCCGCAACATCATCGGATTTCACCGTTAACATCTCTTGGAGCAGGTGGGCGGCGCCATAGGCCTCAAGTGCCCATACTTCCATCTCTCCGAAACGCTGTCCCCCCATCTGAGCTTTACCGCCGAGAGGTTGCTGGGTAACAAGAGAGTAAGGTCCAATGGAACGAGCGTGAATCTTATCGGCAACGAGGTGGCCGAGTTTCATCATGTAGATGTACCCGACGACGACTCGGTTGTCGAATCGCTCACCTGTGCGACCATCGAACAGATGCATCTTCCCATCATTGGTAAGATGTTGCTCGCTCATCATCTCCCAGATTTTCTCCTCGGGGAATCCCTCGAAGACGGGAGTCTTGACATAGACACCTTTCTTGCGAGCGGCATATCCCAGGTGGGTTTCTAGAAGCTGTCCCATGTTCATCCGCGAGGGAACCCCTAAGGGGTTGAGGATGATTTCAACGGTTTGCCCATTGTCGAGATAGGGCATATCGCCCTCGGGAACAATCTGGGATACAACTCCCTTGTTTCCGTGACGTCCTGCCATTTTATCTCCCACCTCGAGCTTTCGCTTAGTGGCGATGTAGACTTTCACCTGACGAATCACACCGGGATCGAGTTCGATATCCCCTTTGCGGGTGTATTCTACTTCGGTTTTGTGAAGCGTCTGAAGTTCCTGCATCTGGCGATCGTACTCGCGGAGAATCTCTTTGAGTGCGCTGAACATGTCGTGCTCGGGCATGAGAAGATCTTCCGCTCTCTCATTTTCGAGCATCTCAAGCATATCTTGCGTGATCACCTCTCCTTCGTGAATGAGTACATCACCTGTTTTGCGGTGCATGATCGGTCCAGGAGCAGCTTCTCCTAACATGAGGGCACCGAGCTTCTCGTGAAACTGGATGAGAATTTCCGCTTCTTTATTTTTGTATTCTTGATGGATGTCCTTGATGCGCGAAGCTTCTTCTACGAGTTCATCATCGGTCTTTGAAAGGCGATCTCTACGGCTAAAGACTTTGACATCCATGACGACTCCCTCTGTTCCCGGGGGAACGGTCAACGAGGCATCTTTGACATCAGCTGCCTTTTCCCCAAAGATCGCGCGGAGTAGGCGCTCTTCAGGTGCGAGTTCTGTCTCCGATTTTGGCGTGATCTTTCCGACGAGGATATCACCCGGTTTGACCTCGGCGCCGATACGGATAATTCCATCTTCTCCCAAGTTGGCCAGAGCCTCTTCGGATACATTGGGAATATCCCGTGTAATTTCTTCCTTCCCGAGCTTGGTGTCACGCGCTGTGACCTCAAATTCTTCGAGATAGATCGAGGTATATGCATCTTCCTTGATGAGTTTTTCGGAGATGATGATCGCATCTTCGTAATTGTATCCGCACCAGGGCATGAAAGCGACGAGAACATTTTTCCCAAGCGCTGTCTCACCTTTATCTGTGGCAGGTCCATCGGCAATGACATCTCCAAGCTTGACCTTATCGCCCACGTTGCAAAGAGGCGTTTGATTTAAACAAGTTCCCGCATTGGAGCGCATGAACTTATTGAGGACATATTCCTTTTTCTTGGTTGGATTGTCTTCAGCGGCGACGATAATTTTAAAGCCATCGACGAATTCAACAGTTCCATTTTCCTCAGCGATGACGACGGCTCCTGAATCGCGCGCGGCGCGTTTTTCGAGACCGGTACCGACGATTGGTGCGTCGGTTTTAAGCAGAGGAACGCCTTGGCGTTGCATGTTTGATCCCATGAGAGCTCGGTTCGCATCATCGTGTTCGAGAAAGGGAATGAGTCCCGCCACGATCGAGACGAGTTGTTTGGACGAAACATCCATATGGGTGACTCGATTCGTATCGACTTTGAGCGATTCTCCATTTTCTCTGGCCCAGCACATGGGCTCGACAAACATGTTGAGTTCATCGAGAGGTGCCGAAGCCTGGGCAATGACATTGTTTTCTTCTTGGTCGGCAGTCATGTATTCGATTTCATCGGTCACAATGCCATCTCGCACAATCCGGTAAGGCGTCTCGATGAAGCCAAATTCATTGATCTTTGCGTAGGAAGAGAGGGATGTGATCAATCCAATGTTCGGACCTTCGGGCGTTTCAATCGGACAGATTCTTCCATAGTGGCTCGAGTGAACATCACGCACCTCGAATCCCGCTCGCTCACGGTTGAGTCCTCCGGGTCCCAAAGAAGAGAGGCGACGCTTATGGGTAAGCTCGGCAACGGGATTGGTCTGATCCATGAACTGAGAGAGCTGCGATCTTCCAAAGAAATCCTTAAGAACACCTGCGAGCCCTTTAGCCGAAACGATTTTTCCCGGTGTGAGCGTATCGGAAGAGAAGTCAAAGAGATTCATCCGCTCGCGGATGATCTTCTCCATGCGAGCCAGACCAATGCGGCATTGGTTTTGGATCAACTCCCCTACCGAGCGAACTCTTCGGTTAGCCAAGTGATCGATATCATCGATGTTGACAGTCGGATCTCCGCTCTTGAGACGGATGAGGTATTTAAGAGCTCCAATCACATCTTCTTTTTTGAGAGTGACAACATCGAGCTCTTCGTCATTGAGCTCGAGTCCGAGCTTGCGATTCAATTTGTAGCGTCCAACACGTCCCAAGTTGTAGCGCTTGGGATCGAAGAAGAGGCGCATCATCGCAGAACGGGCATTTGAAAGTGTTGCGGGTTCTCCGGGACGAATCTTTCGGTAAAAATCCTTGAGGGCTGATTCATAAGAGTCTGTCGGATCTTTCGCAAGCATTTTGATGATCGGATTGGTCTCGTCAGCATCTTCAGCAATGCGAACAGCAGGAACGCCCGCATCGAGCATCCGCTTGAGCATCGCAGTAGTCAACTTTTCTGAGGCCTTTCCGAAGACAACACCTGTTTGCTCATCAATCACATCTTCGGCCAAGATTTTTCCGATGAGTTTGGCAAAGTCTTTATCAGAGCGAATCTTGATGCGTATGGTACTGAAGAATTCTTCAATGATATCTGCATCTGTCGAGTAGCCGAGGGTGCGGATGAAGGAAGTAGCGAGGAGTTTGCGTCGCCGTTTTTTTCGATCTATATAGATATAGATGAGATCGTTGATGTCAAATGCTCCTTCAAGCCAGCTACCTCGATAAGGGATGACGCGGAAAGAATAGAGGATATTTCCCTTGGGGTGTTTGTCCGATTCAAACGAAATGCCGGGACTTCTATGGAGTTGGGAGACGATGACTCGCTCAGCACCGTTGATGATAAACGTTCCATTTTCAGTCATCACGGGGATTGTTCCCATGTAAACTTCTTCTTCTTTGATTCCCGTTTCATCTGTCAGGCGGAACTTGACTTTGAGCGTGACATTGTAGGTAATTCCCCTGCGAATACATTCTTCGGGGGAATACTTGGGAACGCCCAAACTATATGAAAGGTATTCAAGAATGGTCTTCTCATCATACGATTTTATTGGGAAAATTTCGCGGTAGACTTCTTCGAGTCCAATATTTTTCCGCTCGTGGGGAAGCAAGTCGGCTTGCAAAAATTGCTTGTACGACTTGATCTGAATTTCGATGAGGTTGGGAAGAGCGAGGATCTCTTCTTTTTCTTGAAAACTCACCCGCTGAGGTGGTCTTTTTAGCATCTACTTGGCTCCTAAAAGATAAGGGTTAAATAAGTTCTCGAAGAGGAATCAAGATATTGAATCGTCTCCGGTGCAGAATCTTATTGAAAACAGCAATGAGCAGAAGTCTCTAAAGAGACTTCTGCTCAACTACTTGGGTCTAAGATTTTGCTTACAGACCTTCAAGAGTGGCTTTACCACCTGCATCGGCAATCTTTTTCGCAACTTCATCAGCTTCTGCTTTGGGCGCACTCTCCTTCAAGACTTTTGGGGCTCCTTCGACGACTTCTTTCGCTTCTTTGAGACCAAGTCCTGTCACTTCGCGAACAGCCTTAATAATCCCGATCTTCTTATCAGCAGGAGCTTCAGTAAGTGTCACTTTGAAGTCAGTAGATTCTTTTGCCTCTTCACCACCAGCGGCGCCACCTGGAGCTGCAGCCATCATAACTGGGGCAGCAGCTGCGGCTTTGACTCCCCACTTCTCTTCCAAAGCTTCTTTCAGCTTTGACATATCGAGAACACTCATCTGGCTTAGAGTATCTACGAGTTTTTCAATATCTTGTTCTTGGGTACTCACGTCTTTACCTCTCAAAAGTTAAAATTATTTTGCCTCTTGCATTTTGTTTTCTAGGCAGTAGATGATGCTTGTCAAAAGCGCTTCCATCACAGAAAGGGTCTCTGCCATTGGAGCTTCAAACAGCCCCAATAGTTGAGCGCGCATTTCATCTTGAGATGGGAGTTCGGAAATCGCCTTGACATCTGCGGCGCTGCAGATTTTTCCTTCAAACTGCCCAGCGAGAACTTCGAGTGTCTCTTCGTTCTCTTTTGCAAACTTGAATACTGCTTTCGTTGGAGCAATGGTATCAATACCTGCAAACACAACGCCAATGTGGCCTTGCAATTGCTCATATTCCAAGGAAATACCCGCTGCCTTTGCAGCTTTAATTAATACCCGCTTTGGGACAACTTTATAAGATCCCCCCGCTTCGGCGAGCTTGTTACGGAAATCAGCTGATAGATCGGGTGTCAAACTCGAATAGCGAGTGAGAATCATAGCCTGTGCATCATCGAGCTTTTCCTTGATTTCATTTAGGAATAGTTTTTTCTCTTCTCTCATGTGTTAAATCCCCGCGACAGAGTTTAAATCAATGCGAAGCCCTGGACCCATAGTCGATGATAGAACGAGTGAGCTCATGAAGTTCCCTTTTGTAGACGAAGGCTTGGTCTTCGCTACGGCAAAGAGATAGGCTTCGATATTTGCGACAATCTTTTCCTCATCAAAAGAGAGCTTGCCAACGAGATTATTGATGTTCCCGCTCTTGTCATTTTTGAATTCGATTTTTCCCGCTTTGAGCTCTTGTATGGCCTTTTTGAGATCTGTCGTGACAGTTCCCGCTTTGGGTGTGGGCATTAGACCTCGAGGTCCGAGAATCTTTCCAAGTTTTCCTACGTCACGCATCATGTCCGGAGTGGCAATAACCGCATCGAAATCGGTCCACCCCCCTTTGACTTTTTCAAAAAGTTCGTCGCTTCCGACGATATCGGCACCTGCTTCTTCAGCTTCTTTGACTTTGTCTCCACGTGCAAAGACGAGCACGCGGATGTCTTTTCCTGTCCCATGAGGTAATGCAACCGTCCCCCGCACTTGTTGATCGGACTTTTTTACATCAATCCCCGACTTCAAGTTGATTTCGACAGATTGATCAAACTTGACAGGAGGACATTTTTTCAAGATCTCGACCGCTTCTTTCAAGGAATAGAGCTGATCGGGACTGAATAGACTTTCTATTTTTCGTAATCTCTTGCTTTTCTTACTCATTAGATCTCTACCTTTCGATATCTACGCCCATTGATCGAGCGGTTCCCATGACGACTTGCATAGCAGCGTCCATTGAAGAAACGCGCAAGTCTGGGTATTTCTTTTCTGCTATTACCTTCACTTGATCCAAGGACAATTTCCCCACTTTATCTCGGTTGGGAACACCCGAACCCGATTCGATTCCCAATTCCTTCAAAATGAGCTTCGCCATAGGGGGTTGCTTAGTGATAAAGGTAAAGGACTTATCTTGATAGACAGAAATTACGACGGGAAGAACATAGCCTGCTTGTCCTTGCGTTTTTGCGTTGAATTCTTTGCAAAACGCCATGATATTCACTTGAGCTGCACCGAGTGCAGGCCCAATCGGAGGTGCTGGATTTGCCTTTCCCGCTGGGATTTGCAGCTTGATCTGCTTAACGAGCTTTTTTGCCATTGTTTCTCAATTCCTTAACTTAGTTCCGATTCTGCAGGGACTTGCTCAACTTGCCAGAATTCCAAATCATCAACACGCGTTTCACGGCCAAAGATAGACACCATGACAGAGAGTCTCCCCTTGTCGTGGAAAACCTCGATCACCTGACCAATGAAATTGACAAAAACGCCATCTGTGATTTTGACACTGTCCCCAGGATTAATTTTATGCTTTTGGACAACATCGCCTTTTTTACCCTCGAGTTCCCCTAGAATCTCTTCCACTTCTTTATCAGTCAGAGGAGTGGGTGGGTCTCCACCAAGGAATCCCAAAACACCATTGGTATTTTTGACATACATCCAGGAGTCATCGGTGAGCGTCATATGCATGAGGATATAACCGGGCCACATTCTCTTTTCCGTGACACGCTGCTGCCCCTGTTTGACTTCAGCGACGTTTTCCGAGGGGACCAGGACTTGATCGATGAGCTCGAGCATGCCCTTTGCCTCACGGTTTTCGACAAGAGACTTCATGACTTTTTTCTCTTGTCCCGAAACAGCTTGAATGACGTACCACTTATGCATGTGTTCCTAGAGTTCTCTTAACCAAAAATGAAGAAGGCAGCTTTTTTGATCGCCTCGAGGACTCCCTTAATCAGGAGGTCGACGAGATATATTCCGATTCCGAAACCAAACATCGACAAAATGACGATCTTTGTCGCTGAAAGGAGCTCAGACTTTGTTGTCCAGCTCACCTTCTTGAGTTCTTCTTTTAGTTCACTGATGAAAGTTAGCGGGTTTTTTGACTTCTTCGCGTTCTTTTTTGTGTTCGTTTCCATTAAAGTACTCAAAAAACCGCTCCTTCATGCGACTTGTGTTTTTTGGGGTCTACTCTCCCCCACTCGAACTCGAGTGCGGAGGGATTCGAACCCCCGACCGGCGACTTTGGAGATCGCTGCTCTACCAACTGAGCTACACACCCAACTCAATCAGCCAAAGACCCTGAGGACCTTTGGCTGAAGACTGCTTGTCTACTCAATAATCTTTGTGACCGTTCCAGCACCGATTGTTCGGCCCCCTTCGCGAATCGCAAAGCGCATTCCCTCTTCCATCGCAACCGGACTGATGAGTTGTCCCGTCAACACGACATTATCACCCGGCATCACCATTTCAGTCCCTTCGGGAAGAGTCACAGTACCTGTAACGTCTGTCGTACGGAAGTAGAACTGAGGACGGTATCCTGTGAAAAATGGTTTATGGCGTCCCCCCTCATCTTTTGTGAGGATGTAAACAGTTCCTTCGAACTTCGTGTGGGGTTTGCATGACCCTGGAGCTGCGAGGACCATTCCACGTTCGATATCTTTCTTATCGATCCCGCGAAGTAGGACACCGACATTCTCTCCGGCTCGACCCTCGTCGAGAAGCTTGTTGAACATCTCGATTCCCGTTGCAACGGTTTCACGAGTCTCGCGAAGTCCGACAATTTCAATTTTGTCGTTGACTTTGAGGATCCCCCGCTCAACACGACCTGTAGCCACTGTTCCGCGTCCAGAAATCGAGAAGACGTCCTCGACGGGCATCAAGAAGGGTTTATCCACTTCGCGCTCAGGTGTGGGGATGGATTCATCAACAGCTTTCATGAGCTCTTTGATTTTCTCAACATACTCAGCATCACCCTCGAGAGATTTGAGAGCAGAGCCACGAATGATGGGGACATCTTTATATCCCTTCTCTTCAAGAAGCTCTGTCAATTCCATCTCTACGAGCTCGACGAGTTCCTCATCTCCTTTGCCGATTTGGTCCATTTTGTTGAGGAAGACGACAATGTTGGGGACACCCACCTGGCGAGCCAAGAGAATGTGTTCGCGAGTTTGTGGCATCGCTCCGTCAGTTGCTGCTACAACGAGGATTGCTCCGTCCATTTGAGCCGCACCCGTGATCATGTTCTTGACGTAATCAGCGTGGCCAGGACAGTCGACGTGTGCGTAGTGGCGATTAGCTGTTTCGTACTCTACATGAGAAGAGTTGATGGTAATCCCGCGTGATTTTTCCTCGGGAGAGTTATCGATTGACTCGTAATCGCGAAACTTCCCACCGCCAGCTTCAGCGAGGGCTTTAGTAATCGCTGCAGTTAGGGTCGTTTTTCCGTGGTCGACGTGGCCGATGGTCCCGATATTGATGTGTGGCTTGGTCCGTTGAAATGTTTCCTTAGCCATTCTGTAATTCCTCCGTGACGGTTTTTCTTAAGTATGGTTCCTTGCCCAAAATAGGAATTGAACCTACGACCGCTTGCTTACCATGCAAGTGCTCTACCTCTGAGCTATTTGGGCCTAAGTTCAATCGAGTCTACTTTCCCATTGCAATAAATTCAATCCTTTTCACTGCTCTTAGGCTCTAGCGTTGCCGGTAGACAATGCGGGCTTTGGATAGATCATAAGGAGACATTTCCACAGTCACTGTATCCCCTACGAGAACACGAATGTTGCGAATGCGCATTTTTCCACACAGATGAGCGAGGACTTCCATACCGTTGGCAAGTTTTACTCGAAACGTCATGTTGGGAAGGAGTTCTTCTACCGCTCCATCAATTTTGATCGTGTCTTCTTTGGCCATATCCCCAAGAACAATAAAACAAGACAATTAGACTCTTTTTTTCATATTATGTCAAGGGTTGACTTTGACTTGGGGAGATTTTTCCCTTAAAATGGATCTCATGAACAATTTTCAACAAATTGATGAGCTTTTTCAGGAATGTGAAACTCCTCACGAAACATATACAAAAATCATTGAATTGGGGCGAACTTTGGATCCCTTTCCAGAAATTGATAAGCGACCTGAGAACATTGTCAAGGGGTGTCAAAGCACTGTCTATCTATCGGCTGAGTTGAGAGAGGGAAAAATGTACTTCAAAGCAGCATCCGATGCTCTCATCTCGGCAGGTCTTGCGGCTCTTCTCATTGTAGCTTATAGTGGACAATCTCCTGAATTCATCCTTAAAAATTCTCCTGCATTTCTCGAAAAGCACAACATTGGTTCCTCTCTCTCTCCAGGCCGCTCCAATGGTCTTGCCAGTATGTTTTTGCAGATGCAGAGGCATTCACTAAAATATTTAAGCTCTACTCCTTAAATTGTGCATTCCTGTATACTATCTGCTCCAAACAATGTGGAGGAAATACACAATGACAACAACTCCCCTAAATCCCTATGCAACTCATGACCCAGCAGCGAATTTGAGTCAAAATGTCTTTTACAAACGCCTTTACACAGTGGCCCTAGTTGCAACAACCGTCGGCATCGCGGCCCTGGCAATTTTCGCCATTGCTTATACGAGCACTTTTTGGCCAGCTCATCTCACCCTTGTCACCCTTATCGTCCTTGCAGGAGGCCTCCCCACTTCATCTTGGGCGCTGAAAGGGCTTTGGAACAAGATGAACTATTACAAAAAAGAAGCTGCTTTTGATGAAAAGCTCAAAAGGGGCGTGGAAGAAATTTCGACCGATAACTTATCCAGCAAGATCAATGAATTGGGCTTCTCGTCAAGTGCCAGTGATTCTGTACAAAAAAACCTTCTCTCTCGTTACCACCTTCTCGAAGAGACTGTAAAAAAATTCAAAAGTGAAGCTGAAATCGGAGATGAAATAGAGCTCTATATGGATGGTAAAGTTCGGACAATTCGCCCTGCAGAGTACCGCATATCTGAGGTAGATTTTGAAAATCCTGAAGAAGCTAAGATATTCGATACTCTACAGAGAAGGCAATACAAAAGAGAAAAACTGCTTTACTCTGCGGCGGTGGTTCATCTAAAAGCGGCTTATCTCCTTCATCTCATCCAAAAGCCCGAGGACAAGCGCGACTTCGAAGAATTCGTCAAATTGCCCTCAAGCCCTATACAGCACATCATTGCTCAAATTGCGGGAGATCCGACTGCCTACACCATAGCAAAAGCCGCTGGAAAAGTCTTCAAGCGCGACCAGATCCTGAACACAAGCGCTGCGAAGCTATCGAGCCAAATCTTTGGATTGAAACGGAACTGGTATTAATCTCGAAGCCTTTTCAATTTAATTGCTTCCCGTTATACAAAAGAGAACTTGACTCGTGTTGAGGAATTTCTTTTGGACCAAAATCTTCTTATAACAGGCTGCTGCGGGAGAATCGGAAAGCAAATTGTAAAAGCCTTTTCCTCTCAGTATCACATAATTGGTCTCGATGTTCTTCCTCCAGAAAAGGCTTCGAAAATTGAAAACTATTACCAGGTTGATCTTGAAAACGAGGGATCAGTTCAAAGTGCTTTTGAAAAAATTCAAAAGGCCCATGGGACAGAAATCTCTTCCGTCATTCATCTGGCCGCATACTACAGTTTCAAAAATCAAGATTGGGAACCCTATCAAAAAATTACCATTGACGGTACGAAGAGACTGCTTACGGCTCTAAGAAACTTTCATGTGGAGCAGTTTATCTTTTCCAGTACCCAGCTGGTCTATGCACCATGCAAATTGGGGGAAAAGATCAACGAACAGTCGCCCATAGATCCCAAATGGGCCTATCCGAAGTCTAAAGTGATCACTGAGCAAGAAATCTTGAGCGGTCATGGAGAGATGTCCGCCTGCATTCTCCGCATTGCAGGTATTTACGATGACACGTGCCACTCCATCCCTCTGTCCCATCAAATCCAGAGAATTTATGAACATCGTTTAGAAAAAAACTTTTTTCCTGGAAATCTCAAACATGGATCCCCCTTTTTACACATGGATGATTTCATCCGAGCTGTTTCAAACATTGTG
>Ga0307436_1000649_pt1 | contig 16316 bp, 11 predicted proteins | sample SalMarWE160440MG_FD_202513 | JGI IMG/M metagenome (GOLD analysis project Ga0307436, IMG submission 202513) | Salt marsh sediment microbial communities from the Plum Island Ecosystem LTER, Massachusetts, United States - WE1604-40 | ecosystem: Environmental > Aquatic > Marine > Intertidal zone >...
TCGTCGCTATTATCGTCGTCGATGAGTTGGCGCTGCGTTCTCTCCCCGCCCTATCGCTCGCCGCCCACCTGATGCGCACGCTACCGCTCGTCCTGATCGCCATCGCGATTGGGTGGAGAATTTCCGAACTGGTTCTGTTTCGTAAGTTTGGCGATGCGTGGGTCGCAGAGGCGCTGGGGAGTCCCATTTTAATTTCGATCCTTTGTCTGCTCTCCATCTTCTTCTGCACGTGGGCGGTTCTGGCCATCCAGATCGGGGTGATACCCCCTGGCGGCGTCACCGATTGGGAGGGTGCTGTCGGTGGGGGCTTTCCGATGGCCGATGCGAGACAATTCCTCGCCGGCGCCTTCAATATGGCCCAGCGAGCCTCGATGAGCGCGTTGGTGGTGCGGCGCCCGGTGAACGGGGTCGTGCTCTCGAACCTGATGCTGATTGCAGATTTTCACCGGCTAGTCGTGGTGTTTCTGCAGTCGGCGCTGGTCGGCGCCAGCATGACCTATCTATGCCTCAACCTCGCCCGCTTCGCCGGAATTGCCGTCGGCATTGCGACCTGGGCTACACTTTATTTGCTCGTCATCGATTACCTGCCTGCCTACCTTATGTCCGAGCCGATGGGGATGTGGATCGGCTTCTTTGGGCTAGGCCTGCTGCTTAGCGGCTTCCTAAGGGCCGCGCCGATCCCTCTGGCGATCGGCACTGGAATGCTGTTCCTAGGCTTCACCGCGCGTCCGGGAGCGATGTTCCTTGTCCCCGCCTTCTTCCTGGCGGGTTTGTGGCTGTTTCGCCGCAACCGGCGTGATATCTTGCTGTTCAGCGGCCTTTCAGCAATTTGCATTGCAATTGGCCTTGCCGTGCCGACGTTGTCCTATCTTGTGTATGGCTCTGGCAGTAAGGACTTCCTCGGCAATCTGCCCTACTTTGTCTATCAGCTGACGGCTGGCAGCACCGATTGGCGTCAGATTACCTACGATTATCCTGGCGGCCATACAGCCGCCTTCATTTATCAAAAGGCATTCGAGAATTTCTGGAATCATCCGTTCACGCTGGTGGAGACCTATTTCAAGATCGGTTATCTATCGGTGCGCGATATTCCAACGGTCCTTTTCCGCGAGTTCGCCCGCTCCCTTGGCATTACCCAAGCAACGTGTGCAGAAGATCATTTCTGCAAGATTTTCTATCCGTTTCTCTTCTATCGGACCTTTCCTAGCCTTCTCTTTGGCGCCGGTTTGTTGAGTCTCGTCGCTTGGCCCGGCTGGAGCCGGCGCTGGCGGGTAGCCGTTATTGGACTGACAATTGCGTACGTGGCATCGCTCCCGGTCATCTGGCTCGACCTTAACATCCGAACCCAGGCGACGACGTTTGCTTTGCTGTGCTTTGTCATGTCTGGGGTGTTGGCGCGGCCGGTTCGATTGACTTCGCCCCTGGCACGTGAAAGTAGCAGTGAGCTTGTGGGCGCGGTGGTTTTCGCCCTAATCCTGATCGGAATCTACGTGCCGGCCCTGCATGCAGCTGTGGTTCGTGTGCATCTCCCGAAACTCACCGCCACGGCTTCGGGCGAGAGCCAAGCGTATCTCACCTTTGGTCCCTATACGCCAGTGCTGCGCTTCGTCGACAAGCCCGGTCCAACCATTCGCCCCGAGGTTCCGCTGTCGGAGTTCATCGAGTCCTCACGAGTGCAGGTTCAGCCAGAGTACTACGCTCATTTTGCAGCAGGTCAGCAAATCGTCATGGGTTTTTCCGCACGAAACAACTCCTCTAAGGGATATGTCAGCAGGACATTCTGTATACCGGATCGGAACTGGATCTTTATCGCGACCCTCGGGCGGGAGTTTCCACCTGGCTTCTTTGAGATCAAGTCCCTAGTGCCCGCGGATTGGCATGGCAAACCATTGCCCAGTGACGCGCCGCTGCCCTTCGGGTGCCTTTATGGCCAGAATCCGGCACGATTCTAGCGATCTTGCTGAGGGTTGCCTGATCGGCTATGAACCTGCGAGTGCAAAGGGCAGCGCTACACGTATCGTTGGGGGGCGTCATCATGATCATCGGTTCACCTGGGATGAGTTCCAACTGGGTGCCGACCTCCACCGGAGCCGAGGCGCTGGCTCCTTCTCTCGCGCCATGACCCGCGCCGCCCTGACCGCTCTCTTCCAGTCGTTTCGAACTTGTCCCTGGTCTAGGGCGGGCGGGCTTGTGAGCTTCTGGCCGGCCATGCGGACGGGGCGCCCCTTTCGTCTCTTTTGCCGCCCAGGCGTTCGGCCTTTTCGTCATTTTCTTCCGGGTCTCCCGGTGCGTACTTCGTTGGATGGACGATGACCTCAGGAAGCTATTGCTTTAATCCCTTGCGCCTCAATGGCTTCGGAGAGCGTGGGAGCGCGGCGGTGCCTCGTCGAGGATCCTATCAGGCGAGATTACGCGAGTTTGTCCGCTTCGCAATTGCCCCGCATCAACGGGTCCTGGTCGTTCGCGCGGGCGACGATGGCGGCGATGACGGCGATCAGAGCCCATCTGGCCAGACTGATCACCAGGGATCGACTTTGGACGTCACTGACCTCGACCTTTCGGCCGAGGAGCTCAAGCCGCCCTACGATTACATCGTTCTCGGAGACGCTCTCGATCGCTGCCAGGATATTGGCCCATTTCTGCATCAGGTCTGGCAGCTCTGCGAGCCTCACACCCGCGTCATCTTATCGTCTCGTCGTGGCGTTCTGCCGGCTCTGTCGCGACCGGCTGGAGCTTCAAGCATTGACGGCAAGGGGCAACCGAGGAACTCGCTTTCCGAGGCCCAACTCAAGGCAATCATGGCAAGCAGCGGCTTCCAGCGGATTGGGTCGCGGCGGCTTCTCGAGGGACTATGGCGCCAGAGGTTCGCCGTTTACCGGCCGGTCCCGTCAACAGATCGCGTTGGCGACGACAGCCTGACAATTTGCCTGACCTGCCGAAACGAGAAAGGAAACATAGAGCCAATCGTTCGGGCCATTCCAACCGTCACCGACCAACAAGAGATCCTTTTTGTCGAGGGTCATTCGGATGACGGAACGCGCGCTGAGATCGAGCGCGTGAAGGAAGCGTACCCGGAAAAGAACATCCGGCTCATCTCACAACCGGGCAAAGGCCAGGGAGATGCCATTCGGGAAGGATTCAGTCAGGCGACAGGGGCTTTCATCATCTTATTGGAGGCGGACATGACCTCGCCCCCCGCGGACATCGTTCCCGTTTACCAGTCTTTGCGCGCTGGTTTCAGCGAATTCGTCGAGGGGACGCGTTTCGTCTATCCGATGACGCGGGAAAGCATGCCGTTGACAAACCGGGTCGGGAATTTGTTCTTTGCCCGGTATTTCTCCTGGCTACTCAGGCAGCACGCTTCGGATGTTCTCTGCGGCATCAAGGGAATCTCGAGCGCGAACTTCAAGAAGATCGCTGCGCGGTGGGGGCAATGGAGGGTCGAAGACCCCTTCGGGGACTTCGAATTACTCTTGGGCGCGGCTCAAATTGGTTTGAAGTTCGGCGAAATTCCTGTTCATTATCAGCCGCGTCCCTATGGTAAGACCAAAACGAGTGCGTTTCGCCACGGGGCGGTTCTCTTTCGCCTAGCTGCCAGCGCCTTCGTGGCGTTCCATAGTTGACGAAAGGCCGTCCATGAAAAGAAGGATCATCCAATATCGCCCGTCGGTCGGTGCGGAAGAATACAAGTCCGTCGGCGGCTGCTTCGAAGCGAATTGGCTGACCGAGGGTCCCAAGAGCGATGCCTTCCTCGAAGGGCTTCGCGACCTGATGAAGGTCAAACACGCCTGTTTTGCGCCTAATGGCACGCTTGCCCTCTATCTGGCGTTGCGGGCCGCCAAGATTGGACCAGGCGACGAAGTCATCGTGCCCGATTTTACGTTTTTCGGTTCGGCCAGCGCCGTTGAGATGACAGGGGCCGTTCCCGTGTTTTGTGATATCGATCGGGATACGCTGCAGACAACAGCCAGCCATATCGAACGAAGTATTACCCCCAAGAGCCGGGCGATCATGCCGGTCCACATTTATGGCGCCGTGGGCGAAATGGATGCGATTGCCGACCTCGCGCGCAGCCGCTCCCTCGTGATTGTCGAAGACGCTGCCCAGGCGGTGGGTGTCCATTTTCGCGACCGCCACGCAGGAACTTTTGGGGAGCTCGGCTGCTTTTCGTTTTTCGCCGACAAGACGATTACGACCGGCGAAGGCGGTCTCGTTGTGACGAATGACGACGCGCTCTACAAGAGCTTGCGCTTCCTCCGCAACTTGGGCCGCGTCGACCGCGGATCATTCGTTCACCCCGAGATGGGATATAATTTCCGCATTACCGACATGCAGGCAGCCATAGGGCTCGTACAGCTTTCGCGCCTAGCCGAAATTGCGGGGAAGAAGCAGAAGATTCTGCATCACTATAGGTCCCGCCTTGGGGACGTGCCGCAAGTCAGGATCATCGATCCTCCGGTGGGCTCGACCCACATCCCGTTCCGCGCTGCGATCTATGCCGAACGAGCAGCCGACCTAACAGAGTTTCTCGGAGCGGAGAACGTCGAGACACGATCGTTCTTCTATCCGCTCCATCTGCAACCGGCATTTGCATATCTGTCGGATTCACGGCCCATGCCGAGCGATGCGTTTGCCAACGCGGTGTACGCGTACGAGAACGGGATCTGCCTCCCACTCTATCCTGGGATGCCGGAGGACGACGTGGATTATGTGTGCGACAAAATCGGCGAGTTCTATGGGAGATAAGCGTCTCTTCCATGAGTGGTACGACACCATTTTCGCCAAGAAAGACTATGCGCGCGAAGTCGAGACGGTCTTGCAGATGGGCGGGGTCCTGAACGGGTCCGAGCAGATTCTCGAACTTGGTTCTGGAACGGGCAGTCATACTCAGTGCTTGGCCAGCCGGGGCTATTCCGTCACCGCCGTCGATACTGACGAAGAGATGGTCGCAATTGCGCGCCGTAAGCTCGCGGCGCTGCCCGCCGAAGCGGCCTCGCGCATTACCTATCATTATGGCCGTGTCGAAGACATTCCGGCCGCCACTTTCGATCTCGCGATCGCTCTGTTCAACGTGGTCAATTATATTTCGGACGTTGCCTCGCTGGAATCCTTGATGCGTGAAGTCGCCAGGCGGCTCAAGCCGGGTGCTTCCTTTGTGTTAGATGCGTGGAACGGAAGGGCGGCGCTTCTTGATCCGCCCACCAGCAAGACGACTGTAATCGAAGCCGGATGCCATCGCATCAAGGTTGACCTCGAATGCCATACCGATAGTGCTGCCTTGCGGACAGACATGACCTATTCGATTGAGGTGAGCGCGTCGGATGGTGGAGAACCTGATCGCGAGAAGTTTTCGATGGCGCACTTCCTCTGGCCCCCCGATGTCGTCGTTGAGATGGCGCATCGGGCGGGCCTGGAGGCCAAATCGATTCACCCGCTGTTTGATACGTCGCGCCATGCGAGTGATCGTGATTGGAAGCTCATGTTCCACTTCCGCAAGCCGTTAGCAATGTCCGCCTCGTAAACGCCCCGCCGCGCATCTTGCGAGACGCGTTGGCCGGCGATCCTGATACCGGCTCTACGGCGCCCCGACGGGATCGTCTCTTCAACCCATTGAATTGTCTTATCGTTTCGTGCGACTGCCTGACGCAACGTCGCTCGCTAGTGGGGCGCTTGGCGAGCCTTGCATGATGCGTCGAGGGTGGCGTAATCGTATGCCCGGTCCGTGTGATAGGGCCTCTGTCCTAGACGTCATTAGGACTGCTATTGCTGTGATAGATAAGCGCGTCATTGTTGGGGCGGGTGATGAGGGATTTTGTCAAGTACTCGACTTCCGAGGTCCGCGAATACGCGACCTGCTTGAGTGAATACAAAACGTATCTTCCGCCTGTTTTCGTAGCCCTGCTCGGCGCGGTGGCCATATTTCTGATCGGCTCGCTGATACTCAAATTTCCAGGTGCCGTATCGGCCGTATCGTATCTGATGAGGGCGGTGCCCCTTCTGCTGATCGCGGTCGGTATTGGGTGGAGAGGATTGGAACTCGCCTTATCGCGCCGGATCGGTGATCAATGGGTACTTAGGCTTCTCGAAAATCCGATCGCCGTCGTCGCGCTTTGTTTGTTGTCGGCGTTTCTTTGCACGTGGGCTGTCCTAGCGGCGCAAATCGGCATCATCACGAGCTCCGGCATTGGCGAACTCGTCGGCGCCATCGGCGGCGTCCTGCCTCTGGCCGATGCAAAGCAATATCTCGGTGCGGCGTTCGAGATGGCACGGCAGGGCAATATGGGAAGCTATGCCGCGCGGCGCCCGCTCCACTCTATACTTCTGTCACTGTTTTTCGTGCTCTCAGAAGGTCGACTGTCGATCCTGTTCATTCAAGCGATGCTTGTCGGCGCTAGCCTGGGCTATCTTTGTATCAATCTCGCCCGGTTTGTCGGCATTGCTGCTTCAATTGTCGTATGGGGCACCGTTTACCTGTTGAGCTTGGATTTCTTGCCGACCTTCATGTCTGAGTCGACGGGCATGTGGCTCGGTTTCTTGGGCCTCGCCATTACGCTGAGTGGTTTCATGCGAGCCGCGCCAATCCCGCTAGCACTCGGGCTTGGGCTCATTCAGCTGGGTGAAACGGCACGTCCGGGCGCGTTCCTGGTGGTCCCCGCCTTCGCATTGGTGGGGCTATGGTTTTTTCGAGGTCAGTTGCGTGAAGCCTTACTTTTCGGGCTTTCCTTTCTGGTCTGTCTCGGAGTCTCCTTCATGGTGCCCGTGCTCGCCTTTGCTTTGTACCGGCATGGCGGGATGTGGATGGGCAACCTGAGTTACATATTGTACCAGCTTTCAGTCGGTAGTTCTGATTGGCGCCAAATCGAGTTGGACTTTCCTCACGCCTACGAAACCTTACGCGGCGCAGAGTTATACGATTTTATCTACAATAAGGCGTGGGAGGCCTTCATAAACTCCCCACTTACGCTGATAAAGACTTATCTCTATTTGGCATATTCTGCGGTACGGGACATGCCTGCGACGCTATTTCAAAACTTTGCTCTGGCGTTAGGCTTCAATGCAGAGCAATGCCAGGCAAATGCAGTTTGCGCGCCGCTTTTTGGAAACGTCGGGCCGGCGGTGCTCTTCTTTTCGGGCTGGGTGACGCTCGTCGCCGGATCGGGCTGGAGCAGGAATTGGCGACTGGCTGTCATCATCATAACGTTGGGCTACATTGCCTCGCTGCCCATCAGCTGGCTCGGGCTTAGCATACGGCCGCAGGCGGCCACGTTGCCGTTGTTGTGTCTTGTCGGCGCCGGGTTGTTGGCGCGACCGCCCAAGGTCGGTGCTGCTCTGTCCCGCCAAAGCGCCGGTGACGTCGTGGGAATGGCCGCATACGCGGTAGTCATTCTGGCGATTATCGTGCCTCGCCTGGCCGCAGCCACTTCCAACCTCCGTCCTCCGCCGCCGAGACCCGTGGTCCCCACCGATGCGACGTTGAAATATCTCATTTTCGGTCCGTACACTCCCGTGCTCCGGATCGTCGCCGGCAACGGCCCTACCATCAGGCCCGACATTCCAATCTCCGAATTCGAACAGGTGCCGCGCGTGAAGCGCGAGCCTAATTACTTCCAACCAACCAACATCGGCGATCAGATAATGATCGGCTTCGACGCCAGAATCCCGCTTGACCGGGTTTACTGGAGCAAGACGTTCTGCATCCCCGATCGGGAGTGGATATTCCTGGCAACAGTGGTGCCGCGCTGGCCGCCATACAGCTACCAAATCGATTCCCTAGTCCCCGTTGACCGCAAAGGAGTGCCGATACCAGAAGGTGCCCCGCTTCCGTACAATTGCCTGTATGGCGCCGAGCCTGCCGGTTTTGGGAAGGTGCCGGAGCTCAAGCCACCACCGCGGAGGCGCTCTTTCTGGGATTGGCTCTAAGAGACAGCGGCCATGTCGGACGACCTGCGCCGCGACGATCAGGGCTTCATCACGGGTTGCATGTTTCTGCCATTTGAGGCGACAGTGCCCTCGGCACTGAATATTCATTCGAAGGCACTGTGAAACAGATGTCCGAGACGTTGAACAATTATCTGAGTATTTGGGACCGCAAACCGATCCTGCGGGACATTTATGATGATTTCTATCAGCGCATCGCTGATGCATGCGTACCCGGCCTGACGGTCGAGATCGGTGGTGGCATCGGCAACCTCAAACAACGGCTGACCGATGTGATCGCGACTGACATCCAGTTCGCGTCTTGGCTGGATTGCGTTGCGGATGCACAGCATCTTCCGTTTCGGTCGGGCGTTGTAGCAAATATCGTCATGGTGGATGTTCTCCATCACATCGAATTTCCGACGGTCTTTTTCCGTGAAGCAGACCGCGTGCTCCGCCCCGGCGGCCGTATCATCATGGTAGAGCCGGCGATCACATGGGGTAGCACGCTGTTTTACCGCCTGTTGCACCACGAACCGGTGGTGACCTCGGCTGACCCCTTGAAGGAGGGAACGCCCGACCCGAATCGGGATCCCTATGACTCAAATATTGCGATCCCGACCCTGATCGCAACCCGCGACCGCGACCAGTTCCATCGGCAGTTTCCAAGCTTAGAAATCAGCCGCGTCGACTGGTTCTCGTTTTTCGTTTACCCGCTCAGCGGTGGCTTCAAGGCTTGGAGCCTCATCCCGCAGAAATTTTCGAGCCGCGCGCTTGCAATAGAACGGCAGGCGGAAGGCGCTTTTGGCCGTTTGGCCGCCTTCCGAATGATGCTCATTGTCGAAAAGCGGCAATCTCAAGCCGCCAGTCCGTAAATCGGTGATGGCGTCGCTGCGGTAACCAGATTCGAAGAACTACGTGACCGATAGGGCGTGCCTGCCTTTTTCTTCATATTGCCGAGGATGCTTCGCTGGCGTCCGTTGAGCTTTGCGGGCAAAATCTGCAGCAATTCGACGACCTTGATGGGGCTTGACTAATCGGCTAGGAACGGGGTGAATTGACAGAGGCGCGCCTTAGGGCCGTCCGGGGTGGGATGTCGGCTGCCATCATGGGCACAACTGCCAAATCGGTCAGATCGCGGCTGAGCACGTTCTGGAATGGCTGGGGCTGGGTAATAAAGCTGACCCTCTCGATTGGCCTGCTGTGGTTCGTCATGAGGAAATCCAGCATTTCGCTCGGGCAGGTCCGGGTAGCGGAGCCGATGTACATCGCGCTCGCGATATTGCTCTCCATGATTCAACCCTTAGTGAATATCCCACGATGGTCAATCGTGCTGAGAAAGCTTGGCTATTCGATACCCCTCTCGAAGCTCAGCATCTACTTTTACGTCGGGACGTTTTTTAGCCAGGTGCTGCCGGCCTCAGTTGGCGGAGACGCTGTGCGGGTGTTCTATCTGGGGCGCCATGAAATGCCATGGCGCTACAGAATTTCCTCCGTTGTCCTTGACCGGCTCGTGGCGCTTGGCGGCCTCGTCATCCTTTATGTCCTGTTCTTTAATCTTGCATCCACCAAGGTAGTAGGCCATCTGGAATCGGAGGCGCTCTACTATTTCTTTCTTGTCAGCATGGGCATCGGGCTGTTGACTGTTCTCGCCGCCCGGGGGCTCTCCATTTTCTTTCTGGATGACATCCAGACCTCTCGGTTGCCAGGTGCGACGCAAATCGCTGCGCTGCTGCGATTGGTGAGGATGCCCGATGGCCATCTTGTGGGAAGTGTTGTCGTGCTCATCGTCCTTGGCGTCACCGTCCACTTGATCGGGGCCTTCTGTCTTAAGCTCGTGCTGCACGCTTTCGGCTATGCGATCCACTTCGTCGACGTCGTGGCGATCGCTGTCATTCTAACTCTCGTGCAGTCGCTGCCGATTTCGCTCGGTGGCTGGGGCGCGCGCGAGTTTGCGGCTGTCTATCTGTTGGAACGGGTGGGCGTTGCAAAGCAAGACGCGTTCTTGGTTTCTCTGATACTCGGCGCATTGTTCCTAGTCAGCGCCGTTCCCGGTCTATTCGTTTGGGTTCTGACACGCTCGCCGCGGCCGCCCGTGCCTACCGAGGCCTCTTAGCGCGGTGCCCTAACAGCATTGATCCGGTGCGCCTGAGAATTGTTTACGCACGCGAAGGCACTGGCCTTGGGCGATAGGACCAACTTCGTCTCTACTCGCGTGGGTAAAGTGGCAGAGTCGCAGGGCGGGGAGGCTCCTGAAGACCTGGTTCAGGTTCGGCGAAGTCGGGACCCGCTAGGATTTCGCCTTCGCCTTCGAAGCAGCGCACAAAACGCGCTCTACCATGCAACGAAGACGCGCCGTCAAGCTCAGCCGAGCAGCAGGCCTCTTGCTGGACTGGGAAATTTGTTTGAGTAGTGGACCTCGTGGTGGCCTGAACACGATGATAGAGACCCTCTGGAATCGTTCCCCAAGCCCCAATCCTGGCTGCTGCATCACCTCGCGGATCGAAATCGCGCGGTGTTTGATCGCATACTTTGAATGGTGGACGAGAGCCCAGAGAATCCCCATGGGCCGCAGGCCAATCCCGTTCTCTAATAGCTCTCTGTTGCGTTGCTCCATGGCGCCAGATGCGAGCAACAAAGGCTGGAGACACAGAGGCGCTGCCATGGTGTAAGGGCGTACTGCTCGCATTGAAGCGGCCCTCTGGTTCAGCCTCTCCTTTACCTCAGTGTTGGGAGCGCAGACGGCAAGGGACTCGGGGACGGTCTCAACTGTCATCCCAGCCAATGTTGCCGTGGCAAGAAATTCGGCGACATCGCCCGCCACTTTGTAGTCCGTGGTGAAGCCGCCAAGCACATTGAAGGCTTGCTTCCTGGCGAGCATCAGCGGAACCACCATATCAGGGCTGAAGAACGGGAAGCACGGATCGCCTTTGACAGAGACAATGCGCGCCGGGTTATCGGCTACCTCGTGAAACGGCACCAAAACATCCGCATCGCTATGGCTTGCGACAGAGGCAAGCGTGGTCACGGTTTTCGTCTTGAGCCTGATGCCGGGATCAAGGAACAGGACAAAGTCTCCTGATGCCTTCGACGCCGCGAAATTCCGGGCGTCTGGTGTCCCATAGTGGGCTCGATCAAGGACTTGCCAGCCCCAATGGCGAAACCGCTTTTTTTGGGCATCCAGCCAGTCCAGCGTCGATCGGCTCTCACTTCCGTCATTGACGAGGATCACCTCGGCGAGCGCCTCACGCTGTTCGATCAGGTCATTCAAAGTCACCCCGACAGCATCATGGTCATCGCGCACAACAAGACAGGCAGAAACCTTCGCAGGCTGCCGAGGAACTGCTGTGCGACGAAGCTGTTCGATCAAGTCGTTGGTGTGCTGATTGATATCAGCCGTATCGTGCACGTCATTGCCAACAGCCTCATCTATCACCGCCGGGATATGGCTGTGAAAGTCGCGCCACACGCTGAGATTCTCTTCATTATCGAAGCTCGGCGCCGCGACGAAGCCGCCCTTCTCTAGGGCCTCGCGCAGCTTCTCCGACAGAGGCACCGGATGAGTCGGCGTCAACACCTCGTCGCGATGTTCCTCAGCCACGAGCTCCGGGTTGCCGCCGCAATTGCTGGCAACGAAGGGAATGCGGAAATGCGTAGCCTCGTATACTGTGAGTGAGGAGTTCTCAATCACTGAAGGCATGACTGCGAGCCGCCCTTCGCCGTGGAGGTAGGAGATGGCTTCCGCCTGCCGGTAATTGTCGATGATCTGCCACTCGACGTTCCAGGATGACGCTTGCATCTTGATAAATTCTGGAATGGACAGCTCTGGAAACGCGGCAATGCGGGCGCCGGCCTTGCCGAGAAAGGTGATCTTGGGGAGCTTGACCCCTTCCCTCGAAAGCTTGTGAAGCGCATCGCAGAACACGTCGAGACCCTTGCGGCCTTCCAGACGGCCGAAGAACACGATTTCCTTGACCGGCACCCGCGTGCCCGGGTTGGGGCGGTCACGCATGAGTGCCGGGTCGATCTCGGCAAATACGGCGACGTTCGGCTGTACGTAGGTCCGGCCTTTCGGCAGATGGTAGCCGTGCTTCAGCATCCAGATCAGGAGGTGCCGGCTGCCGCCGATCACCATGTCGGCGAGTTCGATGGAACGCCGCTCGGCAAACACCTTTACGAGCTGTCCCGTGTCTGGGATCGGCTCCAGCATGAACTCGCGATTCCACAAATAGGGTGAGGACGATTTCACGCAAAACAGCGTTTTTTGAAAATGCATCCCCTGCTTCTTGGCAAGCAAGCAGAGATACGCGGTGGCGCGCCACTCCGAGACATGGACCATGTCGAAGTGCTCTGATTTGAGGGCTTCGTATAGCGCAAGCATTGGTGGCAGCCACCGGGGCGCTGTTGATTCCACGTCTTTCGGCAACTTGAGGGGGATGAAGCGCACGCCACGCTCGCGGTACCAGTCGACCCAGTACTCAATGGTCATGGTCTCGCTATGCCTGCCGCGCGGATAGAAGATCGTCACGTCGTGGCCGGCTTTGGCCAAAAGGAACGAAAGGTGCGTATACGTGGTGCCGATACCGCCGTTGCGGATCGGTCCGACGATATCCTCGGTGGCAATGCAAACCTTCAGAGGCCGTGCCGGTCTGCCGGCAATGGCTTGAATTTCATCAATGCCCGAGAAAGTTGCCTTGTCGGCATCAAGGAGGCGCGGAGCAACGGCCTCGCAAGGAGATGGCATGACGCTATGTAAATCTGACAAGATGGACCACCCCGAACTCCAACGGAGCTAGTAAACTACCAGTCGCAGAGGAGTCAATCTCAAGCAATTACAGCCGCTTCCGGACGATAGTATGACGCTTCCCGTGCCTAAATACTGTCGGGTTAGCCTATTTTTGAGGCGAGCTCCGCGAGACGCGGCCATTGGCTATCCTGCGCCGAAACTGTGGCTTCCTCGCGGTCGACTGGCCAAGCAATGCCTAGCGCTGGATCGCTCCACAGAAGGCCGCCAGCGCAGTCTGGGGCATGATAGGCGCTCAACTTTAGCTCAACCTCACAGTCAGCGGTGAGGGTGCAGAAGCCGTGGGCAAAACCGTCCGGCATGAATAGGCTCCGGCCGTGATCGGCGCCAAGTTCGACGGCCACATGACGGCCAAAGGCGGGGCTTTCGGGTCGGATGTCCACGGCTACGTCAAAGACAGCCCCCTTGAGGCAACGTACGAGCTTGGCCTGGGGCTGCGGTTCACCTTGGAAATGCAGTCCTCTGACCGTGCCGCGCCTAACCGAGAAGATCAGGGTGTCCTGGGCGAAATCCTGAACTATGCCCGCCTCGGCAAGAACATCGCGGCGGTAGGTTTCCATCAGCCAGCCGCGCGCATCGCCTCGCCGAGACGGCGTCAGGAGGAAGACTCCCTCGATTTCGGCCGGCTCGATCTTCATGGCCGGGCAGGCTTGCGACGAAGGTATCAGGCCGGGTGCGCTATGCGCGTTTGCGCATCAGTGTTCCATGCCGAGACGCAGGGGATCTTTGCCAGGTCGCAACGGTGTGCGTATTTCCGGGCGATGTCGCGCACCTCCTCCATAAGGCCAGATTCGAGCGTGATAGGCTCGAGACCCATGGCGAGGAAGCGGTCGTTGGCCACGTGAAGCTCGTTTTCGTCGGCTTCATTGCGCGGGTTGGGCACGTAATCCACCCTGGCGCCGGCAAGATCGGCCACCATCTGCGCCAGGTCCCGCACGCGATGCGTCTCGGTCATCTGGTTCAGGATGTTGACACGCTCTCCCGTCTGCGGCGGATTTTCGATGGCGAGCTGGATGCACTTCACCGTGTCTTGGATGTGGATGAAGGCACGGGTCTGGCCGCCAGTGCCATGCACGGTCAGCGGATAGTTGACTGCGGCCTGCGCCAGGAACCGGTTGAGCACAGTGCCGTAGTCGCCGTCGTAGTCGAAGCGATTGATAAGCCGCTCGTCGAGTCTCGTCTCTGCGGTCTGGGTGCCCCAAACGATGCCTTGGTGCAGGTCGGTGACCTTCAGCTTGTCGTTCTTGTTGTAGAAGTGGAAGAAGAGCTGATCCTGGGTCTTGGTCATGTGGTAGATCGAGCCGGGGTTGGACGGATAGAGGATCTCCTGCTCGATCAGCTTCCCCTCTGGCGTCTCGACCCGGATCGGCAGATAGCCCTCGGGAATGCGCATGCCCGCGGTGCCGTAGCCGTACACGCCCATGGTACCGAGATGCACGAGATGGACGTCGACGCCCGCCTCCACGATTGCTGCACAGACGTCATTGGTGGCATTGAGGTTGTTGTTGACCGTGTAGCGCTTATGGGCCGACGACTTCATGGAGTAGGGTGCTGCGCGCTGCTCGGCGAAGTGGACGATGGTGTCCGGCTTCTTCTCTTCGATGAGCGACAGCAACCGGTGATAATGCTCGCCGACGGTGAAAGTGTGGAGGTCGATATCGCGACCCGAGACTTCCTTCCAGGCCCGAATGCGCTCGCCGAGGGGGCGAATGGGGGTCAGCGATTCCGCCTCGAGCTCGATGTCGATATGGCGCCGGGACATGTTGTCCACGATGGTCACGTCGTGTCCGAGCTTCGAGAGATGGAGTGCTGTGGGCCAGCCGCAAAAGCCGTCGCCGCCGAGCACAAAAATCTGCATGGTTAACCCCTCCACCCTAACTGCCGATACGGAATTTAAGGAAAGCGACCTGTGGTTTAGCCGATGGCCGGGGCCGCTGACAACCGGAATGATCCTTGAGACCTGCCGATCTGGCAAGGCCCTGAATCATGAGCCTAACTAAGAACTAGCTCCGCCCCATCTCATTGATTTGCCGCAAGGATCAAGGGCCGTGGAGATGCCCGCCTCGGGCTTGCCGCGCCGCAACATCACGCGCTAGGCTTGGCCATAACAGGGGGATCGGGGCCGGGCGCCGCGCCCGCCCGCGAGCGGAGACCGTTTTCATGACCGTCGAGGAATTGCGGTCTGGCAGCCATCTGGCCCGCTACGAGGGGCTGGCCCCCGAGGCGTTGCTTGCCGAAACCATCCTAGGGCAGGCGTTTGGCCGGGCGGTGCTCGTGTCGTCGTTCGGGACAGAGTCTGCCGTGCTCCTGCATATGGTCTCGCGCATCGATCCCGGCTTCCCCGTCTTCTTCCTCGACACCCATAAGCTCTTCGGTGAGACGCTCCATTACAATCAGAAACTCGCCAAACGGTTCGGCCTGACCGCAATCAGGCGCATCGAGCCCGATGCGGACGGCGTGGCCCGGCAAGACCCGCTCGGCCGGCTGTGGAGCGAGGACCCTGACGCCTGCTGTGGCTTGCGAAAGACGAGACCTTTGGACGCCGCGCTGGAAGGCTTCGATGCGTGGATCACCGGCCGCAAGCGCTACCAGGGCGCGACGCGGTCGAGCCTCCCGGTGGTGGAGTTCACGGATGGGCGCTACAAGGTCAATCCGCTGGTGGACTGGCGCAAGGACGACATTGATGCGTATTTCGCCGAGCATGACCTGCCGCGGCATCCGCTTGAGAGCAGGGGCTTTCCGTCCATCGGGTGCTTGCCTTGCACTAGCCGCGTTGCGCCAGGCGAGGACATGCGCGCCGGCCGGTGGCGGGGCAAGGCCAAGACCGAATGCGGTATCCACCTCGCTGCGGGCGCCGGCTCGGCACGGCTACCACGCAAGTGAGGTCACTTGGCGTGACCGGTGGTAGGATTGACCTCATCTCGCCAGCCCGGTAAATGGACTTTCTTCCCGCCAACGCTTGGCGCCTTGTGATCGGCACAAGAGTCGGCGCGCCAATCCAACCCTTACGAAGGCACCCATGAAGCTTCTTGTTACCGGAGGCTGCGGCTTTGTCGGCACCAATTTGATCGCCCATCTGAACCGGGTCGGCGGTTACGAGATCACGGTGTTCGACAACGAATCCCTTGGTGAGCGGAGCTTCCTGGAGGGGCTCGACGCTGCGTTCGTGAAGGGCGACCTGCGCGACGCAGATGCGATGCGCGAAGCGGTGAAAGGCCAGGACGCCATCGTCCATCTCGCCGCCGACACGCGCGTGATTCCGTCCATCGAGAAGCCGCGCTACAATTTCGAGGTGAATGCTCTCGGCAGCCTGAACCTCCTTGAGGCGATGCGCGAGATGGGCGTCAAACAGCTTGCCAGCGCATCGACGGGCGGCGCCATTCTCGGCGACGTCACGCCGCCCGTGCATGAGGAGATGGTGGCGAAGCCCGTCTCGCCGTATGGTGCGTCCAAGCTGTGCGTGGAGGGCTATGCCAGTGCCTATGGCGCCTGCTACGGCCTCAAGACCGTGTCGCTGCGCTTCTCGAACGTGTACGGGCCACGGTCCTTCCACAAGGGCAGCGTGGTGGCGCACTTCTTCAAGCAGATCCTCGCT
>Ga0307436_1000651_pt1 | contig 16284 bp, 15 predicted proteins | sample SalMarWE160440MG_FD_202513 | JGI IMG/M metagenome (GOLD analysis project Ga0307436, IMG submission 202513) | Salt marsh sediment microbial communities from the Plum Island Ecosystem LTER, Massachusetts, United States - WE1604-40 | ecosystem: Environmental > Aquatic > Marine > Intertidal zone >...
CGCCTACGCCTGTAAACGGTCTTGTTGGGTGTAACCATGAGTCCTCGGCCCCAGCGAGTGAACAGCAATCGGGAGAAATGGTTAACGGGCAGCGCCGATGAGTTCGCGCACCGGCGCAAAACTGGTGCGGTGGTGGCGGCAGGGGCCGAGGCGGCGCAACGCCTCAATATGCTCGCGCGTGCCATAGCCCTTGTGGCGGGCAAAGCCGTAGCCGGGGAAGGCTTCATCGAGCTGCGCCATCAGCCGGTCGCGCGTCACCTTGGCGATGATCGAGGCGGCTGCAATAGACATGCATGAGGCATCGCCGCCAATCACGGTGCGCGCCGGCACAGCGAGGGCGGGAGCGCGATTGCCGTCGACGAGACACAGGCAGGCCGGCTCGGCCAGACGCGCGACCGCCTCGGCCATGGCCCACAGCGTGGCATTGAGGATGTTGTCGCGGTCGATCCTCGCCACATCGGCCATGGCGACGCCGACGCGCGAGGTGGCCATGATGGCCTCGTAAAGCACCTCGCGTTGGCCTGCGCTCAAGGCCTTGGAATCGGCGATCCCGTCCGGCACCTGCTCGCGGTCGAGGATGACGGCGGCGGCCACCACCGGCCCGGCCAGCGGTCCGCGTCCGGCCTCGTCCACGCCGGCGACGAGACCGGCACCGGAGATGAGCACCTCATCCTCCAGCGCCAGCGTGCAACCTGCAGAATCACGGCGAACCATGGCCCAGACTGGGCCGGAACTCACAGGAGCGTCAACTGGTCACCGGGCTGCGGGGGGCGGCGGAAATGTTCGGTGGTGAGGCCGAGCTTGCGCTGGTTGAGTTTCAGGCGCCGGCAGGCGAGTTCGAAGCGCCGCCCCGTCATCCAGGCGACCGGTCCCGATCCCTTCTGTCGCTGGCCGAAGGCGGGATCGTAGTCCTTGCCGCCATGCAGCGAGCGGGCGAGCGAGATGACGCGCCCTGCCTTGGCCGGATGATCGGTCAGCAGCCATTCGCGAAACAGCTCCTTGATCTCCAGGGGCAGCCTCAGCATCACGTAGCCCGCCTCGCTGGCGCCTGCCTCCTTTGCGGCGGCAAGGATGTTTTCGATCTCGGCATCGTTGAGGCCGGGAATGACGGGCGCGACAAGCACGGCGGTGGGGATACCGGCGGCGCTGAGCGCCGACATGGCCTTGAGCCGCAAGGCCGGCGTGGAGGCTCTGGGCTCCATCGAGCGCGCGAGCTTGCGCTCGAGTGTGGTCACCGAGATCGCCACCTTGACCAGCCCCTTTTCCGCCAAGGGTGCGAGGATGTCGATGTCGCGCTCGATCAGCGCCGACTTGGTGACGATGCCCACCGGATGGCCGAATTCGCTAAAGACCTCCAGGACCTGCCGGGTGAGGCGGTAAGTGCGCTCGATAGGCTGGTAGGGATCGGTGTTGGAGCCGAGCGCAACGGTCTTTGGCCGATAGCTCTTCTTCATGAGTTCGCCACGCAGCACCTCGGCCACATTTGTCTTGGCGAACAGCCGCGATTCGAAGTCGAGCCCCGGTGACAGCCCCATGTGGGCATGGGTGGGCCTGGCATAGCAGTAGCTGCACCCGTGCTCGCAGCCGCGATAGGGGTTGATGGACTTGTCGAAATTGATGTCGGGCGAGTTGTTGCTGGTCATCGCCGAACGGGCGGTCTCGATCGTCACCTCGGTCTTCAGGCCGGCCAAGTCCTCCAGCGACTGCCAGCCGTCGTCGAAAAGCTCGCGCGCCAGCGGCTCGTAGCGCCCGGAGACGTTGGAGCGCGAACCGCGCCCGCGCCTGGCTTCCGCAAGGCTGGTCGCCGCCATGCGCTCAAGGTGCCGCTGGCTTTCGGCAAGCGTTGTGTCAAGCACCGTGGTCATGCTTGACTGGATAGCACGAAAATAAGAACAAAGGAAGAACATTTGTTGAGCATCGTCATCCCCACGCTCAACGCTGCCGGCGAATTGCCGGCAACCCTGGAGCCGCTCATCGCTGGTGCCGTCGACGGGGTGGTGGCCCAGCTCGTCATCGCCGATGGTGGCTCCGACGACGAAACCCTTGCCATCGCCGATGCCGCCGGCGCCGACATCGTGCGCACCGAGAGGGGCCGCGGCGGTCAGCTTGCGGCGGGCGCGGCAAGGGCGCGCGGCGATTGGCTCCTGTTCCTGCATGCCGACACCCGCCTCGATCCCGGGTGGGTGGCGAGCGTGAGGACTTTCATCAGCGAAATGGGCCCCGATTATGCCGGCTATTTCCGTTTTGCGCTCGATGACGGGCGCTTCAGGGCCCGCGTCCTGGAGCAGGTTGTCGCCTTGCGTTCGCGTGCCTTCGCCCTGCCTTATGGTGATCAGGGCCTGCTCATCTCGCGCCGCCTTTACGAGCGCATCGGCGGCTTTGCGCCGCTGCCTTTGATGGAAGACGTAGCAATCGCCCGCCGCCTCGGGCATCGCTGCTTGCGGCCCATATCCGTGCGTGCCGTCACCAGCGCCGCGCGCTATCGCCGCGACGGCTATATGCGCCGGGGCTCGCGCAATCTCGCCTGCCTTGCCGGCTATTTCCTCGGCGTTGCGCCTCAGCGGCTGGTGCGTCTATACCGATGAGGCCGGCCCGCCATCTGGTCGTCATGGCCAAGCAGCCGGTCATGGGGCGGGTAAAGACCCGGCTCGCCGCCAGCATCGGCGTCGTCGAGGCAACGCGCGCCGCCCGCGTCATGTTGCAGGCGCTGCTGCGCCGCCTTGCGCGCGATGCCCGCTGGACCACCTGGCTTGCCGTGGCGCCCGACAGCGCAGCCCGCCCCGCCCGCTGGCAGGGTGATGCCCGTCCTCACCTCATCGCACAAGGACGGGGCGATCTGGGTGAGCGCATGCAATCGCTCATCGACCGCCTGCCGCCGGGGCCCGCCGTCATCATTGGCAGCGACATTCCGGCGATCGCGCCTGAAGACATCATCGCCGCGTTTCGCCTGCTCGGCAGTCACGACGCCGTCTTCGGCCCGGCGAGCGACGGCGGCTATTGGCTGGTGGGCCTGTCGCGCCGCTGCCCTTTGCGGCCTTTCTCTCCTGTGCGCTGGTCGGGGCCCCACGCCCTTGCCGACACCCTCGCCAACATCGCCGGCCGCCGCGTAGCGCTGTTGCGCGAGTTGAACGACGTCGACACCGCCGAGGATCACCGGACCTGGCGGCGCGGCGAGTGCGCCGTTACTCCGCCGGCTGGGCGAGAGCGCTCTTGCGCATCCTCACCCAATAGGTCAGCGCCGAGGCCGCTATCGCCGCAGCAAACAGCGACATCACGGCAAACACTGGGGAAAGGCCGTACTCGGGGCTGTGCAGCCAGGCGATGAACGGCACCACGCCCGCCGCGGCGGTGAACCCCAGGAGGTAGCGCACCGCATAGGCTCGCGCCCGCCAGGCGTCCGGTATCGTCTTCGCGACCAGCAGGTCGTTGACCACCACCTGCCCGTAGACGGCAGCGAGGATCACCGCTGCGGCGATGAGCGCTGCAGTCCCGTGCAGCGTGGCGACACCGATGAAGCCGCCCAGTTGCAGCACCCCGAGCGTTAAGTAGATGCGCTCGATGGCGATGGCATCGATGAGCTTGCCGACCAAGATCTGGGTGAGCGCGCCGGCGAGATAGATGAGTGTGGCGAGCCCGCCGACCAGCACCGGCATGGCGTCGAGCCGGGGCGCTTCCTCGGCCACCAGCTTGGGCAGGGTGATGGTGACGGTGTTGAAGGTGAAGCCGCCGGCCGCCACCGTGACCGCGAGCACCACGGCGATGAGGGCGAAATCGGGTGAGCTGTCATAGCGCTCGCCGGCGGCTGCCTTGCGTGACGCTTCCCCCGTCCCCGCCGGCACCAGCGCCAGATAGCAAAGGCCTATGGTGAGAAGCACGATCCCCGGCACGGCAAAGGCCCAGCGCCAGCCCAGTATCTGCACCAGGGCGCCGGTTGCCAGCGGAGCGGCCGCCACGCCGAGATTGCCGAAAACGCCGTTGAGCCCGAATGCGCGTCCGCTCGCGCCCTTCAACGTGGACATCATGGCGGTGCCGACCGGATGGTAGATGGCTGCGAACAGGCCGACCAGGGTGAGGGCGGCCGCCAGCGACCAGATGCCTTGCGTGAGCGCGGTGAGGATCATCGCGGAGCCGCCGCCAAGGAAGAACACGCCCAGCATGTTGCGCCGGCTCCAGTGATCGCCGAGCCAGCCGGCCGGCAGCGACAAGACGCCGAAACAGACGAAGGTTCCAGTTGTGATGGCGATGCCGGCGCCGTAGCCGATGCCGAAAAGCGGGGCGAGGGTGAGGACGGCGGTTGGATAGACCAGGAGCACGTAATGGTCGCAGAAGTGTGCCGCGTTGATGAAGGTGAAAGCGCGCCCGCCGTTGCTCATGGGTCCGGTCTCTCCGCAGGCCCTAGTGCTATTTGCGCCGCAGATGCTCGTCGATTCTCGGCATGATCTCGACGAAGTTGCAAGGGGGGTAACGATAATCGAGCTGATGCACCAGCAACTCGTTCCAGCCGTCCCTGCAGGCGCCGGGCGAGCCCGGCAGGCAGAAGACGTACTTGTTCTTGACGATTCCGGCGACGGGACGCGACTGCATGGTCGAGGTGCCGATCTTGGGCCAGGAGATCATGTGAAAGGCGACGGCAAAACCCTCGATCTCCTTGTCGAACAGGCCGCGCACGGCCTCCGGCGTCACGTCGCGCCCGGTCAGGCCGGTGCCGCCGGTGGTGATGATGACGTCGATGTCCTGCCGGTTCGCCCACTTCCTTATCTTGGCGCGTATGGCTCTCACGTCGTCCTTGACGATGGCGCGGCCGGTCAGTTCGTGACCGGCCCCGGTGACAAGGTCGCTCAGCGTGTTGCCGGACTTGTCATTCGCCAACGTGCGCGTATCGGAAACGGTCATGATGGCAATGTTGAGCGCCACGAACGTGCGGTCTGCAGCCGTCGCTGTCATCGTCGAACTTCCCCCTTTGATCGCAGCCGTCCACCCTCTGGTGGCTGTTCCGCCAGCCAATCACTGCAAAACTACGCATGGCCTGCCCGGCGGCATGACTTTGCCGGGCAGAAATTGAGAACACGCTGCTCTTTGCCCTCTCGCTGCATCGACTCATAACAAACAACCTCTGCCCCTGAAAGACAGGATGCCGCGCTTGCACCTGCGGCAGAATGCGGCAAAGGTGTCGTTTCCGCTGTCTTTGCCGGCAATGGGAAGATTGACCGACAAGGAGCGCCAGGTCACGCCCCTTGTGTTGGTAACGCAGATCTGCGCTGTCCGCTGTCACCTGCCGCTGTCGAGATGCTCTCTCACGGCGAGGAAGTCGCGCCACGCCAGCCGCTTCTGCGCCGGCTGGCGCAGGAGATAGGCCGGATGCAGACTCGGCATCACCGCAATCGTCTCGCCGTCGCTGTCAAGGTTCAGCCACCGGCCCCTGAGGCGCAGGATGCCCTGGGTCGTGCCCAGGAGGCGCTGGGCGGGCGTCGCCCCCAGGCACAGGATGAGGCGCGGGCGCAAGATGGCGATGGTGCGGTGAACGAAAGGCAGGCACATCAGCGTCTCGGCCTCGGTCGGCTTGCGATTGCCGGGCGGGCGCCAGAAGATGACGTTGGTGATGAGCGCCGCCTTGTCCGCCTCGCTTGCATGGCGGTCGAGACCGATGGCGCCCAGCATGCGGTCGAGGAGTTGCCCTGAGCGGCCGACGAAAGGCTTGCCCTGCAAGTCCTCCTCGCGCCCCGGTGCCTCGCCGATGATAAGGATGCGCGCGGCCCGGTTGCCGTCGATGTAGCACAGGTTGGTGGCGGTGCGCTTGAGCGGGCACTGGTCGAATTGCGCCAGCGCGTGCTCGATGTCTTCGAGGCTGTCGCAACGCGCCGCCAGCGCGTCGGCGCCGGCGGGGAGGTCCGGCAACGGCGCTCGTGCCGGCGTGACGGTGCGAGACTCGGGCGAGAGGGTAGCAGGCGTGGCAGGCTTGGAGCGATCTCCGGGAACCTCGCTGACGGCCTCGTCGGCGCCCATCTCCACCTGCCAGGCGAGCGCCGCCAGGAGGCCTCTTGCGTTGTCCATCTTGCCGTCGGGAGCCATGGTGAAGCCGCATTTCCCTCTGCCCGTGCCGCAAGCGGGTTTTGCCTGGGCACGCCCACTCCACTATAAGGGGGCGCTTGACCGGGGTTAAGACACGGAAAGGGCTTCATCTCATGAGCGACCAGGGCGCTGTCGAACGCGAGTCGATGGACTACGACGTGGTGATCGTTGGCGCCGGCCCGGCCGGCCTTTCGGCCGCCATCCGTCTCAAGCAGCTCGCCGCCGAGGCCGGCAGCGACATCGCGGTGTGTGTGCTGGAAAAGGGCTCCGAGGTCGGCGCCCACATCCTCTCCGGCGCCGTCGTCGACCCCCGCGCCCTCAACGAGCTGATCCCCGACTGGAAGGAGAAAGGCGCCCCCCTCAATACCCCTGTCACCGAGGACCGCTTTTACATGCTGGGCGCCGGCGGGGCCGTGCGGCTGCCCAATTTCTTCATGCCGCCGCTGATGAGCAATCACGGCACCTATGCCGTCTCGCTCGGCAATGTGTGCCGCTGGCTGGCCGCTGAGGCCGAGGCGCTGGGGGTGGAGATCTATCCGGGCTTTGCCTGCTCCGACCTCGTGTTCCGCGACGACGGCTCGGTGAAGGGGGTGGTGGCCGGCGTCTTCGGCCTCGACCGCGAGGGCAATCCCAAGCCCGACTACCAGCCCGGCATGGAGCTCAACGGCAAGTATGTGTTCATCGCCGAGGGCGTGCGCGGCTCGCTGGCCAAGAAGCTCATCGCCCGCTTCGATCTTGCTGCCGGGCGCGAGCCGCAGAAATACGGTCTCGGCATGAAGGAGCTGTGGGAGGTGAGGCCCGAGAACCACCATCCCGGCCTGGTGACCCACACCATGGGCTGGCCGCTGGGGATGAGGAACGGTGGCGGCTCGTTCATGTATCACATGGAAGACAATCTCGTCGCCGTCGGCTTCGTGGTGCACCTCAACTACTCGAACCCCTATCTCTACCCCTACATGGAGTTCCAGCGCTTCAAGCATCACCCGCTGATCGCGCCGGTGCTGGAAGGCGGGCGCCGCATCGCCTATGGCGCCCGTGCTATCTCCGAGGGCGGCCTTCAGTCCCTGCCCAAGCTCGACTTTCCCGGCGGGGTGCTCATCGGCTGTTCGGCCGGCGTCATCAATGTGCCGCGCATAAAGGGCACCCACAACGCCATGAAGACCGGCATGCTGGCCGCCGAGGCTGCCTTTGCCGCTATTGCCGCCGGTCGCGAGGGCGACGAGCTTACCGCGTATGAGGAGACCTTGCGCGCGTCGTGGGTCCACACCGATCTCAAGCGGGTGCGCAACGTCAAGCCCATGTGGTCGAAGTTCGGCCTCATCGGCGGGCTGTCGCTGGGCGGCCTCGATATGTGGACCAACCAGATGTTCGGCTTTTCCTTCTTCGGCACCTTGAAGCACGGCAAGCCCGACTATGCCTGCCTCAAGCCGGCGAGCGAGTGTAAGAAGATCGACTACCCCAAGCCCGACGGCGTCCTGTCGTTCGACCGCCTCACCAATGTAGCCTACTCGGCCACCAGTCATGAGGAGGACGAGCCGGTCCACCTGAAGCTCAAGGATGCCTCCGTACCGATCTCCAGCAATCTTCCGAAATACGACGAGCCGGCCCAGCGCTATTGTCCCGCCGGCGTGTACGAGGTGCTTGAGGACGAAAGTGGAAAGCCCTATTTCCAGATCAACCACCAGAACTGCGTGCACTGCAAGACTTGCGACATCAAGGATCCGGCCCAGAATATCGATTGGCAGGTGCCGCAGGGCGGTGAGGGCCCCAACTACCCGAATATGTAAAGATTTTGCGGGTTTGACTGTCAAACCTGTCCTGTGGTAACCAGAAAATTGCGTCTTGCCCCATTATTGCCCATGATCTGATAGCAAGATCACGGGCGCTCGAGGGGGCGGTGAGTTGTGCGTAGAGGTGGGCGTGGTGATAAAGGCCACACGGTCCATGGGGTTGGTTGCGGTGCTGGTCCTTACCGCACCGGGGGTGTGCTATGCCGACAGCAGCCAAAAAAACAACATCTACCATCACACCACGCCGCCCGACGACGGCCAGAGTTTATGGCAGCGTCTGATGCCGAAATTCTCCACCGCCGGCCGTGCGAAGGTCCCAAGCGACCTGACGCCGGAAACGAACTGGAACAACTCGAGCGAGCAGGCGAGCAGCAAATCGCGCAAGTCGACTGCGCCCACCGCTACTAGGCGGAGAAGGAAGACGGCCACCAAGACGTCCGCAACCCACGCTACCGCCAAGGCATCCCACAAGAAACCCGCCAGGGACACCGAGGCCTGGTGGTGGGAGAATGTCGGCAACCCGCCGGTCGACGCCTTGAGCAAGTGTCTCGGCGCCTATGCCGCCGGGGCGGTCAGGCGCAACGCGGATGTCAAGGCCGCCGACGTCGTCAAGGAGGCAGTGGTGGGCACTTGCCGGCCGAAATACGACGAGATGGTAAATGTCATGAGCCATGGCCTGACCAAGGCGCGTTACGACAAGGCCATGGCGGAGCTTGGGCGCTACACCTTCCTGCCCGTCGTCACCTCCGCGCTCGAGCGTGCCCGCCCTGTGGCGGCGCCGGCCACCGTCGCGGCGCCGGCCACCGACGCGGAAACCGCCGCACCGGCCAGGAAAAAGGGGCCCGACGTCGAGGCCAGGAAGCGGGCGATGTTCGATTGCTTCAACCGTGAGGCCGACGCGCTGGCACTTCAGAATCCGGCCGCCGCTAACGTGCTGGCGCGCGAGGTGGTGGCGCGCTGCGATGAGGAGACGCGTGGCTTCTTCGCGGCGCTCTTCCAGGCCTATCCGGTCGACAAGAAGGCGCATAAGGCCTCCATCGCCATCGCGGTGCAGCAGAACTACATGCCGGCGATTGCCCGTCGCATCACCATCGTGCGTCAGGGTCAGCCGGCCATCAGCGGCGACAACACCAGCGGCAGCGCTGATGACAGCCGCGCCCGCACCACCGTGGTCACCGAGCAGTAGCTATTTCACCCCTGCGGCCCCGAAAACCTGCGGGCCCGGCCAGCAGTCGAAGGCTAGGCCGTATTTCTTCTCATAGAGGCCCGTGGCGATGCGGGTGCGAAAGCCGATGAGGCCGTCGATCGTATCGCCCACGTTGTAGCCCTCGGCTACTAGTTTCCTCTGCAATCGGGCGACCTTGTCGCGACTGTAGGTGCTGATGCCGCGCCAGGGCTGAACGAAGCGCAGATCATGGGTGATGCGGTCGGCCAGTTGGCCGATATAGATCACGTAGAGATCGCTGTTGTTGTAGCTCTTGATGACGTAGTAGTTGCGGGTGCCGAGGAAGGCGGGCCCGAAGCGCGCCGCCGGCAGGACGAGGAAGGCGAGATCATCGAGCCGGTCCGCTGGAATGCTGCGTCCGCCTGCCGGCTTGAGCCCCATCTTCAGCCACTCGCCGATGCTGCGGCCGTGGTCGGGGCCTTCCAGTGTGCAGTCGAAGCGGGCGGGCATTCTCACCTCGTAGCCCCACGCCTCTCCGCTGCGCCAGCCGCGGCTTTTCAGGAAATTGGCAGCGCTCGCCAGCGCATCGGGCACCGAGGACCAGATGTCCTTGTGCCCGTCGCCGTCGAAGTCGACGGCATAGTCGAGGAACTGGCTGGGCAGCATCTGCATCAGCCCCATGGCGCCTGCCCAGGAGCTCTTCATTTCGGCGCGCGTGACATGGCCGCGTTGCAGCATGGTGAGCGCCGCCAGCAGTTCGGGCCGGAACGTGTCCGGACGCCTGCCCATGAAGGACAGGGTGGCGAGGTTCCTCACCGCGTCATAAGGAATGGCGGCGCGGCCGAAATTGCTCTCGCGCGCCCACATGGCGAGAAGGATGCCGGGCGGCACGCCAAAACGCTTTTCGATGCGCTTGAGGACCCTTGCCCAGCGCTGCATCTCCGCCTTGCCACGAGCGGTGAGCGCGGCGATGGAGGCCTCGTTGAAATAGTCAGCGGGCGAAGAAAACTCGGCCTGGCGTTGACCAGCCTCAACTGGCTTGCCGGTGAATTTCGGATCGAGGTCGGGCAGCGACCAGTCGAGAGTGGTGTGCTTGAAGGCGGCATCGAACACCGCCCGGCTCACCCCGCGCGCGTGCGCCTGGGGCCACAGGCGGGCGATGAACTGGCGAAAGTCACGCTCGGCAGTAGCGCGGGAGAGGGCATGGCCGGGGAGGGCCGGCATGGCGACAGCGAAGGCCCACAGAACCAGAGCCAAACGAAGGAAGAATCGCATGTTTCGAGCCTAGAACATCGCTGACCAGGAGAGAACTGCCAGATGGGGGCGCAAACCGCCGGTCAATGCAACAGATGCGGACCCACCACCTGCTTTAGGTTCATGGCATCGATGAGCGCACTGCGCTCGGCCTCGGCGGCGCGCATCTCCGCCCGGCTCTGGCGCGCCGTCGATGCATTGGAGCCATAAGCGACGATGCCGCCGATGATGGCGCAGACGGCGGCGACGAGCCCCAACGAGCTGAAGGCGACCAGGCCGGTGAGGGTCACCCCGATCCACACAGCACCGGCGGCGATCGACACGCGCGCGACCAGCATCACCTTGCGACAGCTTTCCAGGATCTTGGCAAGGATCTCGATGCGCGTTTCCAGCCGGGTGATTGCGCGCTTTGTGGCATCATCGGCCATCGCATCGCTGCTCCGCATGCTCCCCATCGCCAGGCAGGGGGATGTTTCGCATATTTCCGTCTGCGGCGAAATGCGCATGCAAATGGGGGTGCGGCCGAAACCCAAGCGCCGTACGCATTGACGCAACCGACCTGCTATGCTGTAGCCGCGGGCGACGCTCCCGCAGCGCAGCCAGGCGACAAGAACAGATGAGGAAACGGCCATGACCGCATCAAAAACACCGCGTATCGCCCCGACCGACGGCCTGTCGCATGTGATCGGCGCAAGCGAGCCGCCGCTCGTCGATCTGACCATCCCTGATTTCCTGGGGGCTGCGCTTGCCCGCGATCCCGGCCGCGAGGCGGCAGTCTTCTGCGCTGCCGACGAGCGCTGGAGCTATGACGAGCTGTGGCGCCGCGCCGACCGGCTGGCGGCGGGACTTCTGGCACTCGGGCTTTATAAGGGCGATCGCATCGGCATCTGGTCGCCCAACAAGCCGGAGTGGCTGCTGGCCCAGTTCGCCACCGCCCGCATCGGCCTCATCCTCGTCAACGTCAACCCGGCCTACCGCCGCCACGAACTCGAATACGCCCTCAACAAGGTGGAGGTAAAGGCGCTCATCACCGCGCGCCGGTTCAAGTCGTCCGACTACATTGCCATGCTGCGCGACCTGGCGCCGGAACTGGACAAGGCGGCCCCCGGCCGCCTCAGGGCCGAGCGCCTGCCGCATCTCACCACCGTCATCCAGATCGGCTCGGAGCCGATTGCCGGCATGTTTTCCTTTGAGGAGGTGATGGAAAAAGGCGGCGGCGGCAACCGCGTCCGGCTCGATGCCATATCGAACGGTCTCGATGCCGACGATGCCATCAACATCCAGTTCACCTCCGGCACCACCGGCGCCCCCAAGGGCGCGACCCTCACCCATCGCAACATCGTCAACAACGGGCGTTATTGCGCCTACGCCATGGACCTGGGCCCCGAGGACCGCCTCGCCATCCCGGTGCCTTTCTATCACTGTTTCGGCATGGTGCTGGGTAATCTCGCTTCGGTGGCGGCCGGCTGCACCATGGTGTTTCCCGGCGAGGCCTTTGATCCGCTCGACTGCCTGCAAGCTCTTTCTGACGAGCGCTGCACCGGCGTGCACGGCGTGCCCACCATGTTCGGTGCCATGATCGACCATGAGCGCTTCGCCGAGTTCGACCTCAAAGGCTTGCGCACCGGCATCATGGCGGGCTCGCCCTGTCCCATCGAGCTGATGAAGCGGGTGGTCTCCGAGATGCACGCCAAGGAGATCACCATCGCCTACGGCATGACCGAGACAAGCCCAGTCTCCTTCCAGTCCGACACCAGGGACAGTCTCGAACGCCGCGTCTCCACCGTGGGGCGCATCCACCCGCATGTGGAGGTGAAGATTGTCGACGGTGAGGGCAGGACCTGCCCGGTCGGTGAGAAGGGCGAACTGCTGACGCGCGGCTATTCGGTGATGAAGGGCTACTGGAACGATCCCGAACGCACCGCCGAGGCCGTCGACGCCGATGGCTGGATGCACACCGGCGACCTCGCCACCATCGACGCGCAAGGCTATTGCAACATCGTCGGAAGGGTGAAGGACATGCTCATTCGCGGCGGCGAGAACGTCTATCCGCGCGAGATCGAGGAGTTTTTGTTCACCCATCCCAAGGTGCAGCAGGTGCAGGTCTTTGGCGTGCCGGACCCGAAATACGGCGAGGAGGTCGCGGCCTGGATCATCCTCAGGCCGGGTCAGACGGCATGCGAGGAGGAGATCCGCGAGTTCTGCCGCGGCCAGATCGCCCATTACAAGATCCCGCGCTATGTGCGCTTCGTCGACGAATTGCCGATGACGGTCACCGGCAAGGCGCAAAAGTTCGTCATGCGCGAGAAGATGATGGCCGAATTAGGCCTTGCCGAGCAAAGGACCGCCTGAAGGGCCGGGGCAGCAGCGCGGTACCGGCGTGCTACTTGCGCCGGATGCACACCGAAATGTTGTCGATGACGGGGCCGGTGGAGGGCGGCGACGGGAAGAGCTTGAAGTCCTTCAGCGTCGTCCTCGCGTCTTTGCACATCTGCTCGGTAGGAAAGCCGTTGATGACCTTCGTCTCGGCCACCATGTGATGGGGATATCCGGCATAGACGAAAATCACAAGCAGCCATTCCATGGCATCCTCCCTGCGCGGTCCACACTTCCACCGGCCGCCGCCCGGCAGTGAAAACGGGGCCTCCCCGTTGGCGACGGTAGGCCTTGGCCCTCGCATGGCAACCTGCGAATCGTCGCAATCCGCAAGAATCGGCGTTCTTGCTAGCACAAATCGCGGCTCGATTCCGATCTCTTGGCAAAAATGGCGAAGGTGTTGGCGATGAGCAGGCAGGCAAGCGCGCCGAGCAGCCACAAGGCGACGCCGAACCCGCCGGTCACATCGCGCGTGACACCGATCAGAACCGGGCCGCCGACCCCGCCGATCTCGGCAAGTGAGAAAAACAGACCGCCTGCCAGCCCGGCCCGCCCAGGTCCCACCACCTCCTGCTCGATGAGCGTGAGCAGCGTCACTGTCATGGTCGAGCCGGAGGCAATGCCGACCACCACCAGCCCGGCGATCAGCATGGACGGCATCCAGGCGTGCAGCAGGACGAGACCTGCCGCCGACAGCGCATAGAGGCTCCTGAGGATCAGCGCCCGTCGCTCAGGTGTCGCCAGGCGCGGGAAGGTGAGCGCCGAGGCAACCCCCACAAGCACCGGCAGCGCGGCGAGAAAGCCCGCCTCTTCGGGGGAGCGCCCGCTCGCGCGGATGATCTCCGGCAACCAGTTCCTCAGGCCGTGCTCGATGGTGAAGGAGCCGATGGCGGCAAGAAGCAGGAGCAGCACCCGCCGGTCGCCCAGCATCTCGCGCGCCGCCGTGAGGCCGGAACCGCTTCCTGCTTCGGAGGCGGGCAGCCGGTTGGCTCCCGCCAGCCGCCGCCCGCCCAGCCAGATGACGAACCAGATGCCGGCCGCGATGACCGCGCACCACGCCCACAGGCGCAGAACCGCCCGCCAGTCGCCTCCCATTGACGGCAGCAGCACGGCAGGGGTGGCGGAATAGGCGATGATGCCGGCGACGGCGGGCCCGGTGATGTAGATGCCCATGGCAAGCCCGCGCTCGGGGCCGGTGAACCAGCGCCCCACCGTTTGCGGGATGCCGGCCGACAGGATGGGTCCGCCGAGGCCAAACAGGGCAACGGCCCCGAGCAGCGCACCATAGGAGCCGGCCGCGGCGCGCAGGAAACCGGATGCGGCGATGATCGCGGCGCCCACCACCAGCATGCGCCCCGGCCCGAAGCGGTGGAGCATGAGCCCGAGGGGAATGGCCACGAAGATATAGACGAACTGCCATGCCCCCAGCACCGCCCCCATCCCGGAGGCCGAGATGGAAAGCTCACGCATGATCTGTGACACCAGCGGGGCAAGCCCGGTGATCGACAAACCGAAGATGAAATAGTTGAGCCAGCACCCGGCCAGCACCAGCCAGCGATAGGGATGGTCAGGCATGTTGGAATTGTCCTGGCATGTGCATCCTGTGCCTCCCCTCCAGGATCCGCGTCAATGCCCCCACTAGGTGCCACCCTGTCCCGGAAATGAGGGTCAGAGCCGATGGCGTAGCCGCAATGTGAGGCTCACGGCTCGGATTGTCGACAAGTCGAAATGGGCGGCTGGGATTGGTTGTGCGATACGTTATTCACATTGGGTTCGTGCGGCGCTAGCCATCACGTTTCTTCCTTTGGCGCGCTTCCCACTCGGCGCGCGTCGCGCAAACACGAGGCGGGGATTGCGGTGACACATCGGCCCATTCGGTTTGCAGTTGAGCCAATTGATTGCGTGGGTCGTTGGGCAATGGCGGCGGCGTGATCCCCACGCGGCGCATGGCAACGAACAAGTCGCGTCGTGTGTCGGGATCAGTGTCATCCTGCAACTTTTCCCACATGGCGAGGAGCACCGGTCCGAAAACGGCGTGCCCCACCCAGCCGACGCGACATAAGGCTTCGATCGTGGCACCATTGACATTGCGACCTGAAGCGCCCGGTTTGATCAGATAGGGCCGTGCATCCACACCCGATTGACCCAGCCGCGTGAGCAACGCCCCGGATTTCCACAACCAGCTCTGATCATCCGCATTTGCGTACAGCGCAAGAATGCGCGGACCGAATTGGATGACCCGGTCACGCGGCAGGCTGACAAGCAAACGGACAAGAATGCGACCGCTTTCACGCGCCCGAAGCCGATCGCCGCCAGTCACTGCGGCCGCACGTTCGACGCCGTTCATGATCGCATCAGCCCGGGCTCCCAGCGCTTCGGGGTGAGTCAAGACAGCACCGATTTGCCAGTCCTTTACCTTTGCGACAGGATCAGCGATCATGGCATCGATATTTGCAAGCTGGCGCTTGAGAGTCGCGTCCTCAACCTCTGCGATCTTGGCAAGGACGAGTGCCGGATCACCACCCTTCCGGTCCTTGATCGCGACGGGCTTCAAACCCAATACTCTTGCCAGGACCAAAGTGTCGCGATTGTAGCGCGTCTTGCCCGATACGATGGGTGCAAACCTGTCGCGCAGGAATTCGGCCTCGCAATCCCAGCTCGCGTTGCCCGAATTGAGTCCGCACCCCATCACCGGCATCGGAATCCAGCTGAGCGGCGATGCTGTGCCACCAAGAAGCTCATAGCGTTTGCCGTCCTGGGCCGTGACAGTCGTTGTTACAAGCCTGACGGGCAGCAGGCCTCGGTAACCCGCTTCCTCTTTGCGGGTCACACGCAATTGGGGGCTTCCGGGTTTCTCCGGCATGGACAGCTTGCAGAAGCGCGTCTCCATTTTGCGGGTCCTGATTGCGTCCCCGTCGAAAAACCCGAAGGTATAGACAGAGCTAGCTTTGAGGGCAGGTGTTCTGCGGACCCTGGCGCATACGTCCCGCCCCATCATGCGGTAGGATCGATAACCTTCGGAAACGTTCGAATAGGCCGAATAGGCAACGGGCAGCGCAAAATTCTGCGTAAGCCATGCGCCGTACTCCCCCTTTTCGAAGACAAGTGCCTGATGCGCGGGATCGAATGGTATGGTGACGCGCGCATTGGCGGCATCGTAGGCGGCAGAAAGCCGGCGCAGCGTCAGATGATCCTGAGCCGCAATGGCAACATAGCCGCCATAGGACAGCACTGGCACGATCAGCCATAGACGTGAGACGCGACCGCTCGCCGCTTCGATCGCGATGCCGATCATGCCGGCGTTAATCAGCAACACCGACCAGAACATGGCGAGCATGAACATCAAGAAGATTCCGATCACCGGAATCGTCTGCAGCGCAAACACCAGGCCGGTTGCGACAAAGAAGAGAAGTGATTTGGGTAAGAATGAAAACATCGTCCTTTGGCTTATGACACCATCAGTTTAAACAGATCGTTGATTTGCCACCCAAATAAATCGACAAAATGGCCGGACAATTGCTGGGTGGCGGATTTGACCGCCGGGCGGAGGGAGTGGACCACGCTTGGCATGGGTTTGCCGTGTTTGCGTTCAAGGCCCCGGCAAGCGCCAGTCAGCGACGGGCAGGGACG
>Ga0307436_1000652_pt1 | contig 16280 bp, 20 predicted proteins | sample SalMarWE160440MG_FD_202513 | JGI IMG/M metagenome (GOLD analysis project Ga0307436, IMG submission 202513) | Salt marsh sediment microbial communities from the Plum Island Ecosystem LTER, Massachusetts, United States - WE1604-40 | ecosystem: Environmental > Aquatic > Marine > Intertidal zone >...
CCGAGCAGATCAGCGGGAGATGGAACAGCTTCCGCAGAGCCTGATTGCGGTTCTCCATGCCCGCCGATTGGCTGTGCACCCAGGGCTTCGCCACGAGATAAACCAGGGCAAAGACCAGAATGGTAATGGTAGCGACCGCGGGAAAGCCCGGCTTCCACACATGGTGCAAGCCTTTGACCACGAGATATGCGGAGAACGTGGCCGCCATGAGCGCGACGAGCAGCGGCACCCATCGCCGCGCCGCGGCGATCTTGTCCTCCTGGTAGATGAGATTGACCTTGATGAAAGCGAGCAGTCCCGCCGCAATGATGCCGCCGATCAAAGGCGACATCAGCCAGCTGAAGAAGATCGACGCCACGACGAACCAGTCGACCACGTTGGTGCCAACAGCCGCCAGCCCGGCGCCAAGCACCCCGCCAACGATGGCGTGGGTCGTCGACACCGGCGCGCCGAGAAACGTGGCGAGGTGCACCCACAACGCCGAGGCAAGCAGCGCCGACGTCATGATCCACACGAACGTCTCGGCATTGGGGACGAGCGCCGGATTGATGATGCCTTTGGAGATGGTCTCGACCACGTCGCTGCCCGCGATGAGCGCGCCCGCGCATTCGAAGATGGCGGCAATGACGAGCGCGCCCGACATAGTCAGCGCCCGCGCGCCAACCGCCGGCCCGACGTTGTTGGCCACGTCGTTTGCGCCAATGGTGAGCGCCATATAGCCGCCGATCACGGCGGTCACGATCAAAATGAGCGCGTTGTGGCTCGCCCCGGTCTGGCTGCTCGCCAGCACCCCAGCGATCGCGAGGAAAGCGAGGGAAATCCCGACCGCGACACGGTTCCGCGAGACGGCGCGGGTGGCCGTCTCCAAACGCTCGAGCTTGCGGAGATCCTTGTCGAGAGTGGTTTTTCCCGCCGCGTCAGCGCGAGTGGCCGCCACGCTGTACCCCCCTCGTCAACATGCCATCTTCCTATATGGCGCCCCCACGGAAGAGTCATACGGGCTCTCGCCGAGCACCACAACCACACCACGCCATCAACTCTTCGATGTGGATGCAGGCTCTCGGCTCAGGCGGCCTTCCGACGGAAGAAATCGCGCAAGATTGCCGCCAGCTCGGTATCGGCCACAAGAGAGGCAGCCTCGTCCAGCGTGACCCACCTGGTCTTGCGGGCGGCCTTCTCTGGCCAGTCGAGATTCTGCCAGCGCACATGAAGCGTGTAGATATCCACGCTACACTTCACCGACGAAAACAAGTGAAGGCGCTTGGTATAGCGATAGGAGCCGAAGGGCGTAGCCGCGACCTCGCCCTCCACCCCAGCCTCCTCGGCGGCCTCCTGCGCAGCCTGGTCCGCATCAGTCAGGCCGAGCTTCGGCCAGCCTCTCGGAATCGTCCAGCGCCCCCGCTCGCGCGTGGTGATCAAGAGAACGAGCGGGCCACCCGCCGTCTCGACGATCGGCAATGCTGCAACTTGCTTCAGGGGTGACGCCATTCCGCACCGGAAGAAGAGCACTGGGCACAAGCCCTCGACGAGCGCTCTTTGCGCGCTCACTCCGACAAATTTGTGGCCAGGAAGTCCTGGAACGCCTCCCAGGATAGCCGACCGGCGCGCATCTGGTAGCGGTCGGAGCCGAATACGGTGAACGCACGGGGCACGCCTGAACAGAACTCGATCTCGGCATGCAGGAACTCGCCAAAGCTGGCCCGTCCGAATGTCCGCTAAGTGCCAGGAGCGGACCTTTCTGCGGAGCTTAACGATTCCGTCAGCGGTCCCTTACAGAGGTAAGCAAGAAATGCGGGCCGATCATTGCACTCAAGGACGGTGTCGCTTGCTGCGTCGAGCGATCAACCTGAAAAGTTGCCCCTAGTCCAAGGGTCGCTTTTCGGCGAGGTGCGGACATCGCGCGTGACCGAGCTGATGTCCGCTAATGACCCAAAGCGGACATCGTCACGACGGATGAGGCTAAGCAACCTATTGCGCCGCTTACAAAGGCCGCAGGCCCAGCCGGCTCAATCAACCTGTTCACGGTCGCTAGGCCAGGAGCGGTGCGAGTGAGGCCGGATCTCAAGGCGCAAGAAAGAATCGCAGCATTTCGCGGGAGGCATCAGGGCCGTGCGGGTCTGTGTAGGTGCCATCTGCGCTGCCGCCGGACCAGGCATGACCACTCCCGTGGATGAGCCATTGCTCAACCACCACAGTCCCGATCTTGTCTCGGGTTACCGCGCGGGTATAGGTCCGGCTAGCGGATGATCGAGCCTTCGCGCGCACCACCGTGTCGCCTGTCTTAGCCTGCGCTTCGATGATCTTTGCGGCATTCGACGGATGTACGATCCGATCCGCATCGCCATGGAAGACGATGGCAGGGACGCGAAGGGCACGATCTGACCTAGGGCCCGTTTTCCGCTGGCGGCGTTGCAGTCCGGGATCGCCCCGCATCGCCGAAAACGCTGAAGCGACGTCAGTGGCGGATCGGTAAGGCAGACCGGAATGAACGCCGATGGCTGCGTAAACCTCAGGATAGGTCGCTCCCATCACTCCCGCCATAGCGCCCCCGGCGGATAGGCCGGCCACGAACACGCGCTGCGGATTGATGCCGTATTCGGCGACAATTTCCTCGGTGATCCCGGCGATGATGGATGGCTCGCCGGCACCCCGCACTTGGTCCTCGGGCTTGAACCAGTTCCAGCACAGGGATGGATTGGCGCTCTTGCACTGGCTTGGATAGGCAACGAGAAATCCATGCTCCTCGGCCAAAACGTTCATGCGAGTCCCCACTGCGAAGTCATCGGCATCCTGCGTGCCGCCGTGCAGCATGACCAGCAATGGGCGTCTGCCCGCGTGCTGACGATGCGGAACATAGAGCTTGTAGCTTCGCCTTCCGGCAGTGCAGGCATAGGACCGGCTTAAGTACTGAGCGCCGTCGGAGATATCGAGAGGCTTGCGCAACCTGAGGCGCGCCAAAGTATCGAGCCCGAGGCTCGGAAGCCTGGCTTGACTAAGCCATGCGGCAACATCCCCCACCGGCCAGGTCGCGGGCGCCGCCTGAGCCGTCCCTGCGATCGCAGGTCTTGTGACATCAGGGGTGACATCGATCATGAATTTCTCGATAGCTCGCCCCCCGACGGGCTGGTCGTCCGCAGGCTCGGTCTGTCCTCGACCCAGCAGGAGGGCGCTTTGAATGACACGCGTGGCTTTCATGAACTTCTGCGCGCGCGTCAGTTTCGTCGCCGTGCGCATGGCGTGAGCAAAATCCGTTTTCATGTCTTGGTCCTTTTGCGGGAGATGAGAGATGCGCGTGTTAGCCAATGCGATCGGCCAATGCGCTCTTGATCTCCTTGGTTGCGTGCAGCGCAGCCAACACGCTTATGGTGCGGGCAGTAGCTCAGGAATGATGTGTGGCCATTGGTCGGGCATGGTGGGCCACTGAGTGAGAACTCTCCCCGGGGAATGGAATTTGAGAACATCGAACCGAGCCCGACTGACTCCACTTGAGGCAAAGATCGGGGCCGTTCTTGGCACTTAGCAGACATACCGGTTAGCAAGCCTGCTTTTGCCCGAAAGCGCACTTTGCGCTCGTGCACGCGGCAGACGTGAACACCTTGAGTTGAATATTCTCAACGATCCCGAGTTGGATCTTCCCTCCGGGGGGCCCCAGTGCCTCTATGTCAGAGGTAACAAGCTAGTCGACAATCCTTAGCGTCTTGGCATCAGCGGCACACTGGAGATTGAGGGACTTGACGTTGTAGCTGCTATCGAAGTGGACGATCTCATCTGCCTTCAGTCTGATCCGCATGCCTGCCGTGGAAGTGCCGTCGACATCTGAGCGGTTCCATACCACTGCGGTTACAGCACAGCCTCCACGGTATGGCTTATACCATGCGAGGACTCGCTTAGTGCCAACGTCGGTGAGAATGGGCTCGTTAGGTCCTACCGGCCCTAAATTCTGAGGCAGTGTGTCGGCGTGTGCCATCACACTGACAGCGGTTAAAGTGAGTAGAACACCCGCGGCAGCACAGCTAACCAAGCGATTGAACATCGTGACCTCCTTTTTGATCCTTTTGTGCATCGCACACAAAGACGGCGGCTTTATGTTGCAATGCAATAATAAGAGTGCGCCGGGGGTCGACGTCGGGACACTCACTATGGGTGGAGATGTGGACGCACCTTTCGCAGCCAGTTCGGGAGGGCGCGATCTGGCGATTTAGCCATCCCCGGCGGTGATTGGGCCAAGCCCCACCGACCCTACATCCGACCCTCACAGCGACCTTAGGCTAGGGGCGATTGTGCAACTGCGAACGAAAGGCCATATACGGAACACTCCAACAAAATGCGGGCATTTAGACCGCAACAAGACGCCAAGCCGACAGGAGCAGCGTCCTCGACCCGATGACGATACGGACGAGCAGCAAGACGATTACGTTCCATCATCCCTTTTGGCTGAAGGGTGTGGATCGCGAGCTCCCACCCGGGGACTATCGGGTGGTGACGGATGAAGAGCTCATCGAAGGCCTGTCGTTTACTGCATACCATCGCGTGTCGACGGTGATCTTCGTGCCGGCGCCGTCCGGATTGGCGGTCGAGATGGTGACCATCGATCCTGGGGATCTCGAGGCGGCACAAGAGGGGGATGCTTCCCTGCCCCGGTGACGTCAGTAGAGCGCCAGCCCAATAGGCTCGTTCCATCACGCTTGGGAAATGTCAGCGGCGCTTCTTGTGGGCGCCTTTTTGGGTGCCACTCGGCCCGGATGACGCGAATGGGGAAGCAGACGGCGGCGTCACCTTTTTCTTGTCCTGCTTTGGCTTCTTCTTTTCGCGGTTGCTCTTCTGTTGGCCTTTTGCCACAGGGCCCTCCTATGGAACAGAGCGAGGCCTATTGCGCATTACCTGGCTTGAATGTTTCTGATGAAGGTCTTGCCGCTGCGGCTGTCGACCTCAGCGTCAAATAACACCTTCTGGCCTTCGACCAGATCCAGTATTCCGGCACGGTGAAGCGCCGTCGCGTGGATGAAAACATCGGCGCTCCCATCGACAGGCTGGACAAAACCAAAACCTCGGCGCGCGTTGTAAAATCTCACGGTCCCCGGAGTCATCTGCTAGTCCTTTTGTTTAGTCGGTGCAGCGATAAGCCCGAGGGAACGCGCGGCCTCAAGTTGGACTGTCGATGTCTGGTAGGGTTTGAACGCGCGCTTAAAAGCGCAACGGCCACATTTTTTCCGGCTAAATGTCGATGACTGCGAAGTAAGCCCGAAGGGCGACTATTGCAAGAGCCAATCTCAGGCATACGCAGCCCAAGCGTATTGCAGAATTGGAGCGGCGGGATCACCACGGTTAGGCCGAAGTAATGTGTTGTTGCAGTGCGGCGGACTCAAGTTCGGCATCTGCGACATGCATTTTGACCAGGTCGCCGATGGAGACGATACCAATCAACCGACCCATCTCCACGACGGGCATGTAGCGGAACTGTTGGATCGTCATTTCCGACATTAGCCGGTCGTACGTGTCGGTTTTCCGCGCCGTGACAACAGCCGTGGTCATGAACTCCGATACTGGCTCTTTCAAGACTTTGGGGCCTGCTTGGCCGATCGCCCTTATAAGATCGTACTCCGATACAATGCCGCGGACTTGGTCATCGTCGTCCACGATAACGATGCAGCCGATGCGATGCTGCGCGAGGAGGTTTGCGATATCGAGCAATGACTTGTTTACGGTAGCGGTGACCACACCATTACCCTTGAACTTCAGAATAGTGGCGGCATTCATCTTTTTCCTCCTCCAGCCCCCGGCATTTTTGACAGGTGAAACAACAGGCACGACTAAGGTCGCGGCAATGACTCAGCCCGTCCGCCCGGGCCGCGTGCTCTTTGCGGCTTGACCGGCTCAGCCACATCAGCCGTCACCTTCGTCGAAAGCGCACGTACTTCTTCCGCCTGGGCCGTGAGTGCGTCGACCTGCTTTTGCCAATAGGCCGCCTGTAGCCTCACCATGTCGGCAAGGTCTCTGGCGCCTGCCAAGCTCGCTGCCAGGTCGAAGCTGGAATCTACGTTCTTCCGGGCGATATCGATGATTTTGTGGTTGAACGCTGCAGCAACTTGGCCGGCAGCATGGAAAGTTCTCTCAAACGTCGCAACAGACGCTTCGAAATCACCGACTGAGCGGTCATAGACCTCCCGAGTCTGCCCTACAGTCTTTTCGGCAAGGGCGCGCACACCCTCCGGAATAGTGGTGTCGAGGCCGATGAGACCGAGTTGGGTCGTCAGCTTGCGATACGTAGAGAGGGTCTGGTCGGCGGCTTCCTGGGGATTGAAGTAGTCGTTCATGGTAGACCTCTGGGGTTGGGTTTGCAGAGAGTCCCCCCTGAACCCGAAGGTTCGGCGTGCGCAGCGTCTTGGCTTTATCTCAGCGCGAGGCTCTCAAGGGCCCGCTCTAGAAGCTCAACCGGATCGGTCACGCCATCCTCAGAGAGCGCAGTGAGCTTGAGACTGAGGGCATTCCTGAGTTCCGAATCGCTTTCGAAATGGCGAAAAGGATCGCGAGTCTGTAGCGCCACCCACGTGGCGTCAAACGTCTGTGCTGAGGACTCAAACGTCTTCGGATCGTACAAATCAAGTCGGTGGTTTCGAGAGCCCATTGTGCTCCCCTCCATGCTCTTGCAGGCGGGAGTCTTGAGCTCTCAGCCGTCGGGGCCTGTAGTTGCTCCTACCGACGATGACCCACCATGCGCCTTTCTAAGGTGAATAGCGAGTCAAGAGATGGTGACAGCTCAGGAAAGCGACAATTCCGCGCTTTTGCCGTCTGCTTTTAAACTGATAAGGCCAGCCGGGAACCGCATGTCGGCTCCGGATCACAAATCGCTACGATCCAAGGTTCTGCCGCTTAACACCCGTTCCGGGCAATAGTGCCGCCGATCATACCGATGACTAAAGAGATAATGCCCACCATTAGTGCAGAGACTAGGCAGGTGGAGGCAAAACTTGGCCTCCTCTTCCTCAAGCGAACCTCCCTCGCTGGCTCCCACCGCGATCAAGTAGCGCCGAAGTCGGCACCCGCGTTGCTTGAATCTCTCCGGCGAGCTTCTACTGCTGCTTCGTCGCTCTCGCACAGTCCCGCTTCGATCAATGATCCATTTTGTGTCTTCAGCTTTTCGATTTGCGCGCTACAGCGCACTTAATTCGCGACCACGTAGCCAGCGGGGCGCGTCTGATGGCACGGCAAAAGGAGATTATTGCCGAGTTAAAGGAAAGAGGAATGGACGCTACTGAAGCCGAGCGCACGCTGATACAACTCTCCGCGTGCATACGCCTACTTGAGAAGCAATGGCTGGCAATTTTCAAGAAACAGGGCAATGACCGATAAGCACCCAGCTCCCGCGACCCCGGAACGCCAGGCTAGGCGTTTCAAGAGCACGCCCTTAACGCCCGAGCTATGGTGCGCATTTCACAAAATGAGATTCCTCGTCGCTGCTCTTCGCTCCAAAGGGCCATCCGCGGACATTTTAGGCTTTCTAACAGCGTGAGACGCCCAGTGGTGGCAAGCAGCGGATAATCCCGCAATACGCTAGGCAGCCGGTAGTACGGGATGCGGCTGCATAGATGATGGACGTGGTGCAAGCCGATATTGGCAGTGAACCAGCGCAGAACACGCGGCAAGTCATAATGCGAGCTACCGCGCAACGCCGCCTCGTGAAAATTCCAATTTTCACTGCGGTCCCAGAACGAGTCTTCGAACTGGTGCTGGACGTAGAATAGCCAAACGCCGATCGATGCTCCGATAAACGTGATGGGGAGATGCACCAGCAGAAAAGGGCCAACGCCCACTAACCAGATCAGCAGTGAGACAACAATCGCGATTGCGATATTCGTCGCCATCGTACTTGCCCAGGGCTGCCAACCACTGCGCATCAATCCCAGCGGCAGTCTTTGACGCAAGACGAAGTTATACGAGGGACCGATTCCGAAGATCACGAGCGGGTGACGATACATCCGATAGAGGAAGCGACGCCATCGGGGCAGGGCTAGATACTCCCGCACTGTCAGCATGTCGATGTCGCCTATGCCGCGCCGATCGAGATTTCCAGACCCCGCATGGTGGATAGCGTGTGTGCGTCGCCAATAGTCATAGGGTGTCAAAGTTACCACGCTGATCACTCGACCTACCCAGTCGTTCACGATACGCCGCCGGAAAAACGCGCCATGGCCGCAATCGTGTTGGATCATGAATAGGCGCACGAGAAAACCGGCTGCCGGCATGGAAAGCAGCAAGCAAAGCCAGTATCCGACATCGAGTGAGGCCCACATTAGGAGCCACAGGAGCACGAACGGTAGCGCCGTAATAGCGATCTCGACGACGCTCCGTGCGCAGCTCGGATCACGATAGCCGGCGAGGCTCTGAGCCAATGCGCGCGGATCGCCAGGGGCTGGGAGATTTGCCTGTTGCTCGTTCATATGACCATCAAAATTTCGCTTGCGTCCCGTGCAGCCCACGCGCGTCTAACTCTTCTTCATGACCTTCTTGGCGGTTCCCTCGGCGACGACCCGCTCCGAAAGCGGAATGAAGGGCTCGCTGCTCCAACCCGGTTTCCATTTGCCAGGCCCGTATCGTGTGAGGGTTTGGGCGGCGATCTTGCGCCCAAGGCGAACGGCTTCCTCTTCCGGCATCTCACCGACCAAACTGATGAGAATTCAAGCCTGGGAAGGATTATAGCGTCCCACAGGGTCCAGCATTGACGCCTCAACTTGCTCGGCCGTGCCAGGAATAATCCTAGCTTTCCCGATCCTCTCGATCCGTCCAAGGGGGCTTTTGAGCCGTTGAGCAACATAAGCGCCTTGCCGCTGATCCCAAACTTCAAAGCTGTAAACGGTGACTGGCTGTTCCATGCCTCCAATTTTGAGCCATAAACATCAAAATCCCAACGCCACCTATTGCCACATCAAACGGGCCCACCGCCGGTCGCGGTCCTCTGCTATACGTGGTCAGAACAAGGAGGCGTTGTGATGAGAAAAATCTACGTTTCTGACGGAGGCAACGACGAGGACGACGGCCTCACCTCAAAAACACCAATCCGTTCGTGGCGGCGCTTCATCCAGCTTTGTGAAGGCAATGACGAAGTCATAATAATGGGTAATGCCGAGACGGGGAGGATGAGACTCATCGCTGAGATTGATAAGAAAGGTCGCGTCGCCGAACGCGAGATCCCTCCAAAGGTTTCTTAGTTGTGGCGAGTGAGGGCTGCCCTTCGGTGACCGCTAAGTTTTTTTTCTGCTATGTGTCATAGGCGGACGCCCTAGCGCGCCGTGGAGTTGGTCCGCTTCGTGCCAGAAGCGGACTGCGCGTTGCGCAAGAATCGCCGTGACTGCCCAGCCTTAATTGAGCGGACAACTCATGCTAGTATGCTCTTGGGATCGGCACGAGCCAGACGTTACCTCTTCCCTGGCGGTACCCTGGTAACCGATCCCCGAATCTGAGCGTTCTGCGTAAGAAGGCCCCCTTCATTTTGGTGGGGGCTTTTCTCTTGCCGTGGTGGCTTGCTACCTAGTCCGGTTCTGGCACTTAGCCGACATTGAGCGCGCCCATGAACCGTATTTCGTTTGCTTCTGCGACCCTCAAAGCGGCCTTCGGCCAGGGGCGATTGTGCGACTGCAAACGAAGGCCCATATACGGGACACTCCACCAATAGTGTGGGCATTTAGACTGGCAACAAGACGCCAAGTTGCACTGGAGCAGCGTCCTGTACCGGACTGGCATAATCAACCTCGAAAGGAACCCGCTCTGAAAGTTCTCGTTCGTGAAAATAATGTCGATCAGGCACTGAGGGTCTTGAAAAGGAGGCTCCAACGCGAAGGCTTTTTCCGCGAGTTGAAGCGCCGGAAAGCCTACGAAAAGCCATCCGAGAGACGAGCGCGGGAGAAAGGCGAGGCGATTCGCAGGCGAAGAAAGGCCGCCCGCAAGCTCGCTCAACGCGAAGGTCTAATCGCAACTCCGCGCTTAAAGCGGCCTGTTTTCGGGAGGAGATGATTCCGTCGTGTTGTCATCGGAGATGACGCCACTCATTACTCGCTTTCCGAGTTACTCGCTTTCCGAGCGATTCCGCCGTCTCATCGCCAATATTTTTGGGGGCATAGTCGTGGTAGGGACGCCACTAGTTTAATGCTTAGACCCCGGGATAGGCATTTGGTCCCAGGTCTGCTCTCCCAGGTCTGCTAATGGCACTTACCTCGCTGACGATGCTCGGCATGTCCGCTCTTGGGGGTGAAGCGGACATCTCTAATCGGCCCGCCGATGTCCGCTAATGACCCAAAGCGGAAGTTCATGGCTCGCGATGCTTGATGCTCGGCTTTTTGTCGCTAGTCCTGGTCGGGACCGAAAACGGGCGAAGGTGCCTTGATCTCGAACGTGGTGTTCCCATCGTTCTTCGGCACGAACATTTCGATGCAGTTACCTGGTCCATCCGTGATCATCCACGCATGGGTCTTGAACGTTTCCACCGTCATCGATTCGCCCTGGTTGAGACCGCCTTTATCGACGGGCGTACCGTTAGTGTCGATCCACACAACGCCGCGATAACCGTCCGAGAGATTGATGAAGGTCACGGTCAGCGGCGTGTCGGAGTCCATGGACTTGAGCGTGCCGAACTCCTGACAGGACACGACTTCGGCCTGGGGACTTATGGGACCGCCTGCGGGCATTTCTGGCGCAGGCATGTTGTCCGAGGACGCTTCGTCCGGCGATGTGGCGCCGGAAGCCGTCGCGTCGGAAGCCGCAGCATTCATCGCAGTCGCCGCGCTGGCATCGTCGGGCGCGGCCTGATCGGCGCCGTCCGTTGCGGCGTATTTTCCCGGAGATCAGGGAATTTGACGGCGGAGACGCATTCGCTGCAGCCTCCCAGCACAGCCGCCTAGTCGCGGCTTTTCTGACGAGCCTCGTCAGGGAATATGAACGCGTTTATCCCGCCAGGTGGTGCGTGGAGTATCCTTCAGAGGTCAGGGCGCGACGTGTTTTTCGACTGAGCCGACCCGTCGTGATTTGGCCAGCTCAAACGCACGCTCTATGGCCGTCTTGTTTGGATCCACGCTGAAGCGTAACACGAACCAATCGGTCCTTGTGCCTCTCTCTGAATGCGCCTATATATGTCTATCGACATTTGGCCGGACTATTTGGCCGTAGCGCTTCGGGCGCACGTTCAGACCTCCCAAACATCGAAGCATCATGCTGAAGGCGACGCGTTAATCGCGTCCCGTGAGCACGACTACACTTGTCAATGAAAGGACGACCCGATGACTACGGGAACAGTGAAATTCTACAACGCACAAAAAGGTTTCGGCTTCATCCTGCCTGACGACGGAGGCAACGACGTGTTTGTGCATGCTACCGCGCTGGAGCGCGCCGGCATAGGAAACCTCGTCGGAGGCCAGAAGGTGGCCTTTGACACCGAAATGGATAGACGCAGCGGCAAGACCGCTGTTGCGAATATCAAGGCCGCGTAATTCCTCAAAAGGGAAAACGCCATGGTGAAGTTAGAGCCGTCCCCGGGGACGGCTTGTTAGCCGCCGACGCATTTCGAGGGACAATCAGAATCTGAGCCAGCGACGTCAGATGCTCTGAAGGAGGCCCCTTGATGGCTACATTCAACTATAAGGCTCCAGCGGAGCTCTTTCCTTCAAGGCGGAGCAACGGGAGAGGCCCTGACTTCGGCCGTGGCCCAATAAACTACAAGCGATTTGATTCCGCGGCGGAAGCCATTAAGTTCGCGATGGAAGTTCTTCCTTCCGAGTTCCTGCTTGGCACATATCTTGAAGTTGAGGACAACAGGTTCGACGGAAACGCAATTCGCCAGCTCTATGAGGGCGAAGACTATCCGCTGAAGCGGATACGAAACTAGGGGGAACAAGTTCTGGCGCACTCATATGGGGTCCCAGAGCGACGCTTCCAGCTCATTCTAGCCGTCACATTATGACGATGACGGGCTATGTGATACGCTGGTGGCGCGCAATGATCCCCTCCAATTCGCTGGCAGCCATGTACGGCATCGCCGCCGATAGCGCCGAGCGGGAAGTGCTTGGCCCTGACGTTGCCGTAGACATCACCGTCTCGATGAGACTCTAATGCTCGGATCGACATTGCGGCGCTCCTCGACGGACTGGCGACCACGCCAATTTTGGACTTGTGGCACTCATAGGCGTGCAGTCAAACCAATATCCCGGCGCGCTCGACATCGCGAGATCCGTCCGCACGGGCGGCGTACAGGTCGTCATGGGTGGATCAGGCCGAGAACCAGTTGTCTTTGCATTGAAGCGGTCATGAGACACCTCCTCGGAGGTCACAGAACGAGGTCGCCGCTTAGGGATGCTCGCGCGCGCCTTCGCTTGGCTGTCCTAAGTCCGCAAGGACGATCACACCGCGACCATCTTAGGCCGCGGCAAAATCAGCTGCGGCAATTCGATTCCAATTGTTTCGTCTAGAAGGCTTCCGGTGCCACTCTGACAACGACATCGGTGGCACGGAGCCAGTTCGACTTGATGCCTGTCTGCATGTCTTCTGTTGGCACCTAGCGGACATGCCAATGGCAGAGCCTGATGTCCGCTTTTGACCCAAAGCGGACATTGCTGAAACAACCCGTTGTACTGATCGCCAATAAAGCCTATATGAGGCTATCGACATTTGGCCGGACTATTTGGCCGTCGCGCCTAGGCGCACGTTCAGCCCTCCCAAACATCGACGCAATCCGCTTCGGACCGCTCTCTGCGGCCCGCGAGCACGACTACATCTGAGTTAACGAAAGGAAGGCCCGATGACCACGGGTACTGTGAAATTCTACAACGCGCAAAGGGGCTTCGGCTTCATCCAGCCTGATGATGGAGGCAATGACGTTTTCGTTCACGCCACCGCACTTGAGCGCGCTGGCATGACTAACCTGGCCGAAGGCCAGAAGGTGTCGTTCGACACCGAGATCGACCGCCGCAGCGGCAAGACCGCTGTAGCAAACATTGAGGCCGCATAGTCCTTAACGGACGACAGTCTTGATGAATTAGGGCCGCCCCTTCGGGGGCGGCTTGTTAGCTATTGCTCGCCCGGTGGCTACTAGCGAGGCCCCGATATGAGCAAATCATCCCCCTCACGCATCTCGGCGGCGAGACGCAATACCGAGACGATCCTAAGCTAGAGCCGAAAACGGCAGGACAGTTTCAGGCTTGAGCAAGAGCGTGAGGCCATGACGCAGCGCGAAGAAATCAGGCCGTTGAGGCGCCTATGAGTGCCTCTGAACTAAAGCGTGCCCCTAAATTGCTCTTCTTCTATTCGTCGCTTTTCAGAGCCATCACCATCTCTTGACTCGCTATTCGTCTTGGAAGGGCGCATGGTGGATCATCGTCGGCAAGAGCAAACTACAGGCCCCGACGGCTGAGAGCTCAAGACTCCCGCCTGGCAAACTGGCTGAGCGGAACGGCAATGAGCCCAAGAAACACCTGATTGATTTGTACGACCCGAACCGCACGAGGCCTCAGAACAGGCGTTCGACGCCACGTATTTCGCGACTCTGTCCGCGATTCGAGAGCGGGTCCTTGAGAACTTCCCACTGAGATAAGACCAACACTCGGCTCACGACGAATACGGGGACTCGCTGCACACGTAACCCAGAAGGTCTGCTGTGAACGACGATTTTAGTCGCAAAGCCCAGCGCGTTCTGAAGAACCACGGGGTCATCACGTATACGCCAAGCCGCTGGCCCGGCATCTTCTCGTTCCTGCTCACAGGCGCGCTGTTCACGGCGGCGCTGCTCTTGACATTCACTCAGTCGTTCGCCGACGACCGTGACGAGGGCCGTCACTGTTACGACCGCGACGCGCTGCCTTACGTTATGATGATGGCCTGCGTGCGATCTTCGCCCACTTCATCGATTGCGGCGGCGCAACCAACAGGGCCGATAAGGTCACGCACCAAACCGCTATCACAACAAGGAAGGCACTCTAGATGAACGCCGAAGAGATTGAGCGTTGCCCGAAGTGCGGGGCTTATTGCCTTCCCGCCAAACATTTCCCGGATACCTGCGCGCAAATCGAAAAGCTGCAGAAACAAAATGGATCATTGATCGAAGCGAGACTGTGCGAGAGCGACGAAGCAGCAGAGAAGCGCGCCGGCTGCACCGACTAAACAAAAGGACTATCAGATGACTTCGGGAACCGTGAGATTTTACAACGCGCGCCGAGGTTTTGGTTTTGTCCAGCCTGTCGACGGGAGCGCCGATGTTTTCATCCACGCGACGGCGCTTCACCGTGCCGGCATGCTGGATCTGGTCGAAGGCCAAAAGGTGCTGTTTGACGCTGAGGTCGATAGCCGCAGTGGCAAGACCTTCATCAGAAACATTCAAGCCGGTAATACGCAATAGGATGCGGGACTTGATAGAGCCATCCCTTCGGTGGCGGCTTGTTAGTTTGCGAGTGGCCGTTCGGCATGAGGTTAGCTGTGACTGATGATGATAAGCGCGGGCGCTGCAACCAGTGCCAGCAGACACTGAGTGAGATTCATAGCCATGGTGAACGCCTGATTGGGTGCTTTACTTGCAACCTTTGGGCGACGGCTGAGGGCAAACGCTGGAAGCGACTGTCCGAAGAAGACCTCCGGTCATTCCATAGGCTACGGCATGACCAACGTTGAACACGATGGAGGAGGTTGTTTGCCGCAGGTAAGTACCCTGATCTGGACAAGGCCGACGGATAGTCGCCGGCCACGTGTGCTTTGCAGGAGTCAGCGGCATCCATCGCGAGCACATCGAGGCTGCCGTCCCGCCCAGGTCATCACGGATTGCTACGAGAAAAACGCATTGTTCGCCGTGGTTGGACCCGTGCTGATGTGAAAGAACTGAAAAGCACTAAAGAGGCCCGTGAAAACCATCTCTCGAGCACTCAAGCGTACCCCGGGGTGCTCTCAGGCAAAAGGCCCGTGCTCTCGGGATCCCGTTCGGCACGGGCGCCCCAAAAGAAGGCGAGCCTGAGTAGCTAAACCTCACAGATTCGGGGACCTTCTTTTCCCTGTTATGCTACCGGAAGCGCCTCCCGCGACCCTTTGTCAACTTAGGAGCGGAAGGAAGTGTTGCCAGCCGGTACTCAGGCATGCGCGCCAGCACTCTATCGCAAAGCGTTTCCGCGTCTTCGCCATGCCACACAATCTCGAACAGCCTTTTGCGTAGTAATTCCTTCCACTCACCGTCTTCGATGATGTCTCGGCCGGGATCGTGTCCCACAATTTGCGCCCAAGCGGACGTATAGGCTTGTTCGAATATCCTTAGTTCGCGGGGATCGCCCTCACGTTGCAGATTGAAAGCAGCCATCGCCACCTCCCTTGTTTGCAGGCGGGAGGGCTGGGATCTGCACTCTCAGCCACCGGGGCCTGTTGTTGTCATGTGCCGGTGATAGCCCAGAGAGTACGCCTTTTGGCAACGATTAGCGAGCACTCTCAGCGTCAGATCTGGAGAGCTTGCAATTTCTCCGCGCCTCCGTTTCAGTTCCCTGCACCTAGCCAACGTTAAGGCGGGTGAGAGTGGCGAAAACATCATCATCGGTTTAAATGAGGGCGGGCTCTGAAGTCCGCTAATGGCACAAAGCGGACTTCGATTTCGACGCTCAGGATGGCCGCCTTAGGGGGTAGAGCGGACATTTATAATCAGCCCACCGATGTCCGCTAATGACCCAGAGCAGACCAGCCACGACAACCAATATCGGACGCTTTCCGTATCGTTGGTGCTAGCAGAGATCGCAAACCTCTCGTGGGCCCCACTCAGTCTGCGCTTCATCGCCACGGCGCCAGGGTTTACGTTTTTCGGTAGAGACAGGGTGTTAGACAGAAAGGCTGCAGTCGCGTCTCGGCAGGAAGAGTCTCAATGTTGATACGCTGTGGCTACGACATCACCTTGATCTGCCAACAACCAACGGCGTTGGTTTGCCTGCTGTCGGTCCATCAGGATCGCGCGGCTGACATCAGGATCCCCGAGACGACCTTTACGACACCGGATGTGCCAGTGTCGATCTACTACGATCTGTTCGGGAACCGTTGCCGAAGGCTGGTTGCGCCCGCAGGCGACTTCACGATCCGGGGTGATGCCACCATCGAGGATGACGGCCAACCGGACCCGGTGATACCCGAAGCCAGAGAAATCCCTGTGCCGGATTTGCCGGACAATTGCCTCGCATGTCTCGTGGGCAGTCGCTACTGCGAAACGGACAAGCTCAGCCAAGTCGCATGGGACATGTTCGGGGAGTTGTCTCCGGGATGGGGCCGCGTGCAGGCAATCTGCG
>Ga0307436_1000653_pt1 | contig 16268 bp, 16 predicted proteins | sample SalMarWE160440MG_FD_202513 | JGI IMG/M metagenome (GOLD analysis project Ga0307436, IMG submission 202513) | Salt marsh sediment microbial communities from the Plum Island Ecosystem LTER, Massachusetts, United States - WE1604-40 | ecosystem: Environmental > Aquatic > Marine > Intertidal zone >...
AGCTTGAGCGCGTGCCCAACCCCCATGCCGACACGGCCTATGTGGCGCGCTTCACGGCGCCCGAGTTCACCTGTCTTTGCCCCGTCACCGGGCAGCCGGACTTCGCCCATTTCGTTGTCGACTATGCGCCCCGCGGCTGGTTGCTGGAATCGAAGTCGTTCAAGCTGTTTCTCGCCAGCTTCCGCAACGCGGCCGCCTTCCATGAGGACGCTACCATCACCATCGGCAAGCGCATTGTCGATCTGATCGAGCCGTCTTGGCTTCGAATCGGCGGCTATTGGTATCCGCGCGGCGGCATCCCTATCGACGTGTTCTGGCAGCACGGCACGCCGCCTGAAGGCGTGTGGATTCCCGATCAAGGCGTGGCGCCCTATCGCGGGCGCGGGTGACCGCCACGACTGATCTAGTCATCACCAACGGCGATGCCGCTGGCGAATTGCTTCGTCGCACGCTGCCGGGCGCTGAGGTCCTGCCGTGGCGTGACGTGCTGCATGAAGGACCCGTGCCGCTCACCGAAACGCTCGAGGAGCTGACGCCGGTCCGCATCGAATATCTGGCGGGCGCCGGCGGCGGCGACCTCGGCGATATCGAGTTCGAGCTCACCGCGCGCGACCGGGGGCTCGCCATGAGTTCGGAGTTCAACAGCGTGGTGCTGTGGTTCGAGCACGATCTTTACGATCAGCTCCAGCTCCTCCAGGTGCTCGACTGGTTTGCCACGCATCCTCGCGCCGAAGGCACGCTGCTCCTAGTCCAGGCAGAGGACTACATCGGCCGGCAGGAACCTGAGGCGGTCGAAAGGCTTGCGGCAACCGCCATTCCGGTGACGCAAGAGCAGCTCGAACTTGCCGCACGCGCTTGGGGTGCATTCCGTCAGCCGACGCCGGAGGCCTGGGCCCATCTTCTCGAAGAAAACACCGCCGCCCTGCCCTTCTTGCGGTTTGCCGTGGTTCGCATGTTGGACGAGTTGCCTGGTGCCGACGGCCTGTCGCGCACCGAGGGGCAGATGCTGGCGACGATCGAAGCTGCGGAATCCATCACCGCGCTTGGGCTGTTCGCCGCCGTGCAAAAGCAGGAAGATGCGCAGTTCATGGGGGACTGGAGCTTCTGGCGCCTGCTCGACCAGCTTGCCCTGGCCGAGGAACCGCTGGTCGCCGGACTTGAAGCCGCTCCGTTCCAGCACCGCGATCCGGACTTGGCGAAAACCTACCTCACCAGCCGTCTCGCCCTTACGTCTCTTGGCAAGGCGGTGTTGGCGGGTGGTGCCGACTGGACCGAGCACCATACGGTTGACCGCTGGTGGGGCGGCACGCATTTGACTGAAGACACGCTGTGGCGCTGGAATCCTCAAACGGAGGAACTAGTCCCCCCGGCTCACTAAGCGACGATAACGCTGGTTCAGTTGATGCGGCCGGAGCGCTTTGTGAGACGATCGATTTCCATAAGCTCGCGCAATAGCGGCTTGAGCTCCTTTAGCGGCACCATGTTCGGGCCGTCGGAGGGCGCGTGGTCGGGGTTCTGATGGGTCTCGATAAAGAGACCCGCGACTCCCACCGCCACTGCCGCGCGGGCCAGCACCGGCACGAAGCGCCGCTCGCCCCCGCTGGACGCCCCCTGCCCCCCGGGCTGCTGTACCGAATGGGTGGCGTCGAAGATCACCGGCACGCCGGTTTCGGCGAGGATGGGGAGTGCGCGCATGTCGGAGACGAGCGTGTTGTAGCCAAAGGACACGCCGCGCTCGGTGACGAGCACGTTCGGGTTGCCGGCACCGACGACCTTGGCCACCACATGACGCATGTCCCATGGCGCGAGGAACTGTCCCTTCTTCACATTGACAGGCTTCCCGGTCTTGGCCGCGGCTACGAGAAGATCGGTCTGGCGGCAGAGGAACGCAGGGATCTGCAGTACGTCCACCGCTTCGGCCACGGCGGCGCATTGCTCGGGCTCATGCACGTCGGTGATGACGGGAAGCCCCGTCACCTCTCTCACCTCGGCGAAGATGGGGAGCGCCTCTTTCAGGCCGAGCCCGCGGGCACTGCCGGCGCTGGTGCGGTTCGCCTTGTCGAAGGAGGACTTGTAGACAAGCCCGAGCCCGAGCCGATCGGCGATGTCCTTCAGCGCCGAGGCCATCTCCAGCGCATGCGCCCGGCTCTGCAAAACGCATGGCCCCGCGATCAGCGCAAGCGGCAAGTCATTGCCGAACTTGGCTTTTCCGATCTCGACAGTCGCCGATGGGGCCGGCTTCATAGCTTCGTTCATGGCCGGACCATGGGGGCAAGCGCCAGACCCGTCAACGGGGAAGCGCTAGTCTTCCCGGCGGCGCCATTGTGGCCGGTGGCGCTCATAACGGTGCCGGACGCTCGGAAATTCTGGCAGCCAGGGTTCGCGTCTTATGGTCCAGAGCTCATAGGTCGGCGCGAAGAGGCCGGGCTCGTCGAAGGAACCTGGGTAGAGATAGAACTCGTCGTCGCGTCCATACGTCGAATAGATCTGCGCGCCGCACTTGCGGCAGGCATAGCGCCGGACGTTCTCGGAGCTTGCGAACGCGATCACCTTGCCCGCGACAGTCACGGCGTCAGGCGGATACACGGCATAGAAGTTGAAGGGCGCGCCATGGGCTTTGCGACAGGTCAGGCAATGGCAGACGCCGACGCGATACGGTTCGCCGCTCGCCTCGAAGCGCACCTTGCCGCACGCACACCCGCCTTTGTGAATCATCTCGGACATCTCACGTCGGGCCGCATTACACCAGGCGGCTCTGCTCGACGGCGGCCCCGATGAAGGAAGAGAACAACGGGTGCGGCTTGAACGGCCGCGACTTCAGCTCGGGGTGGAACTGGACGCCGATGAACCAGGGATGTTCGGGGATCTCGACGATCTCCGGCAAAAGGCCGTCTGGCGAGAGCCCCGAGAACCGCAAGCCCGCCGCTTCGAGTCTGTTGCGGTAGCGCATGTTCACCTCGTAGCGGTGACGGTGGCGCTCGGAGATGTGGGTCGCGCCATAGATCTTGGCGACCTGACTGTCCCCTGCGAGCACGGCATCGTAGGCGCCGAGCCGCATAGTGCCGCCGAGATTGCCGTTCTGCTCGCGGCGCTCGAGTTCCTCGCCCTTCATCCATTCGGTCATCAGGCCGATCACCGGCTCATCCGTCGGGCCGAACTCGGTCGAGCTTGCATCTTCGATGCCGGCGAGATCACGGGCGACCTCGATCACTGCCATCTGCATGCCGAAGCAGATGCCGAAATAGGGCAACTTGCGCATGCGCGCGTAGCGGGCCGCGTGAATCTTCCCTTCCGCGCCGCGTTCGCCGAAGCCGCCAGGCACGAGAATGCCGTTGACGTCTTCGAGATAGGAAGCGGCTTCCTGGCTCTCGAACACCTGGGACTCGATCCATTCGAGATTGACCTTCACCTTGTTGGCAATGCCGCCGTGAACCAGCGCCTCGTTGAGCGACTTGTAAGCGTCCTTGAGCCCGGTGTACTTGCCCACGATGGCCACGGTAACCTCGCCGTCGGGCTCGGCGATGGACTCGGAGATCTCCTGCCACATGCGCAGATCTGGCTCCGGCGCGTTGGTGATGCCGAAGGCGGCCAAGAGCTCGCGGTCGAGCCCTTGCTCGTGATAGGCGACCGGCACGTCGTAGATGCTGGCTACGTCGAGGGCCTGGATCACCGCCTCCGGACGTACGTTGCAGAACAACGCGATCTTGCGCCGCTCGTCGCTCGGCAGGGGCCGGTCGGTCCGGCACAATAGGACGTCGGGCTGGATACCGATGGAGCGCAGCTCCTTGACCGAGTGCTGGGTGGGCTTGGTCTTCAGCTCGCCGGCGCTCGGGATGAACGGAACGAGCGTCAGATGGATGAACGCTGTGTGGCCGCGCGGCAGCTCGTTGCCGAGCTGGCGGATCGCTTCGAAGAACGGCAGGCCTTCGATGTCACCGACCGTGCCGCCGATCTCGCACAGCACGAAATCGACGCCCTCATTGCCGGTGGTGATGAACGCCTTTATGGCGTCGGTGACGTGGGGAATGACCTGTACGGTCGAGCCGAGATAGTCGCCGCGGCGCTCCTTGGCGATAATCTCCTGATAGATGCGGCCGGTGGTGATGTTGTCGGCTTGACTCGCGGGGCGCCCCGTGAAGCGCTCATAGTGCCCGAGGTCGAGATCGGTCTCGGCGCCGTCGTCGGTAACGAACACCTCGCCGTGCTGATAGGGGCTCATGGTCCCCGGATCGACATTGAGATAGGGATCGAGCTTGCACAGGCGGACGCTAAAGCCACGCGCCTGCAGAAGCGCCCCTAGCGCCGCCGAAGCGAGCCCCTTGCCGAGTGAGGAAACCACGCCGCCGGTAATGAAGACGTACCGCGCCATGGGCCTTGACCATATACCGAGTCCGCGGCGAGGCGTAGCCCCAAACGCGCGAAGCGGGACGCCTTACCGCAAGATTTCTTGTGAGAACCGCTTACTCGGATTGAGGTGCTTGCGGGGTTGAAGACTTGGACGGGGTCGTCGGCGCCTTGCTTTCCGGGATCTGAAGCGGCGCGAGGCCGTTCTCCGAGCCTGTCGGCAGAATGGACGGCGCGCTGTGCTGGCTCGCCAGGATCGAGAGGCCGAGGCTCGTCGCGAAGAAGCAGGCGGCGAGGATCGCAGTCGTCTTGGTCAGGGCATTGCCGGCGCTGCGGCCGGTCATAAATCCACCGCCGCCGCCGCCACCGATCCCAAGTGCGCCGCCTTCGGAGCGCTGGAGCAGCACGACCCCTACGAGGGACACGGCAACCATGACGTGAATTAGAAGAATAACGGTAATCATTGCGTCGCCTTGGTCTTAACTGGCGCTGTCTTATCCGAATCCGCCACCGTTTGGCTAGGCCCAGGATCCGCTTCTTTTTCTTGGGGGTCAGCAGATGTGACGACCTCGTTGTCATCGCCAACGTCTTGCTCTTCTATCGCTTCGGCTTGGGCGGGCTCTGGCGCCGACAGAGATGGTTTCCTTAGAGGCAGGAACGATATAGCGGCCGCGCCAGCCAGAACCTTTTGTCCCTCCGCCGTGAACAGGGGTACCGGAGGCTTGGGATCGGGCAGCGGCGGGGGTTCAGGTTTGGGGACCACCACGCCATCGGTCCGGCAGCGGAACTCGACCTTTGCCTCGACCACCAAATACTGCCTGACCTTTTCAATGTCCCCGGGGCTATTCAGGTGGTTCTTCACCCAATCGGGGCCCCGGGCTAGCGCGTCCCTGACCTCCTTGGTCAGGAGGTTCTTTTGCTCTTCCTTGAGAGTCTTGCATTCGTCGCGATCAAGCGGCTCCGCGCGTGCACTGAGGCTAAAGGACGCGGCTCCATACAGGGCGAGCAACGCAACGGCGATGAGGCGCAGCGACGGCATCACATTCCCAGGAAAGTCCCCCCTGCCCTGACCATTGCGGCAGAATGACGAAGCTTAGCTGATTTGCAACCCCGGACCCAAGGTTTTCACGTGGGGTCACGTGGCCTTAGGGTCACAGGTAAGTCGAGATAATTTCGTAGAAATCTACGGCTTTTAGGCTCGCGCCGCCCACCAGCGCCCCGTTCACATTGGGCACAAAGAGGAGCTCGGCGGCATTGGCAGGTTTCACCGAGCCGCCATAGAGGATGCGCATGGTGCGGCCTTCGGTCTCTCCGAGCAATTGGGCCAGGTTCTCACGAATGGCGCCCTGGAGCCTCGCAACGTCGGCTGGCGTGGGGGTCAACCCTGAGCCAATGGCCCAGACCGGCTCATAGGCAATGATGGTGTTGATGGCGCGGGCTTCTTCCGGCACCGACCCTTGAACCTGGCGCTTAAGGATGTCGAGGGTCCCGCCGTCGCGGTGCTGGGCTTGCGTTTCGCCGATACAGATGATGGCCGTGAGGCCGGCCCGATAGGCCGCACGCGCCTTAGCGTTAACCAGCGCGTCGGATTCACCATGATCGATGCGTCGCTCAGAATGGCCGACAATGACCGCGGTTGCGCCCGCGTCAGCAAGCATCTCCGTAGAAATATCTCCGGTATGGGGGCCTGACGGCAAAGGATGACAGTCTTGCGCGCCAAGCGCGATGTTGGAGCCCTCAAGGACGTCTGCCGCACGGGTGAGGAGCGTCGCTGGCGGACAGATCATGACATCGGCCTCCGGAACGGGCTTTTCCGCCAGCATCTGCCGCAAAGTGACAAGCTCGGCCAGAGCACTGCCAAGGCCATTCATCTTCCAATTTCCGGCGACAAGCGGCCTGATCGCAGTCACGTTCCCCCTCCCCGTTCCCACGCTTTCCGGCGCTCCTGCGCCGAGCAGTTTTCTGGTATTTCTGCGTGTTGCCGCGCTGGTCCTTGCTACCTATGATGCGCTCGCCGCGCTGGACCGTCCTAACATCGGACGCCAGCGCGGATTTGGCAAATAGTGATACGGAAGGTTTCGAGGCGTGGCACTCGACGCAATGCGCAGAGGCGCAGCACGAACATTCGGCCTGATCCTGGTCGGACTCCTGGTTGTCAGTTTTGCGATCTGGGGCATCGCCGACGTTTTTCGGGGCTACGGCCAACAGACCCTGATCCGCGTCGGTGATACCGAGATCAGCGCGCAGGATTATTTGCGCACGCAGCAAGAGGTGCTGAGAGCTATGAGCCAGCAGGCCGGGCGCGCCTTGAGTCTTCAGGAGGCCCGCGCCGCTGGTCTCGACGCGCGGGTGATGGAGCGCCTCATCGGCGGCGCAGCTGTCGATACCCATGCCAAGCATCTCGGTCTTGGTATTAGCAACGATGCGCTGCTTGGCCAAATCATGAAAGACCCCAACTTTCAGGGGCCGGACGGAAAGTTCAACCCGGTGGCATTCCAGGGCGTTTTGCGAAATCTCGGCATGAGCGAGGCCGGCTATCTCTATACGATGCGCGAGCAGAATCTCCGCCGCCAGTTGCTCTCTACGATCGGCAAGGTGGTAAAGAGCCCCAAGGCGCTGATCGATGCGCTCAACCGCTTCAACGAGGAACGGCGCGTCTTGAATTACGTGCTTGTGCCGGCATCGGCTGCGGGCGAGGTCCCTGCGCCTACCGACAAGCAGCTAAAACAGTATTACAACAACAACAAGGCCAAGTTCACACAGCCGGAGTATCGCAAGGTTGGTGTGCTTGCGGTGACGCCTGAAACCGTGAAGGACAAAGTCAATATCACCGATGCGGACCTCAGGGCGGCTTATGAGGCGGAGAAAGACAAGCTTGGCCGCCCAGAGCGACGGCATGTGCAACAGATTGCGCTCCCCACTATGGCGGCGGCGAAAGCCACCTACGATAAGATCAAGTCGGGCACCGACTTCGTCGCGGCGGCCAAAGAAGTTGGTCTAAGCCAGAGCGATATCGATCTCGGCAAAGTCACGCGTGACGAACTCGCCGATCCGGCGATCGCTGCGGAAGCGTTCAAGCTCGATAAGGATGTCGTCAGCGAGCCGATCAAGGGCAAACTCGGCAGCTTCGCCATCATCCGAGTGACGGAGATCGATCCGGGCAAGACTCCGACATTCGAGGAAGCCAAAGGCGATATCGAGAAAGAGATGCTCAAGGACCGCGCGTCGGGCGCCATCTTCGACTTGCATGATCGCATCGAGGATGAGCTTGCGGCCGGCTCAACGCTTGCCGAGACCGCTGACAAGCTGAAGCTTGACTACCAGGTCATCGACCAGGTCGATCGCGAAGGCCGCAAACCCGATGGATCAACCGTCAAATTGCCTGACCAGAAGGAACTGCTGAACGCCGCCTTTGCCACCGAGGCCGGGGTCGAGAACGATCCTATCGATGCGCGAGGCGAAGGCGTCATTTGGTACGAAGTGCTGGGCGTGACTCCTTCGCAGCTCAAGCCGTTTGATCAGGTGCGCGACGAGGTCGAGAAAGACTGGCGCGCCGAAGAGACCAAGAAACGTGTGACCAAGTTTACGCAAGATCTGGTGAACCAATTGAGCAGCGGCAGTAAGACGCTGGACGACGTGGCGAAGGAGCTCAACACGGACGTGGTGCCGACCTCGGCCTTGAAGCGTACCGACGTCACGGTGAATGTGCTGCCGCCGGCCGTGGATCAAGCTTTCACGTTGGCGAAGGGCGGTTTCGGCTCGGCTGCCTCGGGCGTGGACGAAGGCCGTATCGTGTTCCAGGTGACGGACATCATTGCCCCGCCCAAGATCGACGAGCACATTGTGAAGCGGCTCGATGCCCAGATCGCGCGTCTCCTGAGCGAGGACATGGTTACCGAGTATTTCGGTGCACTCGAAAAACGCTACGGCGTGAGCGTCAATCGCCCGGCGCTCGCCAAGCTGGCGGGCACCAGCGAGGGGTCATGAGCTCGGCAGCCGCCTCGGTGACGCCATTGCCGCAAGAGGGTAGGTCAGCTCCGATTGCACCAGACTTTCCCGCGTTCGCGCGTCTTTACGATAGCGGCGTGCCGCAGGTGGTGTGGACGCGGCTTGTGGCCGACCTGGAGACGCCGGTCTCCGCCATGCTCAAAGTGGCTCATGAGCGGCCGAACAGCTTTCTCCTGGAGTCTGTCGAAGGCGGTGCCACCCGCGGCCGCTATTCCATCATCGGCTGCGAGCCGGATCTGATCTGGCGCGCCGAGGGGAACAAGGCTGAGCTTAATCGCGCGCCGCAATCCGATCCGGATGCATTCGCGCCGTCAGCGCTGCCGGCGCTCGAGTCTCTTCGCGCGCTTCTGGTCGAGTCGGCGATCGCCCTGCCCCATGAGTTGCCGCCCATGGCGGCCGGCATCTTCGGCTATATGGGTTACGACACCGTGCGTCTGATCGAGGACTTGCCCGGCGGCAAGCCCGACCCGCTCAATCTGCCGGACAGCATGTTGGTGCGGCCGACGCTGATCGTCATCTTCGACGGCGTCAGAGACGAGATGACTGTGGTGACGCCGGTACGGCCTGTGCCCAGCGTCAGCGCCAAGGCGGCGTATGCCCGCGCCGCAGACCGACTCAACATTGTGCTGGAGCGGCTCGACCAGCCTCTCCCGCATGTCGGCGAGCTCGGCGTGGATGCGCCCCATCCGAAGCCGAAAGCAGCGACCGCGCCCGAGGCCTATATGGCCAAGGTGGCGCGGTCCAAGGAGTACATCGCGGCGGGTGACATTTTTCAGGTGGTGCTCAGCCAGCGTTTCGAAGCGCCGTTCGAGTTACCCTCTTTTGCACTCTACCGGGCGCTTCGCCGCGTCAATCCCTCGCCGTTTCTCTACTACCTCAACTTCGGCGATTTCGCCGTCGTGGGGTCGAGCCCAGAGATCTTAGTCAGGGTGCGCAAGGGCGAGGTCACGATCAGGCCGATCGCTGGTACACGGCCGCGCGGCGCTACGCCGGAAGAGGACAAGGCGCTGGCCAAGGAGCTGCTTGCCGACACCAAGGAGCGCGCGGAGCATCTGATGCTGCTCGATCTTGGCCGCAACGATGTGGGGCGTGTGGCGGAGGTTGGCTCCGTGCGCGTTACCGATAGCTTCTTCCTCGAATATTACAGTCAGGTCATGCATATCGTGTCGAATGTCGAGGGAAAGCTCGATGAGAAATACGATGCAGTCGATGCGCTGATGGCCGGCTTCCCTGCGGGCACCGTGTCGGGCGCGCCGAAGGTGCGGGCCATGGAGATCATCGACGAGTTGGAAGACGCAGCGCGGGGCATCTACGCGGGCTGCGTCGGCTATTTTTCGGCAGACGGCGAGATGGACAGCTGCATCGTGCTTAGGACCTCGGTGGTGAAGGACGGCGTCATGTATGTCCAAGCGGGCGCCGGCATTGTCGCCGACTCCGTGCCTGAGCGCGAACAGGCCGAATGCGTGAGCAAGGCGGGCGCACTGTTCAAGGCGGCGGACGAAGCCATGCGCTTCGCCGCGCGCGCCAAGCGCGGCCAGTAGACGGCGCGAAAGGGCGCGGACGATGCTCACACTCAGCCTCCTGCGCCATGCCAAATCGAGCTGGAAGAATCCCACTTTACCGGACCGGGAGCGCCCGCTCGCCACGCGCGGCACGGCCGACGCGCCTCTGATAGGCCGAGCCATGGCCGATCGGGGCGTCGATCCCGAGCTCATACTCTGCTCTTCTGCGCGCCGCACGGGGGACACCCTGGCGCTCGTCCTACCGGAGCTGAAGGTAGAGCCGAAGGTGGTCTACGAGGACGCGCTCTATCACCCGAGCCCGGCGGAGATGCTTCAGATACTGCGTGAAATCCAGCCGGGGGCGAGCCGCGTGATGATCGTGGGGCATAACCCCGAGATCCAGGTCTTTGCGCTCGACTTGATCGGCTCGGGGCCGAAGCACTTGCGGGACCGCCTTGGCGAGAAGTTCCCGACGGCCGGCCTTGTAGTGATCAACTTCAATGCCGGTCTGTGGTCGAGTGTCGACGTCAACAGCGGCAGCTTGAACCTGTTCCTCACGCCCAAGGAGCTCAAGGGGAGCTAGTGCGCTGAGCTTGACGGGCTATCGGCCCGGGGCGTAACACCAACCCATGCTGACCCTGATCGATAACTACGACAGCTTCACCTACAATCTCGTTCATTTCCTTGGGGAATTGGGAGCGAGCACACAGGTCTACCGCAATGACAAGATTACCGTCGACGAAGTGCTGGCGGAAGGACCCGAGGCCATCGTGCTGTCGCCGGGACCGTGCGATCCGGACCGCGCGGGCATTTGCCTGGAGCTGATCGATCGCGCCGGGCCCGTGGTGCCGATTCTTGGCGTTTGCCTCGGCCATCAGGCGATCGGTCAGGTCTACGGCGGCAAGGTGGTGCGCGCGCCTGTTCTGATGCACGGAAAGCTGTCCAAGGTGCACCACACTGGCAAGGGCGTGTTCGCCGGCTTGCCGCAGGACTTCTCCGCGACGCGCTACCACTCGCTCATGGTTGACCGCGCCACGCTGCCCGACGAACTCGAGGTCACCGCAGAGACCACGGACGGCATCATCATGGGCGTGCAGCACAAGCGCTACCCCGTCCACGGCGTGCAGTTTCATCCTGAGAGCATCGCTTCGGAGCACGGCCATCAGCTGCTCGCTAACTTCCTTGATCTCGCCCGCGTCGAGCGCCGCGCGCGCGGAAGCTCGCAAAGAGACGCCGTCGGTGCCCTCTAGTCCGGCACCTACCGCGGTGGCCGAACCTCAGGATCTCCGTGCGGCCATCCGCAAGGTGGCGGCAGGTGGAACCCTGAATCAACGCGAAGCCGCCGAAGCGTTCGAGCTGATCATGTCCGGCGGCGCCACCGACGCACAGATCGGCGCCCTTCTGATGGGCATGGCTGTGCGCGGCGAGACGGTGGATGAGATCGCCGGCGCAGCGCGGGTGATGCGCTCCAAAGCCGTTCTCGTCCGTGCGCCGGAGGGCGCCATCGATACTTGCGGCACGGGCGGCGACGCCAAAGGCACGCACAACATCTCAACCGCCACGGCCTTCGTGGTGGCTGGGGCCGGCGTGCCTGTCGCCAAGCACGGCAACCGGTCGATCTCCTCGCGCTCGGGCTCAGCCGACGTGCTCACCGCGCTGGGGGTCAATATCGAGTGCGGACCTAAGACCATTGAACGCTGCATCGCAGAATGCGGCCTCGGCTTCATGTTCGCGCCCGCGCATCACGCCGCCATGCGTCATGTGGCCAAGGTCCGTGGCGAGCTCGGCACGCGCACCATCTTCAATCTGCTCGGTCCGCTGGCGAACCCCGCCGCCGCCAAATATCAAGTGGTCGGTGTGTTCGATCAGAAATGGGTCGAGCCCATCGCCAAGGTGCTCGGGCTCCTCGGCGTCGAGCGGGCTTGGGTGGTGCACGGGGCCGACGGGCTCGACGAACTGACCACCACGACTGTGAGCCACGTGGCCGTGCTCGATCACGGCAAGGTCTCGACCTTCAAGATCTCGCCGCGGAATGCGGGTCTCGCCGAGGCAAGACCTGAAGACCTGATCGGGGGCGACGCTACGGAAAATGCCGCACACATCCGCGCGGTGATGCAAGGCAACCAGGGTCCTTTGCGCGACATCGTGCTCCTCAATGCCGCGGCGGCACTTCTGGTGACGGGCAAGGCCAAGACCTTGCGCGAAGGCGTGGCGCTCGCCGCGGAGTCGATTGATAGCGGTAAGGCTAGGGCCACGCTCGAGGCGCTCGTTAAGCTCAGCCATGATAAAGTCTGAGTGCCATGGCCGACGTCCTCGACAAAATCCTCAGCTATAAACGCGAAGAGGTTGAAGCGGCTAAGAAAGAGCTGCGGGAGGCGGCTTTGCGCGCCCGCGCAGAGGCCACGTCTGCGGTGCGGCCCTTCGTGGGCGCTCTCAAGGACCACATCGCCAAAGGCTCGTTCGGGCTGATCGCCGAGATCAAAAAGGCGAGCCCGTCTAAGGGGTTGATTCGGGCGGATTTCGATCCGCCGACCCTTGCCGTCGCCTATGAGGCGGGCGGCGCAGCCTGTCTTTCGGTTCTGACCGACGCGCCGTCGTTCCAGGGAAGCCCGGAATATCTCACCCTGGCGCGCGCCGCGTGCCGGCTGCCGGCTCTGCGCAAGGACTTCATGATCGATCCGTATCAGGTGCTGGAAGCCCGCGTGCTTGGTGCCGACTGCATCCTCATCATCATGGCGGCCGTCGATGATGTCCTCGCCCACGATCTCGAGGCGGCGGCGCGCGAACTCGGCATGGACGTTCTCGCCGAGGTGCATGACGAGGCGGAACTTGATCGTGCCCTAAAGCTCAAGACGCCGCTCATCGGCATCAACAACCGCGACCTCAAGACCTTCGACACCACGCTCGCCACGACCGAGCGGCTTGCACCGCGCGTATCGTCCGAGCGCATGGTAGTCGCCGAGAGCGGCATCTTCACCCATGCGGACCTGACGCGGCTTGCCGGATCCGGCGTGCATGTGTTCCTCGTGGGCGAAAGTCTCATGCGCCAAGACGATGTCGCCGCCGCCACGCGCGTGCTTCTCACCGGCGCCAACGTCTCCGCCGAGGCAGCACAATGAGCACACGGCTCTCGCATCTCAACGACAAGGGCGAGGCGCGCATGGTCGACGTGTCAGAGAAGGCAGTCACCGCGCGCACGGCGCGCGCTGAAGGCTTCGTGGCGATGATGCCGGAGACGCTCGCTCTCATTCTTGCCGGCAATGTGCCCAAGGGCGACGTGCTGGCGACGGCACGCATCGCCGGCATCATGGCGGCCAAGAAGACCGCCGAGTTGATCCCGCTCTGCCATCCGCTTCCTCTCACCCAGGTCACGCTCGACTTCACGCCGTCGCGCGATCCGGCCGGCCTCAAAGTGGAGGCGACGACGAAGGTCGAAGGCAAGACCGGCGTCGAGATGGAAGCCCTGACGGCGGTGTCGATTGCGTGTCTCACGGTCTACGACATGTGCAAGGCGGTGGACCGCGCCATGACCTTCTCCGGCATTCGCCTGGTGGAGAAGACCGGTGGCCGCTCCCGCGATTTCCGCGCGCCCTGATCACGATGGCGCTTCTCTCCGTCGATGACGCGCTGGCGCTGGTGCTTAAGGGCCTCGCGCCGCTTGAAGCGGAACATGTTCCCCTTGCCGAGGCTCAAGACCGCGTGCTTGCCACGGATCTTGCCGCCACGCTGACGCAGCCGCCCTTCGATGCCTCGGCCATGGATGGCTATGCGGTGCGCGCCGCCGACGTCGCGCGCTTACCGGCGATACTGAAGGTGATTGGCGAGTCTGCCGCTGGCGCGGGCTTTAAAGGATGCGTCGGGACTGGCGAGGCGGTGCGCATCTTCACCGGCGCGCCTGTCCCTGATGGCGCCGACACCATCGCCATCCAAGAGTATACGGAAGAGACGGGAGGCACCCTCGTCGTGAAAGAGGCCGGATCCGACCGGCACATCCGCCCGCGCGGGCAGGACTTCGCGCAAGGTGAGGTGTGCTTGCGGAAAGGTACGCAGCTCGGCGCCCGCGCGCTGATGTTGGCTGCCGCCATGAATCACGCTGAGTTGCCGGTCACTCGCAAGCCGAAGGTCGCCATTCTCGCCACGGGCGACGAGCTGGTGCCGCCAGGCTCGGAGGTCGGCCCCGACCAGATCGTCGCCTCGGGGGGCTATGGGCTCGCGGCTGTTGTCTCGTCCCACGGGGGCGAGGCGGTCAGGCTGGGTATAGCCAAGGACTATTCGAGAAGCATCGTCACGTTGGCACGCGCCGGCGCCGGCGCCGATATCCTTGTCACCATTGGCGGGGCGTCGGTGGGGGAGCGCGATCTCGTGGCCAGCGCGCTTCAAGGTGAAGGCCTGGAGCTGACATTCTCCAAGCTTGCCATGCGCCCGGGCAAGCCTGTGCTCTATGGCCGGCTTGGCCGCCAGCGTGTGCTGGGGTTACCCGGGAACCCGGTATCGGTGCTCGTCTGCGCGCAAGTGTTCCTTGTGCCGATGCTTTACGCGTTGCTCGGGCTTGCGGAGGCTCGGCATCCCCAGCCGGAGGCGGTGTTGGGCGCACCTCTCGAAGCCAACGGTTCGCGCCAGCACTACATGCGCGCCACCTCGGTCTGGCGGGAGGATGGGGAGCGGATCGTGCGTCCCCTGCCTTCCCAGGACTCATCTTTGATGGCGGCATTTGTCGAGGCCGACTGCCTCATCGTGCGCAAGCCTGGGGCGCATGCGCTGCCCGAAGGCACCAGGGTCAAAATTCTTCCGCTCTCCAACTAATTAAGACGGCGGAAACCCGAATCACGCGAGCAACCGGGTGCGGGCCACAGCATTTTGTGGCTAGACGGCTTGCGGAACACAACTAGAACATCTATATTGTTCATGGTTTGTACAGGCGGGGCGAGAATCGTTTCTAGGCTCGGACAGCCCGATTCCTGATCGCTCAAAGGGGACCAGATGCTCACACCGAAGCAGAAAGAGCTTCTCATGTTCATCCACGAGCGGTTGAAGGAGACGGGTGTGCCGCCCTCTTTCGACGAGATGAAGGAGGCGCTCGACCTCAAGTCGAAATCCGGCATCCACCGGCTCATCACGGCGCTCGAAGAGCGCGGCTTTGTCCGCCGCTTGCCCCACAGGGCCCGTGCCATGGAGATTATCCGGCTGCCTGAGTCCGTGCCCCAGGGGATTGCAGCGCGATCGCGCGGCTTCTCACCGAGCGTGATCGAGGGAAGCCTGGGCCGCGTGCCGCAAGTGGCCGAGGGTGAAGCGGCGCCGCAGACGGTGGCCGTGCCCATCATGGGCCGGATCGCCGCGGGCGTTCCCATCGAGGCGATCCAGACCCGGCTTTCCACCATCGAGGTTCCGCCGGAGCTGCTTGCCAAGGGCGAGCATTATGCGCTCGAGGTCAAAGGCGATTCGATGATCGATGCCGGCATCCTCGAGGGCGACACCATCATCGTGCGGAAATGCGAGGACGCCACCAATGGCGACATCGTCGTGGCGCTGGTGGACGAGGAGGAAGCGACCTTGAAGCGCTTGCGCCGCCGGGGTGACTCCATCGCGCTCGAAGCGGCCAACCCTGCCTACGAGACCCGCATTTTCGGCCCTGACCGTGTGCGCGTACAGGGGCGGCTAGTTGGTCTCATCCGCCGCTACTAGAGGTTCTTCTCTATTTGTCTGGCGAGCCGCCAGAGTGGTGCGTCCAGGGCCGCGCCCTCTTGTACCTGCCACCGTCTCGGTGCGGATCGACAGCCCTTCGATATAGAGCGCGTGCGCGCCCTCCGATTTCAGCATATGCCGGTCGACGGTGACTCGCGCGGCACGGCTGCGCTTGCCGATGGTGAAGGGCGCAATGACGATATCGGCGGTGCGGCAATCCCCTCTTCGAGCGCGCGCGGATGGCGAACAAGCGCCACGATCTTGCCTTTGACCCGGCCGATGCAGCCGAGCGGATCGCAGTTGAAGGCGCGGTCCTCTGACACGGTCTCGGCATCAAGCGCCAAATAGGAGAGGATACCGGTGGCGAAGAGCACTGGGAGGCGGAGAAACCAGCGCTCAGACTCGGCCTCGAGCGCACGAGCGGCAATTGTGCCCGCGGCGGCCACGAAGCCCTTCCGGCCCTGCCGACAGGGGCTCTCGACGCCGCCCCACGCGTCCTCGTTCCGGCCCGGCATCGCTCCGCACCCAGAACCGGCAGGGGACCCTGCCCTTACCCGCACCCGGAGCCTATGTTACACCACGGCCACCCTTTGCCCCTAACCCCACCTGAAAAAGAGCGTCTCCGGCACCGATCAATGAGTGAGACCGTCATCACGCGTTTTGCGCCCTCGCCCACCGGCTACCTGCATATCGGCGGTGCTCGGACGGCCTTGTTCAACTGGCTTTACGCCA
>Ga0307436_1000655_pt1 | contig 16262 bp, 15 predicted proteins | sample SalMarWE160440MG_FD_202513 | JGI IMG/M metagenome (GOLD analysis project Ga0307436, IMG submission 202513) | Salt marsh sediment microbial communities from the Plum Island Ecosystem LTER, Massachusetts, United States - WE1604-40 | ecosystem: Environmental > Aquatic > Marine > Intertidal zone >...
GGGCGCCGACGCCATCGTCGCCGGCAAGCGCTGCCCGCTGGCCGGCCGCATCTCCATGGACCTGATGGCGATCGACATCACCGACCTGCCCGACAACGCGGCGCGGCGCGGCGACCTTGCGACCTTGATCGGCGACGAGATCAGCGTGGACGACGTGGCGAGCGTGGCCGGTACCATCGGCTACGAGGTGCTGACCAGCCTGGGCCGGCGGTATCACCGGGTTTATCGGGACTGAGGCTGTCGGCCGAAATCGACACTCCGCTCATTCCCGCGCAAGCGGGAATCCAGTTACGATCTCGCGGCTGCACCTGCGGCCCTGGGTCCCCGCTTTCGCGGGGACGAGCGGGTCAAAGTCTTGGCCCGCAAATCCCCTGATATCAGCACTTTCTTAAAAAATGTTCTTGTAATGTTCTCATGGCCGCTTTAGCGTCCAGGCGGTCATTCGAGGACGATTCTGATGTCCAAGCGCAGCCTGAGCTTCATCTGCCAGAACTGCGGCGCCGCGCATCCGCGCTGGCAGGGCAAGTGCGAGGCCTGCGGCGAATGGAACACGCTCTCCGAGGAAGGCGCCGAGCGCCCCGCCGGTCCCGGTCGCAGCCCCCGCAAGGGCCGGCTGTTCGCGCTCGAGCCGCTGGCGGGCGAAGCCCATGACGCGCCTAGGCTGGCGTCCGGCGTCGGCGAATTCGACCGCGTCACCGGCGGCGGGCTGGTGCGCGGTTCGGTGCTGCTGGTGGGCGGCGATCCCGGCATCGGCAAATCAACGCTGCTGATCCAGGCCGCGGGCGCCATGGCGCGCGCCGGCCACCGTGCGATCTACATCTCCGGCGAGGAGGCGGTGGCGCAGGTGCGCCTGCGCGCCGAGCGGCTGGGCTTGAGCGACGCGCCGGTGGAGTTGGCGGCGGAGACCGCCGTCGAGGACATCATCGCCACGCTGTCGGATGGCAAGACGCCGCGACTGATCGTCATCGACTCGATCCAGACCATGTGGACCGACATGGTCGAATCCGCCCCCGGCACGGTGACGCAGGTGCGCGGCTCGGCACAGGCGCTGATCCGCTTTGCCAAACGATCCGGCGCCGCCATCATCCTGGTCGGCCATGTCACCAAGGACGGCCAGATCGCGGGGCCGCGCGTGGTCGAGCACATGGTGGACGCGGTGCTCTCGTTCGAGGGCGAAGGCTCGCACCAGTTCCGCATATTGCGCGCCGTGAAAAACCGGTTCGGGCCGACCGACGAGATCGGCGTGTTCGAGATGACCGGCGCAGGCCTGCGCGAGGTCGCCAACCCGTCCGAGCTGTTCCTGTCCGAGCGCGATCTCGGCCAGCCGGGCACGGCGGTATTCGCCGGCATCGAGGGCACCCGGCCTTTGCTGGTTGAAATCCAGGCGCTGGTGGCGCCGTCCTCGCTTGGCACGCCGCGCCGCGCGGTGGTTGGCTGGGACCCGAGCCGGCTGTCGATGGTGCTGGCGGTGCTGGAGGCCCATTGCGGCGTGCGGCTCGGCGGCCACGACGTCTATCTCAACGTTGCCGGCGGCTTGCGCATCCAGGAGCCGGCGGCCGATTTGGCCGCCGCCGCAGCGCTGGTTTCCTCGCTCGCCAATGCAGCCCTGCCCGCCGATGTGGTCTATTTCGGGGAAGTTTCCCTCTCCGGCGCCATCCGCCCGGTGGCGCAAGGCCCCGCCCGTCTCAAGGAAGCCGCAAAGCTTGGCTTTACGCAGGGTGTCGTTCCCGAAGCGGCGCGCGCGGAGGCCGGCGAACCGGGCCTGAACGTCCGCGATGTCGCAAGCCTGGCCAACCTGGTTGCCGATATCGCGGCGCGCGGCAACCATGCCGGCAAAAGTGGCCGACAAGACGGGTGACGGCACCCTGAGGCATCGCTATATACGGGGCGCGTCGTAACCCCTCCGGCGGCCGCCAGCCGTGATCCTGCCGCCAGAGCAGAAATGGGCCTAAAATTAAGCACTTAAGGCCGACATTGCCGCCCTGTTCCGGAGCCGCCAAAGGCGGCGCGGATTCGCCCCGCCGGCATGCCGCCGCGCGCCGGCTAGCTCGCGCCTTTCCGCGGAGCGCGTGAGCCACAGATGCCGATCACTTTGCTCGATGTCCTGCTCTTGGTGGTCATGTTGATCTCGGGGCTGCTCGCCATGATCCGCGGCTTCATGCGCGAGATCCTGTCGATCGGCGCCTGGATCATCGCCGCGCTGGTCACGCTCTATGGCTACGCGCGCGCGCTGCCGATCGCGCAAGGCTATTTCAACAGCAACATGGTGGCGGCGGCGGTCACGATTGGCAGCATTTTCCTGCTCACTTTGCTGATCGTCTCGGTCATCACCGTGCGCATCTCCGACATGATCCTCGACAGCCGGGTCGGCGCGCTCGACCGCACGCTCGGCTTCCTGTTCGGGCTCGGCCGCGGCCTCATCATCGTCGTCGTCGCCTTCCTGTTCTTCGCCTGGCTGGTTCCCGACCGCAGCCAGCCGGAATGGGTGCGCGGCGCAAAATCGAAGGTGGTCCTACAAAGCACGGGACAATGGCTTATCTCTATGTTGCCGGACGACCCCGAAAAGACCATCTTGCAGAAGTTCAAGCAGCGTAAGCCGGAGGAGCAGGAGCCGCCGGATACTGCGCCCGACCAGCGTACCGATCTACAGGCGCCAACCGGAACCCGATAGGCATGCAGCAACTTGAGCTAGACCTCGTGCAGCCGGCAGAGACGGAATTCGATCCGGACGCCGACCGCCTGCGCGAGGAATGCGGCGTGTTTGGCGTGTTTGGCCATCCGGACGCGACCGCCATCACTGCGCTCGGCCTGCACGCGCTCCAGCACCGCGGCCAGGAAGCCGCCGGCATCGTCAGCTTCGACGGCAAACGCTTCCATTCCGAGCGCCGCCTCGGCCTAGTCGGCGATACTTTCGCCAAGCGCGCGGTCATCGACCGGCTGCCCGGCACCGCCGCCATGGGGCACGTACGTTACTCGACCACTGGCGAGACGATCTTGCGCAACGTGCAGCCGCTGTTTGCCGAGCTCGAAGGCGGCGGCTTCGCCATTGGCCATAACGGCAATATCACCAACGGCATCGCCTTGCGCCGTCAGCTCGTGCACGAAGGCGCCATGATGCAATCGACCACCGACACCGAGGTGATCCTGCATCTGGTAGCGCGCGCACGCCGCAACCGCTTCGTCGACCGCTTCATCGAGGGTCTGCGCCAGCTCGAGGGCGCCTATGCCTTCGTCGGCCTCACCAACAAGAAGCTGGTGGGTGCGCGCGATCCGCTCGGCATCCGCCCGCTGGTGATCGGCAAGCTCGACGGCTGCCCGATCCTGGCATCGGAGACCTGCGCGCTCGACATCATCGGCGCACAATACGTGCGCGACGTGGAGAACGGCGAGGTGGTGGTGTTCGACGAGGACGGCGTGCAGTCGCACAAGCCGTTCCCGCCGATGCAGGCGCGGCCTTGCATCTTCGAATACATCTATTTCTCGCGGCCGGATTCGATCATCGGCGGCCGCAACGTCTACGACGTGCGCAAGAATATGGGCGCCGAGCTGGCGCGCGAATCCCCGGCGAATGTCGACGTGATCGTGCCGGTGCCGGATTCCGGCGTGCCGGCGGCCATTGGTTTTGCGCAGGAGGCCGGCATCCCTTACGAGCTCGGCATCATCCGCAACCACTATGTCGGGCGCACCTTCATCCAGCCGACGCAAGCGATCCGCGATCAGGGCGTGCGGCTCAAGCACTCCGCCAACCGCGCGGTGGTCAAGGGCAAGCGCATCGTGCTGGTGGACGATTCGATCGTGCGCGGCACCACCTCGCGCAAGATCGTGCAAATGATGCGCGACGCCGGCGCGACCGAAGTGCATTTCCGCATCGCCTCGCCGCCGATCACGCATCCGGACTATTACGGCATCGACACGCCCGAGCGCGACAAGCTGCTCGCCGCCACCCACGATCTCGAGGGCATGCGGCAGTTCATCGGTGCGGACTCGCTGGCGTTTCTCTCGGTCGACGGCATCTACCGCGCCATGGGCCTGCCGGGCCGCGATCCGGTGCGCCCGCAATTCACCGACCACTGCTTCACCGGTGACTATCCGACCCCGCTCACCGATCTCGCCGCGCAGGAAGCAAGCCCGCGGCAGTTGTCGCTGCTGGCGGAAGCGATTTAATCCGCCCCCTGTTGGCGTTCGCCGATGTCCAAACCTCTCGCCGACCGAATCGCGCTGGTCACCGGCGCTTCGCGCGGCATCGGCGCCGCGCTCGCCTTGCAGCTCGCGCAAGCCGGCGCCCATGTGGTGGCGGTGGCGCGCACGGTCGGCGGATTGGAAGAGCTTGACGACAAGATCAAAGCCGCCGGCGGCACCGCCACACTGGTGCCGCTTGATGTCAAAGACTCTGCCGGCATCGCCCGGCTCGCGCTGGCGCTCAACGAGCGCTACGGCCGGCTCGACGTGCTGGTCGGCAACGCCGGCGTACTGCCGATCGCCTCGCCGCTCGGCCATGTCGAGCCGAAGGGCTGGGACAACGTCATGGCGGTCAACGTCACCGCCAACTGGCAGCTCATCCGCTGCATGGACCCGCTGCTCCAGCGCGCGAGCGCCGGGCGCGCGGTGTTCCTCACCTCCGCGGTCGCCTATGTGGGACGCGCCTATTGGGGACCCTACGCGGCTTCCAAGGCGGCGCTGGAAGCGCTGGTGCGCGCCTATGCCGCGGAATGCGAGACCACCAATGTGCGTGCCAATCTGTTCGCCCCGGGCCCTACCCGCACACGCATGTATCTGTCCGCCTTTCCCGGCGTCGATCGGACGACGCTGCCGACGCCGGAGGAAGTCGCGGCGGCGATCGTGCCGCTGTGCCTGGCGAGCTGCAGCGAGAACGGGAAGCTTTACGATTACCGCGCCGGCAAGTTTTTGGAATTTCACGCGCCGGCCTAGCGCTTGCGCTTTGCCCGCCCCCTGAACGGGTTTTCCTTCTCGCGCAGCGTCAGGCGGATCGGCGTGCCGGGCAGATCGAAAGTCTCGCGCAGCGAATTCACCAGATAACGCTTGTAGGCGTCAGGCACCGCGTCGGCGCGGGTACAGAACAGAACGAAGCTCGGCGGCCGGGTCTTGGCCTGGGTGATGTAGTTGAGCTTGAGCCGGCGCCCGGACACCGCCGGCGGCGGGTGGGCTGACTGCGCCTGTTCGAACCAGCGATTGAGCGCCGATGTCGGCACGCGCCGATTCCAGACGTCATGGGCATCGACGATCGCCTGCATCAGGCGGTCGAGCCCCTCCCCGGTCAATCCCGATACGGCGACGAGCGGCACGCCTTTCACCTGTGTCAGCTTTTCCTCCGCCTGGTCACGCAGCTTCTTGATGGCGCCCGGCTTCTTCTCGCTGAGGTCCCATTTGGAGACGGCGAGCACCAGCGCGCGCCCTTCCCGCGCCACCAGATCGGCGATGCGCTGATCCTGATCCTCGAACGGATGCTCGGCGTCAATCAGCACCACCACCACGTCGGCAAAGCGCACCGCGTTGAGCGCGTCGGCGACCGAGAGCTTCTCCAGCTTTTCGGCGACGCGCGCGCGGCGCCGCAAGCCGGCGGTGTCGTAGACGCGGAACCTGCGGCCTTGCCAAAGGTGATCGACCACGATGGCGTCGCGGGTGATGCCGGCCTCCGGGCCGGTGAGCAGTCGCTCCTCGCCGATCAGCCGGTTGATCAGCGTCGACTTGCCGGTATTGGGACGGCCGACAATGGCGACGCGGATGGCGTGCGGCTCGGCGGCGACTTCCGCCGGCTCCTGTTCGGTGGCGGTTTGCTCCGGCAGCGCGGCGCGCAGCGCGTCGTAGAGATCGGCCATGCCCTCATTATGTTCAGCCGAGATCGCCACCGGCTCGCCCAAGCCCAGCGCGTAAGCCTCCAGCCGCCCGGCTTCACCGGCCGAGCCTTCGCTCTTATTGGCGATGACCACGGTCGGCTTGCCCGCGCGGCGCACGAGTTCGGCGAAGGCGCGGTCAACGGGCATCAGCCCTTCGCGCGCGTCGATCATGAAAAAGACGGCGTCGGCCGCGGCGATCGCGGCTTCGGTCTGCGCCCGCATGCGGCCGGAGAGGGTTTCGGGCGCAGCCTCGTCGAGGCCGGCGGTGTCGACCGCCGTGAAACGCAGATCGCCGAGCCGCGCCTCGCCTTCGCGGCGGTCGCGCGTCACCCCCGGCCGATTGTCGACCAGCGCCAGGCGCCGGCCAACCAGCCGGTTGAACAATGTCGACTTGCCTACATTGGGCCGGCCGACGACGGCGACGGTAAAAGTCATAACACCCTGTCATTGCCGGGCAACCGGGTCCGGCCTTCGGTCGGCCCGGCTGTAAACTTGACCCGCAATCCATTTAATTCTCGCGGACGTGTTTGGAGCGCGGGTCATCCTCGGGTCAAGCCCGCGGACAGGCGCCCGCGCATGACGGCTTCGAGGTCAGCGCGAGGAAGTGCCCGATGGCGGTGCCGACGGCCAGGGCGCGGTCTGCTGCTGCTGGCCGGATGCCGGCCATGGCGACTGTTGCTGGGCCGCGGCCGGGTTCGGCTGCGCCGGTGCGGCGGCGGTAGTGGCCGGCTTCGGCTTGGGCTTGCGTTTTACCGTCCGCTTACGCTTCGGCTTGGGCTTCGGCTTTTCAGCCGGCGTGACCGCCGCCGTCTTCTTGTCCGCTGCGTTGGTCGCCGCCTTGTCGTCTTTGCCGGCCGCCGGTTGGGTCGACGCGCTTTCGTTCTGCAGTTGCTGCTGCTGTTGCTGCTGCTCAACATAACTCTTCTGGTATTCCTTCGGAATGCCTTGGCTGACGCCCGGCACCCCTTCAGGGAACACCGGCTTGCGCACGCCCGGCAGCTTCTTCTTCTGGCTGAGGCCGAGGAAGTCGAGCTTGTCAAAATCGATGTTTTCGCAGCCGGCAAGGACCGGAGCGAGCGCAACCAACGCGGCCAGCAGAATAACGCGATGGAGGCGGCGCATGATGTTCCTCAGCTTTTGCTGCCGGCAATCAACGCCGAGAGCACCTCGGCGCGCGCGCGGGCGCCGGGCGGCGTCTCGGCATCCTGCGTCAGCATCTCGATATAATGGCGAGCAGTAGTGAAGTCTTTGTTGTGCCAGGCCGACAGCGCCAGCATTTCGCGCGCGCTGGCGCGGAAGGTGCGACCAGGTTCTGCGAGCGGATCGAGACGCTTTTTCATCTCGGCAAGCGGCGCGCTGTCCACCAGCAGCACGCCGGCGCGCAAGGCAGCGAGATCCTGCAAGGTCTGGCTGAGCGAAGCGTCGGCGGCGATTTGGTCATAGGCCTTCACGGCATCGGCGGGCTTGGTCTGCGCCAGCTCGGCGGCGGCGCGAAACCGCGCCAGCACGCGATAGCCGGCGGGCGCCTCGGCTGCAATCGCCGCGAAGGCGGTTTCCGCCTCTGCGTGCTTGCCCTGCTCACTAAGCGTCAACGCTGCCTCGAACTTGGCGCCGGCGGCAGCGGCTTGCTTGGCGAGCCACCACTCGTAGCCGCGCCAGCCGCCGATGCCGGCAACGATGAGGACCGCGAGCGCAATGAAGTAGACGCTGTAACGGTCCCACAGCTTCTGCAGCCGTTCGCGGCGGACTTCCTCGTCTACTTCGTGAAAAATATCGGCCAAGAACGGCTCCCACGCCCGCCTAATGGCCCCGCCCGGGCCGGTGGCGGCGTAACCTAACGATGTGGCGGACGCAAGGCAAAGGTGGCCCGATAATCGTTAAGATTCGGATGTTTAGCGCATGATCCCGAAAAGCACGTCCACGACTTTGATCGGGGATGGGCAGCGGTTTTCGGAAAGATCAGGCGCCAACGAATTAAGGCTTTTTGGCCTTCATCGGATAGACGTGCTCCGGGCCCGGGAAGGCACGGGCACGCACCTCGGCGGCGTAATCAGCGATGGCCTGGTCGATGCCGGGGCCGAGGTTGCCGTAGCGCTTGACGAATTTCGGCACCCGTGGCGACAGCCCGAGCATGTCCTCCATCACCAGGACCTGCCCGTCGCAGGCCACGCTCGCGCCGATGCCGATGGTCGGGATCGCCACCGCCTCGCTGATCTTGCGCGCCAGCGGTTCGGCCACCGCCTCGATCACCATGGAAAAGGCGCCGGCCTGCGCCACCGCCATGGCATCCTGTTCAAAGCGCGCCCAGTCGGCTTCCTCGCGCCCCTGCGCGCGGAACGAGCCGATCACGTTGATCGCCTGCGGCGTCAGGCCGACGTGCGCCATCACCGGCACGCCGCGCTCGACTAGGAAGGCAATGGTCTCCGCCATGCGGGTGCCGCCTTCCACCTTGATGGCGCCGCAGCCGGTCTCCTTGAGCACGCGCGCAGAACTCATGAACGCCTGCTCCTTCGAGGCCTCGTAGGAGCCGAACGGCATATCGACGACCACCAACGCGCGCTTGGAGCCGCGCATCACGGCGTGGCCTTGCAGGATCATCATGTCGAGGGTGACCGGCACGGTGGTCTCCAGCCCGTGCATCACCATGCCGAGCGAGTCGCCGACCAGGATCACGTCGCAATGCTTGTCGGCGATGGCCGCGGTGTGAGCGTGATAGGAGGTGAGGCAGACGATCGGCTCAGCTCCTTTGCGCGCGCGGATGTCGGGCGCAGTGAGCCGCCTGGTTTCATTTTGCACGGACATCAGACTACCTTTTCTTGCGCATGATCTTATCCGAAAACCGGTTTCCACTTTTCGGGATCATGTGCGCCCGAACACCGGCACGCCGATCACGATCGGATGGAAAGCGTAACCGAGCGCGAGGAAGATGACGATGCCGAGCACGACGACGATGACGTCATTGGTCCAGCCGGCGGGCGCGGTGGTGGCGCCGAGGTCGCCGCGCCGTTTGGCGGCGATGCGGGCATAGACGCCCCAGCCCAGAAATGAGCCGAACAGGATGATCGAGCCGAGATCGCCGTTGGAGAGCAGATGCGCCAAGGCCCAGGTCTTGATGCTGGCCAGCATCGGATGCTTGAGCTTCATCTTGATATGGCTGGGGATGAAGGCGGCGGTGATGAAGATGGCCGCGAATAGCATCAGGCCGACGGTGATGTGCCGCATGAAGGCGGGCGGCGACCAGACCTGGACCCATTCGTGCGCGCGATATTCGCCGTAGCCCCAGATGATGAGTGCGAGACCGATGATCGCGATAATCGAGAACAGCGCGCGGTAGCCGTTCTGCCCGAGATTCTCGATCATGCGGGCGCGCGCGCCGCGGAACGTCACGAAAACGTGGGCGCCGAGCAGGACGAGCAGCCCAAGAAAGAGGATCAGCAAGCCCATTGGATACTCCCGGCAGGGGGCGGGGCGGCGGGCGCAGTAGAGGGGAAGCTTGCCCGCGAGGCAAGAGCGTCGATCAAGCGCTATGCGGCTACGGCATCCCTGTTTTTCACGTCCTTGATATCGGTGAAAACGATGCCGGGCGCGCGCTCGCCGGTGTAATCGAGGATAAACTGGTTGCGCGCCATGAACACGCGGTCGCCGTCGAGGTCCTCGGCAACGCTGGAATAATTGGCCTGCACGAAATGCTCGAGCTTTTTGGCGTCGTCGCAGGCAACCCAACGCGCGAGCTGGAATTCCGGGGTCTCGAAGCTGATGGCGAGGCCGTATTCGTCGGCGAGCCGCATCTTCAGCACGTCGAGCTGCAGGGGGCCGACCACGCCGACCAGCGCGGGCGCGCCGTCGAGCGGGCGGAAGACCTGCACCACACCCTCCTCCGCCATCTGCTGCAGGGCCTCTTTCAGCTTCTTGGCTTTCATCGGATCGCCGAGCTTCACCCGGCGCAGGATTTCCGGCGCGAAGTTGGGCACGCCAAGAAAGGAAATGTCCTCACCCTCGGTCAACGTGTCGCCGATGCGCAGCGTGCCGTGGTTGGGGATGCCGACCACGTCGCCGGCATAGGCCTCGTCGGCGAGCGCGCGGTCTTGTGCGAAGAAGAATTGCGGCGCAGAAAGCGTGATCGGCTTGCCGGTGCGCGCGAGCCTGACCTTCATGCCGCGCGTGAGCTTGCCGGAGCACAGCCGCGCGAAGGCGATGCGGTCGCGGTGATTGGGATCCATGTTTGCCTGGATCTTGAAGACGAAGGCCGTCATGGCATTTTCATGGGCATCGACCCTGCGCGTGTTGGCGCTTTGCGCGCGCGGCGCCGGGGCGAAAGCGGCGAGCGCGTCGAGCAGGTCCTTGACGCCGAAATTCTTCAGCGCCGAGCCGAAGAACACCGGGGTGAGATGACCCTCGCGGAACGACCTGAAATCGAACTGCCGGCAGGCGTCCTTCACCAACGCCAGCTCTTCCTCGACGGCCTTGGCGTCGAGCATGGGATTTTTGGCGGCCAGCGCGGCCAGATCGAGCGGCTGGCGTTCCACGGTCTTGCCGTCCTCGCCGACCAGTCGCATCTCGCCGCTGGCGAGATCATAGGTGCCGGCGAAGTCGCGGCCTCTGCCGATCGGCCAAGTCATCGGCGCGGTGTCGAGCGCCAGCGTCTTCTCGATCTCGTCCAACAGCTCGAACGGGTCGCGGCTTTCACGGTCCATCTTGTTGATGAAGGTCACGATCGGAATATCCCGCAGCCGGCAAACCTCGAACAGCTTGCGGGTGCGCGCCTCGATGCCTTTGGCGGCGTCGATCACCATGACCGCACTGTCGACCGCGGTCAGCGTGCGGTAGGTGTCCTCCGAGAAGTCCTCGTGGCCGGGCGTGTCGAGCAAATTGAACACGCGGTTGTCGTAATCGAAGGTCATCACCGAGGTGACCACCGAAATGCCGCGCTCGCGCTCGATCGCCATCCAGTCGGAACGAGTCGCGCGGCGGTCGCGCTTGGCCTTGACCTGGCCGGCAAGATTGATGGCGCCGCCGAACAGCAAGAGCTTCTCGGTCAGCGTGGTTTTGCCGGCGTCCGGGTGGGAGATGATGGCAAAGGTGCGCCTTCGCTCCACCTCGGCGGCGAGCGGCGTTGCCGGGATCGAATCGGCGGGCTTGAGCGGCCTGTTCATGGGCGGCATGTGGCAGGGAAAGTGCGCTGGTTCAAGGGGCTGCGGCGGCTCAACCGCCGCCGAAGGCCTCAGCAAGCTTTGCCGGCAAATCCCGCGCCTTGACCCGTCCCAGCGCCGGGTCAAGCGCCGTGCAGACGCGCGTTTCCGCACATTCGACGGCAAGGGTGCCGGCATTGAAGACGCGATGGTGCAGGTCGAAAGCGCAGCGATGCAGCTTGGCGACGCCGGTTTCGATCAGCAGTTGGTCGCCCCATCGCGCGGGCGCCAGGAATCGACTCTTGTATTCAACGACGGGAATACCATCGATGCCGTATTCGTCGATCAGTGCTTTCAAGCTCAGGCCAGCGCGCGCCAGCAGAGCATGCACCGAATGATCGAACCAGATGAAGAAATTCGGATTGTAGACGATCCCGGACGGATCGCATTGACCGAATTCGACCGTGAAGCTGTGCTGGTTCGAGAGCATGATGGCGACGGCGCGCTATTGCAGGGCTTTACTGTATTGCTCCGCCGCGAAGCCGACCAGTAGGCGCCCGCCGTCAAGCTCGAGCACAGGGCGCTTGATCATCGAGGGCTGCGCCAGCATCAGCGCGATGGCTTTCTTTTCAGTGAGGCCGTTCTTGTCCTTGGCGGGCAGCTTGCGAAAGGTCGTGCCGGCGCGGTTGATGAGCGTCTCCCAGCCGGCCTTCTTGGCCCAGCCTTCCAGCTTGGCGCGCGCGATGCCGGCGGTCTTGTAGTCGTGGAACGCATAATCAACGCCGCGCTTGTCGAGCCAGGCGCGCGCCTTCTTCATGGTGTCGCAATTTTTGATGCCGTAAATGGTGATGGGCATGGCACGCAGCCTATAGACCTTGACCTCGTACGACGGTTATCCCGTCGTTTCCAGCATCCATAATGGATTTCATTGAGCTTCCATTGGTCAATGGAAGTGTTAGTGCGGGTCCAATCATGTTTCCGAATGCATGTTTCTCGCCCGAGAAACTACGACTAACGACTCCTCTTACTACGGAACCCTGGGCGCCAAGGATCGGCGCCCCGCTCATTTTTCCCGGAATGCGGGCGCGAAAATCAAAACTGGGACCGGGCGAAGGAACGCTTTTTGACAAATGATTTTGAGGGAGTACGTCAACGACCTCGCCAACGGATACGTATAGGTCCCACTTGAATTCAGCAATTCTTGGTCGACCATTTACAATTTTCACCGGAATATTCTCCATTTCTGCATAGCCGATCGCATAAGCGCGCTCTCCTATAACAAATGGATTGAGCGATAGGTTTAACGGCTGATAGGCCGATCCATCGGACAGCGCAGGCAATTTGCATACTGCAACGTCGATTACGCTATTCAGTTTTTCTTTTTCATGAATAAGCGGACTTTGCTCCCATTTTCCCCAGTGCCATGCCTGTTCAAATGGTAGGACTCGGAATGCTTTGACTCCATATGCCGAACTTACCGGCATAAGAACGCCTACGAGTGTTCCTTCCGGTACTTCAGTAACACCGTTCCGTTCTTTGTATTTAACGTAGCCAGCCTCTCGTGGATCAAGAAGCACATGGGATGCGGTAATCACATAGCCCGAACAGCTAATGACGAAAGCTGTGCCAATACATCGTATAAACGGAGCGTCCCTTATCCACGCAATGACAGGGAGGATACTCTGTTTCATCAAAAACTCTGTCCCGCCGAATGATGAGAAAAAGTCTCCGAGATTTTTCGGCGGCGACGACGTCATTAGCTCTACGTCGCTTTTGAATGAGAAATAATCTGGTTCAAAACCGGATCGAGGCGTTAACTTAATTCCTTTTGCGCCATGGATTGCCCATCGGCCATTGTCGTCCCGCGACCAAAGCGTCTTAAGAATTGAAATATCGGTCGTCGCTTCTTTGGTTGCCAAAGTTGGTCACTCCCACTCAATCGTCCCCGGCGGCTTCGAGGTCACGTCGTAAACAACGCGATTGACACCCTTGACCTCGTTGATGATGCGGGTGGCTACCAGCGCCAAAAACTTCATGTCGAACTGGTAAAAGTCGGCGGTCATGCCGTCGGTCGATGTCACCGCGCGTAAGGCCACGACGTATTCGTAGGTGCGCTGATCACCCATGACGCCGACGGTCTTGACCGGCAATAAAACGGCAAAGGCCTGCCAGATGTCGTTGTAAAGGCCGGTGCGGCGGATCTCCTCGATGAAGATCTCGTCGGCATAGCGCAGGATGTCGAGCTTCTCTTTCGTGACCGCGCCCGGGCAGCGGATGGCGAGGCCCGGCCCCGGGAACGGGTGGCGGCCGACGAAAGCTTCCGGCAGACCGAGCTCGCGGCCGAGCGCGCGCACCTCGTCCTTGAACAATTCGCGCAACGGTTCGACCAGCTTCATGTGCATGCGCTCGGGCAGCCCGCCGACATTGTGGTGCGACTTGATGGTGGCCGACGGCCCGCCGATGACGGAGACGCTTTCGATCACGTCCGGGTAGAGCGTGCCTTGCGCGAGGAATTCGGCGCCGCCGATTTTCTTCGCCTCCAGGTCGAACACGTCGATGAACAATCCGCCGATGATCTTGCGCTTCATCTCGGGCTCGTCGATGCCGTCAAGCGCCTTGAGGAAGGTGTCGGCGGCGTCCACGTGTACGAGCGGGATGTTGTAAGAGTCGCGGAACAGCGCCACCACTTTCTGCGCCTCGCCGAGCCGCAACAAGCCGGTGTCGACCAGCACGCAAGTGAGCTGGTCGCCGATCGCCTCGTGGATCAGCACGGCGGCGACGGCCGAATCGACGCCGCCGGACAGCCCGCAGATCACGCGACCCTTGCCAACCTGTGCGCGGATTTTTTCGATCGCCTCCTCCTTGAAGGCGCGCATGGTCCAGTCGCCCTTGCAGCCGGCGATTTTGCGCACGAAATTGCGCAACAGCGCCGCGCCATGCGGCGTGTGCACCACTTCGAGATGGAACTGGGTGGCGTAGAACTTGCGCGCGTCGTCGCCGATCATGGCGATCGGCGCATTGGGCGACGTGCCGAGCACCTTGAAGCCTTCCGGCAGCACGGTGACGCGGTCGCCGTGGCTCATCCACACCGGATATTTCTCGCCTTTGCGCCAGACGCCCTCGAACAGCGGGCTGTCGGCAGCGATTTCCACTTCGGCGCGGCCGAACTCGCGGTGATGGCCGCCCTCAACCTGGCCGCCAAGCTGCTGGGCCATGGCCTGCTCGCCATAGCAGATGCCGAGCACCGGCACGCCGGCCTCGTAGATTGCCTTGGGCGCGAGCGGGGCGTCCTTGTCGAGCACGGACGCAGGGCCGCCGGAGAGGATCACCGCCTTCGGCCGCATCTCCCGGAAGGCGGCCTCCGCCTTCTGGTACGGCACGATCTCGCAATAGACCTTCTCCTCCCGCACCCGGCGGGCGATCAGCTGGGTAACCTGGGAGCCGAAATCGACAATGAGCACTTTGTCGTGCATGGGCGGCCGTCCCGCGAACGGCTCTGGAATCGGTCCCGTTCGAGGCGGCTTTGTGGGATTGAGTGCGCTTTGGGTCAAGGCTGTGTCAGGTTCCGGTTAACTACGCCAAATTTTGAGCTATTCAGATAACCCTCCATTAGCCCCGGCGTGAGACCTAAAGGGAGAAAATTCCCGCCATTTCCACACGTTCGGGGATCCTGTGGCCTACCACGTCGATCATGCAACGCTTTCCGCGCCAAGCAAGGCCGGCGGCGACCGCCGCGCCGCGCTGTTCCGCGAGAGCTTTGCCGGCATGGCCGAGCGCTGGGCACTGGGGCTCGCTTGGGCGGCAATGCCGTCGCGCATTGCCGGCGTACCGAACCTCGTCAGGCTCTGTTTCCGGGAATTGCTGGCGCCGGACTTCGCCTTGCCCGATCCCGAGCGCGCGCTCGATCGGCCGCCGGGACTGGCCGGCATCGTGCACGATTTCACACTGCCGACTTTGCTCGCCGCCTACCGGCGCGGGCTCTACCCGTTCGCGCATGTGGGACCGCTGAAATGGTGGTCGCCGCCGCGGCGCTCGCTGCTGTTCTTCGACGAACTGCACATCGCCAAGCGGCTGCGCCGGCATATGCGCCAGGGTCACTACACGGTGACTTTCGATCGCGATTTCGAAAGCGTCATCACCGGCTGTGCCGCTCACCGCGCCGGCCGCTGGCATCTTACCTGGATCACGCCGAAGATCATGCGCGCCTATGCCGAGCTGTTCGACGCCGGCCACGCGCATAGCTTCGAGGTGTGGAATGAGCGCGGCGAGCTCGCCGGTGGCGGCTACGGCGTCGCGGTCGGCGGCGCCTTCATTACCGAATCGCAGTTCTCGCGCGAGCCCAACACCTCGAAGATCGGCTTCACCGTGCTCAACTGGCATCTGGCGCGCTGGGGCTTTGCCTTCAACGACGGCAAGCTGATGACGCCGACCTGCCACGCCATGGGCTTCCGCGAAGTGCCGCGCCATGAATTTCTCGCGCGGCTTGATGCCGCCGAGCGCAGGTCGGCGAAGGGTGGGCGCTGGCAGGTGGATGCGAGTCCAGCGACGGTTGCCGATTGGCAACCGGGAGCGAAGCCCTAAAGGCTAGTGCCCGACCACGCGTCCGAGCAGCGGGATCTGCGCGATCAGTGTGGACATCGCCGGGCGCCCTTCGGCCGGCGCGGAGGCCTGCGGTAATCGCGCGGCATCGGGGATCAATGCCGGCGGCACCGGATGAGAGTCGTCCGTGGCGGGCTGCGGCACGGCGGCGACTGCCGCGGCAGGTGGCAATGTCGGCGCTGAGACCGCCAGTGCTGTCGGCGCGCGCAGTTCGCCCAGACGATGCGGGGACGCAGCGGGGACGGCGGGCGTGACGGGCGCGTGCAGCAAGGCGCGGCGCACGGAAGCGACCCATTGAGCATCGCCAGCCGCGTCGCGCTGTATTGTTTTGATTCCAGCGCGAGCCTCCGCAGGTTTGGGCAGCGCCACCGGCTTTGCCGCCTGTATCGGCGCAGGTGCCGGCAGGCGCGCGGCCCGTTGCGCCGCTGGCATCGGCGCAGCGGCCGGCGCCCTCCTATTGGAAGCGAGCAGCGTCTTGAAAGCCGCCACCGCGTCGGGATCGACCGCGCCGCAGGCACCTTCGAACGCCGCCACATCGCGGCGCACCAGCATGCGCAGGGTGGACGCGTCGGTGCTCTTGTCGAGCATCGAGATGATACTGGCGCGCAGGCTCTGGCAGCGCGCCTCGGGGGAGAAATTGGCGTGATAGATCGAATAGCCACTCGCAAGACCCACGGGG
>Ga0307436_1000656_pt1 | contig 16252 bp, 18 predicted proteins | sample SalMarWE160440MG_FD_202513 | JGI IMG/M metagenome (GOLD analysis project Ga0307436, IMG submission 202513) | Salt marsh sediment microbial communities from the Plum Island Ecosystem LTER, Massachusetts, United States - WE1604-40 | ecosystem: Environmental > Aquatic > Marine > Intertidal zone >...
CTCTCTGTGTAGCCACGATAATGTCCTTTCCAGCCATCCATGCTCCTCCTTATTAGCATGATAGCTTCTCAAATTCAGGACATTTCTATCTTGGCTATTTAGGACATTATCATTTTGGCGTTACAGTCAATGAACAGTATTGACGGCTCCAATGAAGACTGTTTGCCGAGAAATCAGTATTGGTCTACGAACGGACCGCTGCCTTTTTTCCTTCGGTTGCGGGTTTCATTTTGCGGTCCAGTTCCGCGATGACCTGCGCGCCCAGGAGGAGAATGACGGCTGCGACTTCTATACTGAGAAGGGTCACCACGGCCGCTGCGAAGGACCCGTATATAACATTCACGAGGGACAGTGTGGAGTAATACCACACGAGCACACGACGGGTGATCTCCCACAGAATGGTTGCGCTTATGCCGCCCACAAGGGCGTGGCGAAAGGTGATGCGCCCCACGGGCATTACCAGATAGAGTGAGGTGAGCATGAGGACTTCACCGGCAATCCCCATGGCATACACTGCAAATCTCGAGGCCCCCTCGAGACTCAAGCTCCAGCCCAGAATCACCATTTGCCGCGCCTCCAGTGTCTGCAAGGCCCCCGAGATGAGGGAGATCACCAGCATTCCCATGGCTACCAGGAAAATGTATACGTAAGGAATAAGAGCCGAGACCAGAAAATGGCGGTGGTGGACCCTGGCGCGGTGGAAGAAAATAACCGACATCGCATTTTCCAGGACACTAAAGGCCAGAGAACTGAAAAACAGCACTGAGACGGAGCCTACAACGCCGACTACGTGGCGGTTCTCAATAAACACTCTCACCTGATGGGTCAGCGCCGCCGCGTACCCCGGGACTACCATGGCCAGATTTGACGATACGGTCGCCATGAGCCTGTTTTGGTCCACGAAATGCGACAATACGACAAGGATAAGGATCAGCATGGGAATCAACGACAGGAGGGTGTAATAAGCTACGGCGCCGGACAGGAGCAATCCCTGATTTTTCCTGAAGCCGCGCAGCACATCCAGGAAGAACCGGCCCGGATGCTTCAACCAATTATCTTCTTCGTGTTCTTCCATGGTCGGTCAAACAACAAGTTACTTCGGCACAGAGGACATTTCAACGAAATGTCATTATTGTTTAGCAGGACGCTGAAAAAGTATTGTTACAGTCGTTCTTTCTTCTTCATTCCCGTACTGAAGGAAATCCAATGTCGCCAAATCCTTGTGGATATCCGCCCCGACCAGGAACTTCGAGGGCGGGTTTCGCGGCATGACGGCATCAGACACGATCGTGAAACCCTTTCAGCCGCCTGCTAGAAAGTATATCACGAGAGGGGACCGGGATGGAATTTGCCGCTTCGACGGACCAGGGCCGTCCGCAGCAACACCATGTTTCTTCCCGTCTGCATAAGTCAGGACAGCCTTGAGAAGGGAGGCGCTGTGTGCCAATTCGGCGTAAGCCTCGTCCTTTGTCATGTCCCTGCCTTCCCTCTTCATCTTCAGGGCGAGGCTGCGCGCAATGTTGGCAATCCTGGCTATCTCCCGGGCAAGATCATGCTCATTGTGAATGACGATAAGGTAAATGTTCCTCTGGATGAGGCCGATACTGTTCAGTACGCTCAGTTCTACTATTCCGTCGTTTGTGTTGTGGTGTTGTTCATTGAAGTCATCGTACGGAACATTATGGAGAGGCATGCTGAGATCGCCTATATAGTGGGCGCAGAAAGCCATATGATAACCGGCGTATTTCCCGCCCTGCCGGTCCTTCATATAGTTCCGGAGCGAGGCGATTATCGCCCCGTAGAGATGACCCTCCGTGTCTGATGCTTTATTGTATCGATTGACCTGATCCATTACCATGGCTTCCGTCACTTCAACATCGGCGGTGTTGTTGAACCAATGATTTGTTCCCTCGGTCTGTCCAGCCTTTAATTTCGCCATGTCGGCGCCCCCCGCATTATACCAGTTCGCATATCCGGCCGCTTTCGCAATAGCGAGATGTGTCCTGTCATGCCAGCCGAAAGACGTCCCGGCCAGGAGAAGGGTGAGGAAGAAGCAGGATACCGGCAGGATTATACTACGATGTAACGCTTTCATGTTTTCCTCTTTTCCGTGCCGCATCAGGGTATTCTCACAGATAGACCTTCATTGCGCTGTCGACAAACAGGCCGATGAGGTCTGTCCTGAACCTCTCCAGTTTCGTGTGGCCGACGCCCGTCCGGGTCAATTCATGCAATTCCGCGAGGGCTTTCCGGGCGTGAAGGAGGTCACTGAAATCTTCTTCCGTTATTTTCCCCGCTGCCAACAGCTTCGTCCACCTCTCCAGGTCGCTCTTCGATTTCTTCAGGAATGTAGTCATGTCTGCGAGGGCTTCTTCTTCAAGACCGTCAACAAGTTGTTGGGCGAGTTTCTTGACTCCTTTCCCCAATTCCTTCTCGTAATCATCGAATGTGGCCATTATCTCAACCCCCTTACTTCAGACATTGTCTTGCCGATTTCTTGTTTGCTTCGAGACATATGATCTCATCGAAGGCATCGGATACGATTCCCCTGAATTCATCGATGTATGCCCTTCCCAACGTACCTTCCGCTTTCCACCTGTAAAAGAACCTGCCCAACAGGTTACCGTCGGGATTTTTGAGAATCTCCCATTGTCTGGCCGAGAGATCATCAGACGGGATGCCGTGAACATATTCATACGCCTTATTGGTCCCGACCATCAGAGATTCGACCTTCTGTTCATATTTCGCATAAGGCTCCGTTGCCTTGTCCATCAACACAAGCGTTTCTGCCTTCAGGCTGGTGGCGTTCTTGTAAGCGGTGGGACTGTAAGGCCCTATGAGCGGGGCACATGCGGCCAGGCAGATAAAGAGCACGGAAATGAACAGTGGCGTGCATTTCTGTTTACTGTAATATTCTCTCATCGGACCTCACCGCCTCATCATCTTTCCGATGTATGCCTCAAGAAAGGCGGACCATTTCGTCTTTTTCGCGAAATCGAGTTTCGTGTAGAGGGGCGAAATCTTCTTTGTCGGGAAATAGATCGACATGCCGTGGGAGTGGTTTACGTCGGCGCCCTTGTATCCGGACTTTACTATCATTCCTCTTCCCGTGACGGAGTCGATGACGGAGACACATGCAGTCTTAATTTCACTGCTTCCCGTTTCTTCACTGATGAGGCCGCAGAGGTCAACGAGGTCTACGTAGTCGGCCTTGTAATAGGACTGTACCTGACTGCGGGCCCGGATGAGGGACATCCTTACCGCAGGTCTTGAGATGCCGTCGATGAGTACCATCGCCAGCTTGTCCACCGCATCCGCCACCGTCCCGGCCTTCGAAATATCGCATGCGGACTGAGTTACATTGTCGGCGGACCTGTAAGACCTGATGTAGTCGTCTACTATGGTGGCAGACAGCCTGCGCGGCGTCATGGAAGGCTCAGAGGTCAAAGCCGAGAAGACCGTGTTGTAAGGCCAGCCGTCGCCGGGCTCGACTTCTTCGGAACCGACGCAGAAGTCGGCGGCGTCCCTCAACTGATATTGCACCTCGAACATGTTCATGAGACATGCGTCCATGCCGAGGACGTCGATCTTCCGTCCGAGCGTCTGAGTGACGGCAGAAAAGACCTTCTTCATCTCCATGTTGTCCAGGAAGTCCCTGGCGCCGTCGTCGAAGGCTATGGCCCGGCTGGTCAGCGCCTTTTCGACGGACGTGCGGAAGACCGCCGTCTTCATCGTGCCGCCCGAGACGGCGCGGGCAGTACCGAAGGGTAGGGCCGCGCCGAAGCTGGTGTCCGAGATGGTAGTCCTTTTTCGGACTATGTCCCTCTTCATCGAACGGCCCAGCCGGTAGACGTCCTCGTCGTCCCAGCCGCTTCCGTGATTCCAGATGACCGCCATGTAATGTTCGGCCGGGTATTTCCCTGCGGCCCAGAGAATAAAGTCCTCCAGGATTTTCGGGTCGCCGGTATTGGTCTCTCCCAGGTCGCCGACGGCGTCTGCCGCCAGGGTTCCGCCTTTTCGAAGGAAATAGCGCTTGGTATGGTTCTTAATGCCGCTTCTGTCAAACTGTGCCACGACAGCCACATCGCTGTTGGAACCGACCTTCTTCATCTCAGTGAGGTCTGCCACGCCCGCGCCGTCAAGGTTGTTGTCGCCGGCAAGATAGACCATCACCGTCCACTTCCTGATGTTCTCCCCCATCGGTTCAATCCCCCTTTTATAATTTAAACAGTTTAAGCGGTTTGAACCGTTCGAACCGTTTTCCGCATATCGGCCCGTTTTGTCCGGGCCCTGAAATATTTCTTCAGGTTCCCTGCTTCTGCAGCTGTGACGCCTGCTGGAAATATTTCCCAGAGGTGATGGTCGTTGAAGCAGTAGAGAGGCTCATATCTGAAAGGCTGACCTTCTTTTGTGAGGTCGTCGGCCTCAGGCATGCTGGAGGGAATTTTACCCAGTGTGCTTTCGAGTATGCACCACACGCCCCTCTCGTTCTTATATACGGACCAGCAGTGGCCTCCCAGTGGTTTGCCGTTCCCGTCATATGCCCTCCCCAGAACGACCCTCACGCAGAAAGGGCTGATGCCGCATGCGATCAGGAGACTGGCCAGAAGAAAACTGCCGTCTTCGCAGTCGCCCTTGCCGATCTGGCAGGTCTCGGGAGGAAAAAGCCAGAAGTCATCTTTTTTGTATTGTTTTGTATCGTAAACGTAGGTGAAGCCAGCGGCAATGAACTGCCAGACGACCATCGCCCGTTTGTCGAAGTCGCCGGGCTTCCTGGTAGTGGGAAGGCCGTGGCTCTCCGTGAGTTCGGTAAGGACCTCTTTCATGATGATGTTGTCCTGAAAGGATATCCATTCACGGATGTCGGTCGTGATCGGTTGCTTCCGCCCAATCACATAGCGCTTTTTCTCAATGGCGGTGTCCTGAAGGATCACGTCTCCTTCCCAGTTGTATCCCATGGCACTTCCCCCCAATAATAACCGTTTAAACTGTTTGAACCGCTAAAACCGTTTGAACTGTTTCTTTTAAATATGGGAAAGGCAGGTAATGCGGGTTGACCGTGGAACAATGTTGACCCCGAACCCCTCAATGTAACTCACTCCCCGTCCCCCAGGAATTATCGTACGATACTGAAAAAACCGGCCGTTTGTCAATCCCCCCTCCACTGAAAGGCAGAAACCGTTTGAACTGTTTGAGCCGTTTGAACTGCTTGAACGGTTAGAACTGTTTAAACCGGTAGAACCGTTAGAACTGTTTTTTGTCGCAACCTTGAAAAAAGCCTCTTGACGCTGTATATTTCATGCATGGGGAATCGATAAGAACCGTTTGAACCGGTAGGTCCGTTTGAACTGGTTAAACTGGTGAAACGGCTTAAACGGTTTGAACTATTCTTTTTTAAACGGAGGCACCTATGGCCGTTAAGTATTTTGAAGACCTTGAAGTCTGGAAATCGGCTCGAACTCTAACCCGGAAGATATACGCTCTTACTGGAAAGAACGCTTTCTCAAAGGATTTCGGTCTTTGCGACCAGATAAGAAGGGCCTCGGTATCCATCATGTCCAACATAGCCGAGGGATTTGAGCGCGGAGGCACCCAGGAGTTCATCCAGTTTCTATCCATTGCCAAGGGGTCCTGCGGCGAAGTGCGCTGTCAGCTATAAATTGCGCTTGACGAGGATTATCTCGATAAGCAAGCCGGCGCAAAGTTGATAGATGAATGCAGGAGGCTTTCTATCATGATAAACAACTTCATGGAATACCTGAAAGAAGCCGGGTATAGAGGAGCCAAGTTCAAGAAGGCTCCCTATAAGAGTATGAAGGAAGAGGTCGAGAAACTCGTGAAAGATGTCGGCTTGAACGGGTTAAAATGAAACTGTTTGAACCGTTTGAACTGTTAGAACGGTTAAAGACTGAGTGCTTATCGTGAAAGAATATTATGCCCACAGCCTTGAGGGAAAACAGCCTGCAGAGTGGCACCGGCTTGAGGACCACCTGCCCTCACCTCAGTCCTCCCCTTGGCAAGGGGAAGTTGAAGGGGTCAAGAGGCCGAATGTGGGGATGGCTGGCGGGGTTGGAGTTAGGTAAATATTAGTCATAAAAATACCACACACATTATATTTTATGAGAAAGGGGGTCGCATAAATGGAGAAATCATATGAGGTGTCGTTTGAAATCGCTGGACCAGCGGCTATGTTTACGCGCCCTGATACCGGGGCTGCGCAAGTATCATATCCAGCACCGACATTTTCAGCGGTTAAGGGGATGTTTGAAGCAATTGCATGTCTGAGAGGTGATAAAGGCAGTGATCGTAAGGGAGCTGCAACTATTCGACCAATCAAAGTCGAGATTTGTGCGCCTATTAAATTTCACAAATACATAACCAATTATGGCGGGCCATTACGCAAGGACCTACAACATAAAAAAGGAGCTTCTTACCAAATCCCTGCAACGATATTGATAGATGTCTGTTATCGGTTATATGGTGTTGTCGAAAGAGTTAGCATATCGCGAGACGGGACAAATCATCGGCATTACTTGCAGGATTTAATCTTTAGACGTTTAAAACAGGGAAGGTTTTATTATACGCCGTGTCTCGGATGGAAAGAATTTGTACCGTCGTATGTTGGAGGGTTTCGAGAAAGCACAAAGAAACGAGAAGACATCAATATGGTTATTCCTTCAATGCTTCATAGCGTTTTTGACAAGATATCGGATGGTCAGATAGCTCCGATCTTTACTGTTAATGCAAAGATTGAGAAAGGAGCGTTGCTTTATGCTAAATGAACTATATCAGTTATCCCAAAGTCTGCAAAAATGTGGCATCGTATTTGGAACTGTGCATCAGGATGTTAAGACTCCGGGCAAGGGCGATGGTTTTCTCATTGAAATCGATGAACAAGGCAAGCCGGTGAATATCGAATTCACAGATTCGGCGAAAATGACAAGACTATGGACAATCAGGAAAGGGAAGCACAATAGTTTCCCCTATGTGAAGATTAAGCCATTGTGGAATTTAGCTTTAGATGATTCGTTGCGAGACTATCTTAAGTACGTCCGCAATAAGAAAGAGACGAAGCATATTCATTCCGAAAAAATAAAGGAAATATTCACACCGGTTTGCAACGCTGAAGAACTTAACAAGCAAGAAGTGCTCATTTCGAAATGGGCGAGAAATAAAATACTGGTATTAAAGGATAAGGATAAGAAACTTAAGGCTTTGCTCCAATTGGCTGAACGCCTTCCTGGCGATGATAACGGAACAACCACGTTCATTGCAACGTTGGCAGCACTTTTTCTAAAGAAGGTTCAAATTTTCGTTGAGGATGGATTCGGTTATTCCGACAAAGACGGGAAGAAACGACAGGAAATTATTGAAACAATTTTTATTGGCAAGATAAAAAAAGAAAAAGGGAAAGAGAAAGTTGTTTGTGATATACCGTTATTTTTTGATGTGAGCGATTGGCCGCAATATTCCTATCGTGTTTCTGATCCTGCAATGGGCAAGTTTGTTGGAGAGAGTCTGCCGTCTGGACAACAAACGGGCAAGCAGGGCATATCCGCATTAGAAGGTCAAAGGAAATTATTGCATTTAGGGCCTTATCCAGATCCAACTTTGCCGGCAGTTGGTATTGCATATCTATTTTCCATGAATGAAGATATCCCATGTCATGATAGATACAGGTTGATCGGGTCTAAGATATTTCCTTCAAGCGTAGATTCCGTTGAAGCCGCTCATGGGGCACTTCGATGGTCTGTTTCAGATGAGCAAAAAGGTAAGACATGGCAAGGGGTGCCTAATGGGAAGCGAAAGCAGGACTTGCTCATTTCTTATCTGGAAGAAAAACCTGAAAGCGCGATTGAACTTGCAAGTATTTTTGCAGCACCGGATGTAGACGAAAGTGTAACTGCCACGGCTGTTTACGAGAATAAAGCAAAAACTGTCTGTGATGCTCTGCGCGGGGATCGGGAGTTAAACGATGATTCTCATGTTAATGTGCTCGTTATTAGCAAGGTTGACGAAGGTCGTGCCCAGATAGTACTCAGCGCTGCATTCAGCAGGAAAAATATCATTCAAAGTGCAGAGGAGTGGATAACAGCGTCTAACAATAGGCCGCCATTTTCACTATGGCTTCCGGGCAAGAAAGGTGAGAAAGCCAAACAAGCTGAACCTTCAAGTCCTTCACCTACGGAAGTTATGAAATGCTTTCAGAACCAATGGATCAAAAATGGCCTTGATAAACGAGATGTACCGGGGCTTTATTTGCGGTATGTATATGAGCTATTCCTTGGCGATGCATTTATTGCGCGGCAAGCGGCTAATAACTTCTTGACCCTTTCTCTGCGGAGAGCGGGTGAGCTATTGATCGGTTATGGCAGCGCTGATCATGCTGACGCTACAAAAGAATACAAGTTGGATGCTCGCAAAAATGTACTGTATGGGATATCCACTTTGGCTATTGTGCTATATAAACTTGGAATAAAAAAGGAGGAATATATGAAAAATGCTGCTTTTAATGTAGGCAGGATACTTGCCCTTGCCGACAAGCTGCATTACGCATATTGTTGGAAAGTGCGCAAAAAAGACGTTCCGCCGCAGTTGATAGGCAATGCCATTATGCGCACTGCTTTGGATAATCCACAAAAGGGGCTGTCTTTGCTTAGTGAAAGATTACCTATATACCAGGCATGGGCTACCAGTGTGCAAGATGACGGCAACGATGAAAGTGTTACAAAACAAGTCAAACTGGCGAAATGGATTTTGGGCCAACTGGGACAGGTTTCAGGAGATATGGAAAACGTTATCATTCCTGTGCATGCCGATGATGCTATAAAAGCTCAAATCCTGCTGGGATATCTGGCACATTTCAAAAATGAGAACCAATAATCAAGAGAGGAGGTCTGTTATGTCAGACAAAAATGAGAACTTGGTAGACAAGAGAACGACCGGACTGTTGGTTATCGAAGTGAGGAATTCAAATCCTAACGGTGATCCTGACCGTGAAAGCGATCCGCGGCAGAGACAAGATGGGAGAGGTGAGATATCGCCAGTCTCTTTTAAAAGGAAGGTTCGTGATCTTGTGGAGAGGAAGACAGGGGCCGTCTGGGAGTCTATTTCTAAGCAATTTTCTCCTGCTCTTGATCCCGATAAATTTATGATTTCAGAGAGCCGTGAAACAAAACTAGCGGACATTCGAAATTTAAATGAAGAGCAGTTTACTGAGAAGTTTTGGGATGGTCGTATATTTGGTAATACCGAACTGGAAAAAGGAAGAAATATACCTGTCAAAACTGGTGTTGCACAGTTTGGGCTTGGCGTATCAGTTTCGCCTGTGGAAATAAGGCGCATGACAACTACGAATCCTCCAGTAGAAGGAGACAAAAAAGTGGGAATGGCGCCGTTGGCTTACCGTATTGTTCAGCATGGTGTTTACCATATGCCTTTTTTTGTTAACCCGACCGCTGCAAGTAAGACGCAGTGCACCCAAGACGATCTCAAAGTTCTATTGAAAATTATCCCTTTTGCGTATGCCCATACTGCTTCTTATATTCGATCATGTGTTGAAATCCGTCATGCATGGTTTATGGAACATAAATCAGCTTTAGGATCATGCTCAGATTTTGCATTGCTTGATGCAATGATTCCAAAGAGAAAGAACGAGCAAGATGCCGAGAAACCGTCTTCGTCATGGGATGATTATGATGTACCTCACGAATTGCCGAAAGAGTTGAGAGAGAAATTGAATGACTTTAGGGACTTAATGAATGAATAGTGAAGTGCCGTTGGCGCACAGCGCAAAACCGGAGACTGGCATTCCGCCGCAGACATACTCAAGACATATAGCTGGAGTTATAGAGCGAGCAAGTGGAAATGTTTCGGCTATGACACGATATTATTCTGGATATGCCCAAGGTTTACAGGAGTCAGTAAGGCGAGCGGCATTGCTTCATGATTTGGGTAAGTTGGACAAAGCCAATCAGGTCGTTTTAAAAAAAGGCGGTAAGAAGCATTTACCTTTGAATCATGTTGATGCTGGGACAGCCTATCTATCGACAAGCAAGGAATATGAGGCAGCCTTTTTCGTTAATGGGCATCACATTGGTCTGCGTTCTGTGCCATTGGAAACCGCAAGAGGAAGTCTGTTCTTACGCGATGAGAAAATATGCAACGAAGTTGATCAAAAGATTAAGAATTACATCGCCGACCACATAAGATGGTACGGTGAGATGGAGAAATCATCAGGTAAGAGCGAAAGGATAACTGGTTTAGCAAGGCGGCTGGCTTTTTCATGTATGGTTGATGCTGATTATGGCGACACCGCCGTTCATTATAGAGGTGAATCAGAGAGGCACGCTTTGAAGTGGCGATGGCAAGAGCGCTTTGATAAATTGAGCGACTATGTTCGAGAGTTGCAAGCCAAATCCGATGCTTCGGGCAGGCGGAAAGCGCAAAGGCAAAAAGTTTTTGAGGACTGTCGAGATGCAGATACACAACCCAGCTTATATTCATGCGACAGTCCGGTCGGAACGGGTAAGACCACGGCAGTAATGGCACATCTCTTACGCACGGCAATTGATAAGGAGTTGAGACATGTTTTTGTGGTATTGCCTTACACGAATATCATAAAGCAATCAGTGGAAGTTTATCGTAAGGCACTTGTACTTGCCGGCGAGAATCCTGAAGAAATTGTTGCCGAACACCATCATCAAGCTGATTTTTCAAGCTATGACTTGCGCCAGCACGCTTCTTTATGGACTGCGCCTATTATCGTGACAACTGCTGTTCAGTTTTTTGAGACATTAGGCGCGAATCATCCGGCTCAGTTGCGGAAACTGCATGAATTGCCGGGGTCGGCGATATTCATGGACGAAGCGCACGCGGCTATACCTACGTGGTTATGGCCCCAGGCATGGCGCTGGTTGAAAGATTTAGCCGGTAATTGGCGATGTCATTTTGTGTTTGCATCCGGTTCGCTTCCTCAGTTCTGGCGAAACGAGAAGATCACGAAACCGGCTGAAAATGTACCTAATCTTTTGGGCATTACTCGAAGGTCACAGGTCAATAAACAGGAAAGGGAACGAATTGCATATTTTACGAACGAGGAAGAGTTTGATTTTAATGGATTGTTGAATTTTATCCAGTCAAAAAAAGGACCGAGGCTTGTTGTCTTAAATACTGTACAGTCTGCGGCAGTTCTTGCATGGAAAATGCAGAAAGAGCAAAAGCGCGTTATACATCTTTCTACAGCGTTAACACCGTTCGATAGACACAGAATCATTAAGAAAATCACAAGGGGTCTACGTAATCGGAGAGATACGAATTGGACTCTTGTAGCGACGAGTTGTGTTGAGGCAGGGATGGATTTCTCCTTCGCAACAGCGTTTCGGGAAAGTTGTAGTGCAGCAAGTTTGATTCAGATAGGAGGACGTGTTAATCGGCATGGCAGTCATGGAGAGGCGGAAGTTTTCGATTTTCGTGTCAACGATCCATTGATGCGTGATAACCCCCAGATAAGAACGTCGCAAAATGTTTTGAAAACGTTATTTGCCGAGAGGTATTTCGAGCGAGAAGACCCCACAGATATAGTTACGGAAGCAATGAGGCGCGAACTGATGAGCGATTTCGGTGATTTCGAGACTAAATCTATAGAGATCATAAAGCATGAGCAAGCTAATGATTATCCGGCATTGGCGAAATTGTGTAAGGTCATTGATGCCGATACCCGGTTAGTGGTTATAGAACCCGGAATCGTCGAGGCTTTGAAAGGGAATAACAAAATTGATTCGATAGACTTAATCCGCAATAGCGTGCAAATTCGATTCTTCAAAATTAAGACAACTAATTTCAACAGTTTCTGTATCCCTATTGATGACCATGAAGAGATATACGAGTGGCGTGGCGAATATGATAGCAAGTTTTTAGGTTACATGAAAGCTATAATTCCAATGCTCAAATTTGAAGCTGATGGATATGCAATGGTGTAGAGAAAATATGAGATAACTATTTGATAAATTTTATAAACAGAAGGGGATAACACCATGACTAACACAAGCAATTCCCCCAACCTCATCCCCGCTCACGGCGGGTACCGCGACCTCCAGTCTTACCGGATGTCGGAGATTGTTTACGACGCCACGGCGGTGTTTTGCGACCGCTTTATCGACAGACGGTCCCGCACCCACGATCAGATGGTGCAGGCGGCACGGAGCGGCAAGCAGAACATCGCCGAAGGCAGTATGGCCTCGGGCACTTCAAAAAAGACCGAGCTGAAGCTCGTGGGAGTAGCGCGCGCAAGCCTTGAGGAACTGCTTCTCGATTTTCAGGACTTCCTGCGGCAGAAAGGATTGCCCCTCTGGGGAAAGGGGCATAAGCAAGCGCAAGAGGTAAGAGCGCTCGCTTATGAAAAGAACAGGTCTTATTCGACCTATAGGCCCTATATCGAGGAGAGCCCGCCGGAGGTTGCCGCAAACACCATGCTTTGCCTGATCCACCAGACAAACTACCTGCTTGACCAGCAGTTGCGGTCGCTGGAAAAGGGTTTTCTGGAAGAAGGTGGTTTCACGGAAAGGCTTTACAGTGCACGCCTGCAGGCGCGTCGGGAAAGAAAATAGGTCCTATATGACTTATAGGCCCTATGTTGAAGGACCCTATTCTGAGGATGATTTAGTGGCTCTTTCAGCCTTGCAGCACTTCATGTACTGTCCGCGCCAGTGCGCGCTGATCCACATCGAGCAGGCCTGGAGCGAAAATCTGTTCACGGCTGAAGGCCGCATCATGCACGACAAGGTTGACACTGCTGACTGCGAATCGAGGGGAAATGTCCGCATTGAATACGGCGTGCCTATGAGGTCGCTCAGGCTCGGGCTCATAGGCAAGGCGGATGTCGTTGAATTCCATAAGATGAATGATGGGAATTGGGTTCCTTTTCCTGTGGAGTACAAGCGCGGAAAGCCCAAAATGGATGACAGCGACAGGGTGCAGCTTTGCGCTCAGGCCATGTGTCTTGAGGAGATGCTTAATGTTGAAATACCGAAGGGCGCGCTCTTTTACGGCAGGACGCGACGAAGGGAAGAAGTTGTGTTCGGTGACAAATTGCGGCTTGAGACGGAAAATGCGGCCGGGAATGTGCATGAGCTGATTGAAGCGGGCGTGACACCAAGGGCTGAATATTCGAAGAAGTGCAAGAAGTGTTCTTTGGTTGATCTTTGTATTCCGAAGGTCGGCAGGAGGGTGAGTAATTATTTAATGAAGGCGGTTGAAGGATGAAAAAACTGCTTAATACTCTTTTTGTGACTACGCAGGGGGCTTATCTTGCAAAGGAAGGCGAAACGGTGGTTGTTAAGATCGATGGTGAGGTGTCCTTGCGTTTGCCGGTTCACACTCTCGGCGGGATTGTCTGCTTTGGACAGGTCTCGTGCAGCCCGTATCTTATGGGATTCTGTGCTGAAAACCAGGTATCGATCAGCTTTCTTACGGAAAACGGCGGCTTCCTCGCAAAGGTCCAGGGTCCAGTGTCGGGCAATGTCCTTCTCAGGCGCGAGCAGTACCGTAGCGCCGACAACCTGAAGGCATCGTCAGCTATTGCGCGGTCCGTAGTGACGGGAAAGATCGCTAATTGTCGTACGGTTATCCAGCGCGCACTGAGAGACCATCCCGAGAAGGTTGATGTTGAGGCGATCTCTCAAACAGCTCAGAAGCTTGCTAATTCACTAAGAAGATTGCAGCTTGAATCTCCGCTGGATGTTGTACGGGGAATAGAAGGCGAATCGGCAAACGCTTATTTCGCTGTCTTCGACCATCTGGTAACCTCGCAGAAAGACAATTTCAAGTTTAGCGAACGAAACCGCAGACCTCCTCTTGACAACGTAAACTGCCTGCTTTCGTTTATATATACCCTCCTGATGCATGATGTTCGTTCGGCGCTTGAGTCGGTCGGTCTTGATCCGGCGGTCGGCTTTCTGCACAGGGACCGTCCGGGGCGCTACGGCCTGGCCCTTGACCTGATGGAAGAATTCAGGCCGTATATTGCCGACCGGCTTGCTCTTTCCTTGATCAATCTTGGACAGGTTCAGGCAAGGGGATTCAAGAAAAAAGAATCAGGAGCGGTATGGATGGACGATGATACGAGGAAGACGGTCCTGGTCTCGTATCAAAAACGCAAACAGGAAGAGATAGAGCATCCTTTCCTCAAAGAGAAGATGGCGATAGGACTCCTGACCTCTGCCCAGGCCCTGCTGATGGCGCGGCATCTTAGGGGGGACATAGACAATTACCCGCCGTTCATATGGAAGTGAACCTGTAGATATCCCGTCTCCCCTGACGGGAGAAGGCGAGGGTGAATTATGTTTGTGATTGTCAGTTACGATGTGGCCACCAGTGAAAAAGGGGGCCAGCGGCGATTACGAAGAGTAGCGAAGGCATGCAAGGATTTCGGCCAGAGGGTCCAATATTCCGTGTTTGAATGCATCGTTGATCCTGCGCAGTGGACCGTATTAAAGGAGCGGCTGATTTCCGAGATCGATCCTCAGAATGACAGCCTGAGATTTTACTATCTCGGCTCTAATTGGCAGCATCGTGTCGAACATGTCGGGGCTAAGGAGCCGCTTGATCAGGAAGGGCCATTGATCGTGTGAAGTGCCATCGCGAACCGTGAGCTTACATGCTTTTCCAGGGAGGTTCGCGTGGCTTAAAAAGCGCTTTAAAACAGGCAATTATTAAACTGTTCTTTGACAACTGAAGCATTTAGGCGAGAAGAATGGAGAGGTTCGCAAAAGGTAGCTGTTTTTCCTTTGAATTTTAGAGAGTTGTAGCTTAACAGTCGCCCCTCGCACAGGGGCGTGGATTGAAACTCTAAACGCTCTTCCTGCACTTCCACAGTCCAAAGTCGCCCCTCGCACAGGGGCGTGGATTGAAACGCTTTCTCCGCAATGAGTTCCGCGCTGAGTGATCGTCGCCCCTCGCACAGGGGCGTGGATTGAAACAAGGAATTGGTTCCTTGAAATGCTTTCGGGAAAGTCGCCCCTCGCACAGGGGCGTGGATTGAAACTCGGCAGGTGCCACCAGCAAGAAATTTAACGTCCAGTCGCCCCTCGCACAGGGGCGTGGATTGAAACAGACTAATATCGCAATAGGGTATAACCTTGATTCCAGTCGCCCCTCGCACAGGGGCGTGGATTGAAACTTTCGAAGACTGTTGATTTGACTTGGCAGATAAGGGTCGCCCCTCGCACAGGGGCGTGGATTGAAACAGACCAATATCGCAATAGGGTATAACCTTGATTCCGTCGCCCCTCGCACAGGGGCGTGGATTGAAACAGATATCCATGCCCTATATTGCCGGGATTGCTGGCGAGTCGCCCCTCGCACAGGGGCGTGGATTGAAACCCCTCAAGATAGCGTGAATCCGTAATCTCTCAACGTCGCCCCTCGCACAGGGGCGTGGATTGAAACTCTCTCCGAAACTGAAAACTGCGAATAATCGAATGTCGCCCCTCGCACAGGGGCGTGGATTGAAACAAGAGAATGCGAAAATTGCAGCGGCAAACGTAGGGGTCGCCCCTCGCACAGGGGCGTGGATTGAAACCAGGAATTTATGCCCCAAGGTATCCGGGTGCCTGTCGCCCCTCGCACAGGGGCGTGGATTGAAACTGATATTCCGGGCTTATATACACCTGCCAGAGATGTCGCCCCTCGCACAGGGGCGTGGATTGAAACATAATGCCGACGTAGTAGTTGGCGAAATCGTTCCTGTCGCCCCTCGCACAGGGGCGTGGATTGAAACCTCAAAAGACTGAGACTTATACATACGAAAAACGTCGCCCCTCGCACAGGGGCGTGGATTGAAACATCTTTGTAATATCGGATTTGGGCTTTACGGCAGTCGCCCCTCGCACAGGGGCGTGGATTGAAACGTCCATTCCTTGAGACCACCCTGCCGGTATGTTGTCGCCCCTCGCACAGGGGCGTGGATTGAAACATCGCTGCGGTGTTTGCGGCTATAGCGGAGGAGTCGCCCCTCGCACAGGGGCGTGGATTGAAACAGGGTCATGGCGCTATACTGGAGTTTTGCGCCGAGTCGCCCCTCGCACAGGGGCGTGGATTGAAACTCAATTGCAGATATCGCATTGCCTCCGAAATGGTTGTCGCCCCTCGCACAGGGGCGTGGATTGAAACTGGTCTATTGCGTCGGCTTGCTGTTGCGCATCGTCGCCCCTCGCACAGGGGCGTGGATTGAAACTTATAGACGGGGATGATT
>Ga0307436_1000657_pt1 | contig 16238 bp, 15 predicted proteins | sample SalMarWE160440MG_FD_202513 | JGI IMG/M metagenome (GOLD analysis project Ga0307436, IMG submission 202513) | Salt marsh sediment microbial communities from the Plum Island Ecosystem LTER, Massachusetts, United States - WE1604-40 | ecosystem: Environmental > Aquatic > Marine > Intertidal zone >...
TCGCGCACGATCCTCGGTTCCAACAATCACACAGACGGTCTGCGCCATAGCGACCACAGAATCGCACGATCAAGCCGTCTTGTGAATCCTGTGATTGCGTCAGTGCACTAGCAAGTTGGCACCGCTCAAATTAGCTTCTTGCAGATCAGCGTTGTACAATTGAACGCCTTCAAGAACAGCTTGTTTCAAATTTGCACCCTGCAAATTAGCGTCACTCAGATCGGCACCCTGCAGGCGAGCCCCAAACAAATTGGCGCCCTTTAGATTGGCATGCCGCAGATCTGCGTACCGCAAATCGGCTTGGGTTAACCACCTGTTTGAGAGATCTGCACGGAAAAGATCGAGGGGGCGACGTAAATTTTCACGATCTGCCGCTATAAGTACGAGATTTGAAGCGAACGCAACCACGACGAATATGCGCGCCACGTTCCTTAATCTTTCCGTGAGCGTTTGGAGCCGGGCAATCTGCCGCCAGATCAAACACCAAAAGACCAAATAAGTCACGCAGAGCAGAGGCAATCCCCACTCCAGCCGGGCAAGGGCCTTCCATGTGATGGCTGCCAGCGTAGCCGGCACCATCCAGAAAAAGATGAAGCTACTGAGAACATTAGGCAGTGGCCGGTCCAACGTGAACAATGTCGGCAAAGGCTTGATCTGGTAGCCGGCTTCCAGCTCGCGCCGGCTGTCCTCGAACACGTGTAAATAGAGGGTCAAGACGATGAGCAGAAACGGAGCCGCGATGAGGAAGCCCTCGAAGGCGATGTTGGCATTGCCGTAGGGCAAGGCGATCTTGGCATCAGGCGCAACCAAAGAACTGTCGGGCGTGCCGAAGACTGTCAGGATGCAAAACAAGCTAAACGCCAACAGCGCCAACATGGTTCGTCGTTCTGTCAGGACGACTTCGTCGTGCCTTTTCTGGGCAACGGCATTATCCGTTTCGGGTTGAGCATGACGTTCGGCTGTCGCGGTGTCCGCGCTCGCCAAACTATGGCTTCTTTCACCCGCAGTCGCCTTTCCCTTCGCCGCCACTCGTCAATCTCCCCAGCAATATTGCGCGAAGTATTATGAACGCTTGTGACGATGTGACAAGCTGGCGTTGAATTCTATGGGTTCGAAACGTAAATGACGGTGGCCGCTCAGGCGGCTTCAGAAAGTGTCGGACTTGGGGTGTGCCAAGCCGAAGTCGGCTTAAGCACCGGTGGCCAACGTCACATGCGCTGATCAGTTCGCCTCATGGACGCCAGATCGTCGGTCAGTGTCTTGCCCAGCGCATCGCGCGATGCACCGCCTTCGTCGCTGAACCCCATTGCCCGCTTGGTGCGGTGGGCGAATGCCCAGGCATCGGCTGAGGCGCGCGCCAGCATCTTGATGGTGGCGAGCGCACCGTGCAGTGCCATGCGCGCCCTGCCTTTGCCCGGCAACGTGTGAGCCTGCAGTCCTTCCCGCAAGCTGTGCATGTTTATCGACATGGGGCGACCTCCCGATCAGGTATGCATGGGCCTGCCGCGGTTGGGCGAGAGCCGCTCTGCGGCAGCCGTGAGGGGGAGTGTGATCGGGTCGGACGGGAAGCGCTGTGGCATTCCGCACAATCGGGGCGTGTGCCAACATGAACGTTAGCTGAACGCCGCTGTCAGCGATGCTTCACTTGCGGATTGCTATAAGAGGGCCAGGTTCACCAACTTTGCCTTTTGGATTGCCGATGACCGCTTCCTCACCCTTGCGCCCCATGATGATGATGGCCTTTGGCCTGAGCCTCGCCACGGCCGTTTCGTTGCTCGTGCTGATGACGAGCTGAGCGGGTCCTACGCCGACACGGATTTGACCTTGCGCGGCTGCGCCTTGTCATCGGCGCAGCCGTCGAACTCGATCTCCACCGTGGCGTGGCTGACGCCGAAACGCTCCTTCAGCCGCGCCTTGATGGCGGCCACCGTCTTGTCGGGCGCCTGCCGGCCGCCGAGGCGGGCATGCAGCGTCACCATCGGCCGCTCCTCGCTGATCGACCAGGCATGCACGTGGTGCACGTCCTCGATGCCTGCCACCGTCGCCTTGATGTCCTCGGCGATCTCGCGCGTATCGAGATCGCTCGGCGCACCTTCGAGCAGGATATGGCCGCTGTCGCGCACCACGTACCAGGCCGACCTCAGGATGATGAGGGCGACCACCACCGAGAGAATCGGGTCTATCGGCGTCCAGCCGGTGGTGATGATGACGATGGCCGCCGCCAGCACCGCCACCGAGCCGAGCAAGTCGCCCAGCACATGCAGTGCCGCGGCGCGGATGTTGAGATTGCCCTGATCGCCGCCGCGCAGCACCCAGAAGCCGCCGATGTTGACCGCCAGTCCCGCCAGTGCGATCCACAGCATGATGCCGCCGATGACGGGCTCCGGCGCCAGCAGTCGGTGTGCCGCCTCGACGGTGATCCACAGCGCGATGGCGAAAAGCGCAATGCCGTTGACGAAGGCGGCGAGGATCGAAAAGCGGTCGAAACCGTAGGTCCGCTTCCAGTCGGCCGGCCGCCTGGCCAGGCGGAAGCTGAACCAGGCGAGCCCCAGGCTGGCGCAATCGGTCAGCATGTGGCCGGCATCGGCGAGGATGGCGAGCGATCCCGAGACCAGCCCGCCCACCACCTCGACGATGAGGAAGGCGCCGGTCAACAGCGCTACGATGGCCACCCGCCGCTCGTTGGCGCCGTGGGCGTGGTCGTGATGATGGTGATGGCTCATGCGGCGCTTCCCGCCTCGACGTCCGGCGAGAACAGGCGCTGCGCCTCGTCCACCGGCGCGCTGAGGAACACGCGGTTGGCCGAGAGAGTGGCCTTGCCGCTCGCCACCAGCGCCAGCGCCCTGGGATAGAGCCGGTGCTCGGCGGTCAGCACCCGTGCGGCCAGCGTCTCGGCCGTGTCGCCCGGCAGTACCGGCACCACCGCCTGGGCGATGATCGGTCCGGCATCGAGCTCGGGCGTGATGAAATGCACCGTGCAGCCGGACACCCGCATGCCCGCCTCCAGCGCCCGCTCGTGCGGGTCCACGCCCTTGAACAGCGGCAGGAGCGAGGGGTGGATGTTGAGCATGCGCCCGGCCCAGTTATTGACGAAATCGTCGCTCATCACCCGCATGAAGCCGGCGCAGGCGATATATTCCACCCCTTGCGCGACCAAAAGCTCCTGCATGGCCTGATCAAAATTTTCGCGCGTCGCGTAATCCTTGTGATTGAGGCCGAAGGTGGCGATGCCGGCCTCGCGCGCGATGGCGAGCCCAGGGGCAGACGGCCGGTTGGAGATAACGCAGGCGATCTCCGCCGGGTAGTCGGGTGCCCTGGCGGCCTCGATCAGCGCGGCCATGTTGGTGCCGCGTCCGGAAATGAGGATGGCGGTCTTGCGTGTCACAGCCTCAGCCCTTGAGCCGCCCGCGATAGACCACGGCCCGTCCGCGCGCCGGCCGCTCGACGATCGCGCCCAGCCTTGTCACCGTCTCGCCGCTTGCAGCCAGTGTCAGCATGATGTCATCGCTCTCGCGTGCTGCCACCACCGCGATCATGCCGGTGCCGCAATTGAAGGTGCGCAGCATTTCCCCTTGGGCAATTTTGCCCTGTTCGGCGAGCCATGAAAAGACCGGCGGCATCTCCATGGCGGAAAGGTCGATGGCCGCCGCCAGCCCTTCGGGCAGCACCCGCGGGATGTTTTCGGTAAAACCGCCGCCGGTGATATGGGCGAGCGCCTTTAGCCCCTTATGGCCCGAAAGCGCCTTCAGCACCGGCTTCACATAGATGCGCGTAGGGGTAAGGAATGCTCGCGCGAGGCTCATCTCGGGCCCGAACGGCGCCCGTTCGTCAAGCCTGAGGCCCGAGGCCTCGATGAGCTTGCGGATGAGCGAATAGCCGTTGGAATGGGGGCCCGACGATGCAAGGCCGATGATCTGGTCGCCCGGCTTCACATCGCGCCGCGGCAGGATGCGCCGGCGCTCGACCGCGCCCACGGCAAAGCCGGCGAGGTCATAGTCGGCCGCGTGATAGAGCCCCGGCATTTCCGCCGTCTCGCCGCCGATGAGGGCGCATCGGGCCTCGCGGCAGCCTTCGGCGATGCCTGCGATAACCGCGCGCGCCGCCTCCACGTCGAGCTTTCCCGTGGCGTAATAATCGAGAAAGAACAGCGGTTCGGCCCCTTGCACCACCAGATCGTTCACCGACATGGCGACGAGATCGATGCCGACCGTGTCGTGGAGCCCCGACTCGATGGCAAGTTTCAGCTTGGTGCCGACCCCGTCATTTGCCGCCACCAATACCGGGTCATGATAGCCGCAGGCCCTGAGATCGAAGAGGCCGCCGAAGCCACCGAGATCGCTTTTTGCCCCCTTGCGCGCGGTCGACCTGGCCAGCGGCTTGATGAGGTCCACCAGCCGGTTGCCGGCGGCGATGTCGACACCTGCCTGGCCGTAGGTCCAGCCGTTGGTCTTGACTTCCGCGCGCTTTGCCATTTTGTCTGTCATCGATTGCGGTTTCACCGGGTGTTGTGGGTCGAGCTGGCACGCCGCGCAAGAGGCAAGCAGGACATTTTCACCGTTTCCCCATACCGGGCGCTGGCGCCGTTAGTGGGCCGCAACGCGCTTCAGCGCCTGCTGATTGCCCTCGGTGCACTGGCCGTGCTGAGCCTTGCAGCACTTCAGCCGGCGCGCGCCGACGGTGACCTGTTCGTCGTCACCGGCGTGCCCGTCGACGTCAGGGCCGCGACCGCCGCGGTCGCCAAGAATCAGGCACTCGGCGATGTCCAGATCACCGCCTTCAAGCGCCTGGCCCAGCGCCTGGGCGGGCCCGAGGCGGCAAACGCGGTGGCAGGCTACGGCATCGACATCGTGGGAACGCTTCTGCGCAGTCTTTCCATCGAGGAGGAGCACACCGCTCCGGGGCGCTATTTCGGCAAGCTCACCGTGCGCTTTCTGCCCGACAAGGTGCGCCAGCTCTTCACCCAGAACGGGATCCAGTGGACCGAGGCACGCTCCGGCCGCATCGTCGTCGTGCCCTTGTGGAATGGCCCCGACGGGCCGGTGCTGTGGGACGACAATGTGTGGCGCCAGGCCTGGGTGTCGCTGGGTGCCCAGAACGGCCTGGTGCCGATCCTCATCCCGCTGGGCGATCTCACCGATGCCCAGACGCTCAGCCTTGATGATGCGCTGAGCAACAACCAGGCCGCGCTCGATGCCGTGCGCACCCGCTACCAAGGCCGCTCGATCCTGGTGGCCGAGGCCACACCTTCAGGCGACAACGGCGTACATGTAAAGATCGCCGGGCCCACCCCCCTCGGCAAGGTGCTGTTCGACAAGACCTATACGGTCGATCAGGGCGGAGTTGCCGCGGCCGCCGTGGCCGCGGCGCAGCGCTTCGTCACCGTCCTCAACGAGCGCTGGCGCACCGGCCGCGCCAGCGCCGCCAGCCAGGCGCCGACGGCCAGCACCCTTGTCGTCGCCGTGCCGTTCACGTCGCAGGACGAGTGGACCATGATCCGCTCCGGCCTGCTGGCAACCCCCGGCGTGGCCGGTGCCGACATCACCAGCCTCGTCCAGGGCGGCGCCATGGTGTCGCTCGCCTACACGGTTCCCTTTGAAACCTTGCGGGCGAGCCTGTATCAGAGGCGGCTCAGCCTCCAGCAATCGGCAAACGGATGGCTGCTGCAACCGTTCTGATGCGAACGACGGCGTGAACGTCCATGAGCCTGCCCAATCTCATCACCATCGGCCGTATCCTGCTGGTCCCGCTGACGGTGTGGCTCATCGTCACCAGCCAGTTCACGCTCGCCTTCATCACCTTCATCTCCGCCGGCATTTCCGATGCGGTGGACGGCTTCATCGCCAAGCGCTTCGACATGGTGACGGAGCTCGGCACCTATCTCGATCCCATTGCCGACAAGGCGCTGCTGGTCTCCATCTACGTGGCACTCGGCCTGCAGGAACATCTGCCCGCCTGGCTGGTGATCCTGGTGGTGAGCCGCGATGTGCTGATCGTGGGCGGGGTGGTGCTCGCCTGGGTGGTGGACAAGCCCATGGTCGTCAGGCCGCATATCGTCTCCAAGGTGAACACGGCAGGCCAGATTCTGCTGGCCGGGGCGGTGCTGTTGCTGCTGGCCATGGAGATGAGCGAGCGCAGCGTGATAGATTTGGCCATCTGGACCGTTGCCGCACTGACCGTGTGGTCGGGCGCGGTCTATCTGGTCGACTGGGCACGCCATGTCACCAACGGCAACAGCCATGGGCCGGGCAGCCCTGACGCCAAGGAGCCGCGGCAATGACGCTCAAGCAGCAGATGACCTTCTGGCTGATCGCCGTGGCGGTCGTCGGCCTGCTCTTGTGGCTGTTCAGCGCCATTCTCCTGCCCTTCATCGCCGGGCTGGCGCTGGCTTACTTCCTCGACCCCGTGGCCGACATGCTGGAGCGCAAGGGTCTGCCGCGGCTGGCGGCCACGCTGGTCATCCTCGGGGTGAGCGCGCTCATCATCATCGTCATCCTGGTGCTGCTGGTGCCTGTCCTCGGCAGCCAGCTGGCCAATCTGGCCGACAGGTTGCCCGGCTATGCATCCTCGCTGGCCGGGCTCATCGACAGGGCCATACCCGAGAGCGTCAAGGAGCTGGTGCGCTCGCAGGTGGGCACGGGCTCGAGTGTCGCCGGCGACATCGCCTCCAGGGCCGCCGGTATCCTTGCGACGCTGTTGCAGTCAATTTGGTCGGGCGGCCTGGCGCTCGTCAACCTCATCGCCCTCATGGTGGTGACGCCGGTGGTCGCCTTCTACATGCTCAACGACTGGGACCGCATGATCGCGCGCATCGACGGCTGGCTCCCGCTCCAGCACAAAGAGACGGTGCGCGAGCTGGCGAGCGAGGTCAACCATACGCTTGCCGGCTTCGTGCGCGGTCAGGTCACGGTGTGCCTGGCGCTGGGGGCGTTTTATGCCATCGCCCTCATCGCCGCGGGGCTGAATTTCGGCCTGCTGATTGGTCTGGCCGCCGGAATCCTCAGCTTCATTCCCTATGTCGGGTTCCTGGTGGGCGGGGCGCTCTCCATCGGCATGGCGCTGGTGCAGTTCTGGCCCGACTGGGTGCATATTGGCGTCATCGTCGCCATCTTCGCTGCCGGCAATTTCCTCGAAGGCAACATCCTCTCGCCCAAGCTGGTGGGCTCCAGTATCGGCCTGCATCCGGTGTGGCTGATGTTCGCGCTGTTTGCCTTCGGCTATCTCTTCGGCTTCGTCGGCATGCTGCTGGCGGTGCCGATTTCGGCGGTGATCGGCGTGCTGATGCGCTTTGCGCTGAAACAGTATCTGGCGAGCCGGCTCTATCTGGGCGATGAGGGCCCGCCCGCCAAAGAGCTCCCGGCGCCGGGCAAGCGTCGGTCGTGACGCCATGCCGGAGCGCCAGCTCATCCTCGATCTGCCGGTGAGGACGGCGACGGGCCGCGACGACTTCTTCGTCACCGCCGCCAACCAGGCCGCCGTCGCCGTCGTCGATGCGTGGCCCGACTGGCCGGGCCGGGCGAGGGTTCTAGTCGGCCCGCCCGGCAGCGGCAAGAGCCATTTGTGCCACATCTGGGCCGAGCGCGCCGGCGCCCGCACCGTTGCCGCCTCGGCGCTCGCCGCCGGGATGGTGCCAAAGCTGTTGCAGGCAGGCGCTCTCGTGGTCGAGGATGCGCCTGGCGAGGCCTTGGACGAGGCGGCCTTGTTCCATCTCGTCAACCTGGCGGGCGAAACCGGAACCCCGGTGCTGATCGCAGCACGCACCGATCCGGCCCACTGGCCAGTGCATCTCGCCGACCTGCGCACCCGCCTCCTCGTCCTCGAGGTGGTGCGCATCGGCGCTCCCGACGACGACCTGATGCGCGGCGTCATCGTCAAGCAGTTCCAGGACCGCCAGATCGCCGCCGATGAGGCGGTGGTGGCCTATATGCTGACCCGCATGGAGCGCTCGCTGGAGGCGGTGAGACACCTGGTGGCCGAGATCGACCGCGCCGCCCTCACCGAGCAGGCCCGCATCACCCGCGCTTTCGTCGCCCGCATCATGGCCGAACACGCCGAACCCGGCCTTTTCGAGGAGGAGTGACACTGGCAGCGCGCACCCGGACGTCACCCCGGCACTTGACGCCGCCATGACGGGAGTAGGGGTGCTCTTCGTTCATATCTGGCGGGACCGAAGTGCTTGCCCTGACAACTCAGAGGCCACCCCCGCCTTCATGCTTCCTTCATGCCGGCGTAATATGGCATTGATGTCTGATGGATAAGGCGATGAAACGCGAGGACGATCAGGACCTTGAGCGCAAGGTGGCGAGCGCGGCAAGTCCGGCCGCCTCGGCCTCGACGCCCGTCGTGCCCGGCCTCAGCGATCCCAGCCGCTTCATCAACCGCGAAGTCTCCTGGCTGGGCTTCAATCTGCGGGTACTGGAGGAAGCGCGCAATCCGCGCCATCCGCTGCTCGAGCGCTTACGCTTTCTGTCCATTTCTGGCAACAATCTGGATGAGTTCTTCATGGTGCGGGTGGCGGGCCTGGCCGGCCAGATCCGCGCCGGCATCGTCGACATCAGCCAGGACGGGCTGACGGCGGCCGAGCAGCTCGCCCGCATCCGCGCTCTTGCCCAGGAGCTGATGGCCGAGCAGGACCGCCGCTGGCTCAAGCTCAAGGAGGAACTGGCCGCCGAGGGCATCTTCATCGTCTCGCCCGGCGATCTCAACGAGGACGACAAGGTCTGGATGGACGAACGCTTCCTCGACCAGATTCTGCCTATCGTCACCCCCATCGCCATCGATCCGGCCCACCCTTTCCCCTTCATTCCCAACCGCGGCTTCGTGGTGGCGATCGAGCTGGAGCACAAGACCGACGGCCGCTTGATGAACGCGCTTCTGCCCATGCCGCAGCAGCTTGAGCGCTTCGTGCGCCTGCCCTCGGCTGGCGAGGGCATCACCGCCCGCTTTATCGCGCTCGAGCAACTCCTCATCGCCTTCGTGCCAAAACTTTTTCCCGGCTACAAACTGCGTGGCCACGGCGTCTTCCGCGTCATCAGGGACTCCGACATCGAGGTGGAGGAAGAAGCCGAGGATCTTGTGCGCTTCTTCGAGACGGCGCTCAAGCGCCGCCGCCGCGGTTCGGTGATCCGCATGGAGATGGACGCCGCCTGCCCTGAAGCGCTGCGCAATTTCATCGCCAGCGAGATGGACGTCTCGTCCGACGTGATCGTCGTGTGCGGCGGCCTCGTCGGCTATGCCGATACCCGCCTGCTCATCCTCGATGAGCGCCCCGACCTCAAGTTCAAGCCCTACCACCCGCGCTTTCCCGAGCGCATCCGCGACCTCGGCGGCGACTGCTTCGCCGCTATCCGCCAGAAGGACATTCTGGTCCACCACCCGTATGAATCCTTCGACGTGGTGGTGCAGTTCGTCAAGCAGGCCGCCGCCGATCCGGATGTGGTCGCCATCAAGCAGACCCTTTACCGCACCTCCAGCGACAGCCCCATCGTCGCTGCCCTCACCAAGGCGGCCGAAGCGGGTAAGTCGGTCATGGCGCTGGTCGAGCTAAAAGCCCGCTTCGATGAGGAGGCCAACATCCAGTGGGCGCGCGACCTGGAGCGCGCCGGCGCCCAGGTGGTGTTCGGCTTCATCGAGCTCAAGACCCACGCCAAGATTTCCATGGTGGTGCGGCGCGAGGCCGGCCAGTTGCGTTCCTATGTGCATTACGGCACCGGCAACTATCACCCCGTGACCGCCAAGATTTACACCGATCTCTCGTTCTTTTCCTGCGATCCGGCGTTGTGCCGCGATGCCGCGCGCGTCTTCAACTACGTGTCGGGCTATGCCGAGCCGGAACAGCTCGAGCGCATCGCCATCTCGCCCATCAGCCTGCAAAAGCGCCTCATGGAGCACATCGAGGAAGAGATCGAACATGCCAAGGCCGGCCGGCCGGCCCAGATCTGGGCCAAGATGAACTCCATCGTCGATGCCGGCATCATCGATGCGCTCTACCGGGCGAGCCAGGCCGGCGTGCAAATCGATCTGGTGGTGCGCGGCATCTGCTGCCTGAGACCCGGAGTGCCGGGCCTGTCCGACAACATCCGCGTGAAAAGCATTGTCGGGCGTTTTCTCGAACATTCGCGCATCGTGTGCTTCGGCGCGGGTTATGGACTGCCGCACCCCAAGGCACGGGTCTACATCTCCTCTGCCGACTGGATGCCGCGCAACCTGCACCGCCGGGTGGAAACGCTGGTGCCGATTTTCACCCCGACCGTGCACGCCCAGATCCTCGACCAGATCATGGTGGCCAACTTCAAGGACAACCAGCAGAGCTGGGTGCTCCTGCCCGACGGCTCCACCCGCCGCATCGAGCCGGGGCTTGATGAAAAGCCGTTCAACGCGCATGAATATTTCATGCACAACCCGTCGCTGTCGGGGCGCGGCAAGTCCCTGCAGGACAGCCTGCCGCCGCGCATTGTCGATGAGCCGAGCGCCAAGAAGGCGGGGAGCAAACGGTGAAGAGCCGCCGCTTTGCGCCCGAGCCGCCCCGCTTCAAGCCGGTCGCGGTGGTCGACATCGGGTCCAACTCGGTGCGCCTTGTCGTCTATGACGGTCTCAGGCGCGCACCCTCGGCTGTGTTCAACGAAAAGATCCTGTGCGGCCTCGGGCGCGGCGTTGTGCTCACCGGTGAGCTCAATAAAGAGGGCATCATGCGGGCACTCACGGCCTTGCGCCGCTTTGCCGCCCTCAACCGCCAGATCGGCGTGGAAGACATCTTTGCCGTCGCCACTGCCGCGGCGCGCGAGGCCAGAAACGGCCAGGCGTTCATCGCCGAGGCCGAGCAGATTCTGGGCTGCCGCATCGACGTCCTGTCGGGCAAGCGCGAGGCCAAGCTCGCCGCTTCCGGCGTCATGTCGGCCATTCCCGGCGCCAACGGCGTGGTCGGCGACCTGGGCGGCGGCAGCCTCGAGCTGATCGATGTGAAGAAGGACAGGATCAGGGAAGGCATCACCCTGCCGCTCGGGCCCTTGCAGCTCATCGATCTGTCAGGCGGCTCGCTCAAGAAGGCCTCCGCCATCGTGGATGAGGCGCTGAAAAAGGCAAAGCTGCTCTCGGGGCTGAAGGGCCGCGACTTCTATGCCGTCGGCGGCACCTGGCGCAATCTCGCCCGCCTGCAGATGAGCCAGGCCGGCTATCCGCTCAACATCATCCACCACTACACCCTGTCGCGCAGCGGCGCCGAGGCGGTGGCCGATCTGGTAGGGCACCTGTCGTCCGCTTCCCTCAAGGACATCAAGGCGGTCTCGCGCAGCCGCGCCGAGACGCTGCCCTATGGTGCGCTCGTCCTGTCGCGCCTGCTGGCGGCATCGAAGCCGAGGAGTGTGGTGTTCTCCGCCTTCGGCGTGCGCGAGGGGCTCATCCACGCAAAGCTCAAGAAGCGCCGGCGCGACGACGATCCGCTGTTGTCGGGCTGCTGGGATTTCGCCCGCCGCTATGCCCGCTCGCCCGATCACGAACTGGAGCTGTGCGACTGGACCGACGAACTGTTCGCCGGCCTCGGCAAGGAGAGCGAGGACCAGCGCCGCCTGCGCCATGCCGCCTGTCTCCTGGCCGACATCGGCTGGCGCACCCATCCCGATTATCGCGGCGGACGCTCGCTCACCATCATCTCGCAGGCCTCGCTGGTGGGTATCGACCACCCGGGGCGCGTGTTCCTCGCCCTCACCATCTACTTCCGTTATGAGGGCCCCGGCACCAATTCGGCGCCCAAGGAGTTCGTGCGCCTGGTGGACGAGGACATGCTGGAACGCGCCCGCCGCATCGCCGCGGCGCTGCGCCTGGCCTATGCGCTCACCGCCGCCATGCCGGGAGTGCTGGCGGAGATCGGGCTCGAAGCGGCAGACGACAAGGTGCTTTGCCTCACCCTGCCGCACCGTCTCGCCGACCTCATGGGCGAGCCGGTGCAAAAACGCCTCGATGCCCTTGCCGAGCTCACCGGCCGCAAGGCGCAGGTGGTGATCAACTGAAACCTATTCCGCCGCCTTGAGCCCGGCGATGCGTTCCACCGTGGTGATCTCGGCGCGTTCGTCCCGCAGTACGATGCCGAGCCGGCCCTCGATCAGCCCCAGTGCCGTGTCGCCGAAAAGCTCGCGCCGCCAGCCGTGCATGGCGGGCACTTTGTCGCCGCGCCCGGCGGCGATGGCCTCGATGTCGGCGCTGGAGGCGACCAGCTTGGCCGCCACCCTTTCGCGCTCGCACACCACCTTGAGCGCGAGCTTGAGCACATCCACGACCGGCCCCGGTATCTCGCCATGGCCATGGCCATGGCCGTGGCCGCCGCGCGGCATGGCGGGTAGCGTCTTCAGGTCCGCCTTCAGCCCCTCGGCCACTGCGTGCACCAGCCCTTCGGCCAGCTTCGAGCCGGCAAAGCCGCGCGGCAGGGCGCGCAGGTGTTTCAGCGTCTCGATGTCGGCCGGCGCATGGGTGGCGATCTCGGCGATGGCGTCGTCCTTGACGATGCGTCCGCGCGGCACGTTGCGGCTTTGCGCCTCGCGCTCGCGCCAGGCCGCGACCGAGATCAACACGGCGAGCTGACGCGCCTTGCGCGGCCGGAATTTCACCCGCTGCCAGGCGTTTTCGGGATCGGCGAGATAAGTGGCGGGCGAGGTGAGGGTGGCCATCTCCTCGTCCAGCCAGCCTTCACGCCCCGAGTCATCGAGCAGCTTTTTCAGCCGCTCGTACACGATGCGCAGATGGGTGACGTCGCTCATGGCATAGGAGAGCTGTTTGTCCGACAGCGGCCGCCGGCTCCAGTCGGTGAAGCGCGAGGACTTGTCGATCTCCACCTTGGCGAGCTTCCTGGCCAGAACCTCGTAGCTCACCTGCTCGCCGAACCCGCACACCATCCCCGCAACCTGCGTATCGAAGATGGGATGCGGGATCTTCCCGGAAAGATTGTGGATGAGCTCGATGTCCTGGCGCGCGGAATGAAAGACCTTGACCACGCGCTCGTTCGCCATCAGTTGGAAGAAGGGCTGAAGGTCGATGCCCGGCGCCAGCGGGTCGATGAGCGCCTCATGGCCTGAGCCTGCGACCTGGGCCAGGCAGAACTGCGGCCAGTAGGTCTGCTCGCGCATGAACTCGGTATCGACGGTGATGTAGGGCTCGGCGCTGAGCGCCTGGCACAAGGATTTGAGATCGTCGGTGGTGGTGATGATTTGCATGACCGGTACCCGACTCAAATGAACTGAGTCCCGCCGCAAATCAAGGCTTGGGACACATTTGTACTAAAGTTCCTTGTGCCGCCTGCTGACGCTTTGCGGCAAGGCGCTGTGAGACGCTGACGTGAGAGGGTGGGCCGCGATGAGCTGCCGATTGCCCGCCCGCCCGGCGGCGCTTCAGTGGAGTTGCCTCCAATAGACGATGATGGCGACGAGCGCGACGAGGCACGCCACCCAGAGCGACAGGCTCACCTTCACCGACTGGTGCGCACTGCGCTTTTCCAGCCAGGTCCGCGGTTTGACTCCCTGGACAAGGAACACCACCTGGCCTGCCAGGTTGATGCCGACGATGTTTGTCGCCAGCAACAAGGCGGCCCCGATCGCGCCGCTGCCCTGGCCGGCCGCCAGCATGAGCCCGAGGGTGGCGACCGGCGGCAGCAGCGCCACAGCCACCATGACGCCGACCAGGGCGCTGGACAGGCCGGTGGTGAGGGAAAGCGCGGCGGCTGCCCCGGAGGCAAGGGCGAGCACGATTCCGTCGAGGCCAATGCGGGTGCGGGCAACGAGTTCTCCGTCATGAAAATCAGGCGGAACCACCAGGCCGATGACGACAGCCACGACGAGCGACAGCAAGAGCCCCGCCGCGCTGGCCTTCGCGGCCTGAAGGATGAGCTCCCGGTCCCCCAGGGCAATCCCCAGTATCGAGGCAAGGTTGGGGCCGAGCAACGGCGCGATGACCATGGCGCCGATCACGATGGCCACATTGTCCTCCATAAGTCCGATCGCCGCCACAACGGTCGAGAGGACAACGAGTACCAGAAAATTGACGTTGATGACGGCGCCGCTCTCCACATCGGCATAAAGCTCCTCGCGCGTTTGCACCGCCTCGGCCTTGGCCAGCGACTCAGCTGCTTCCTCCGGTTGTTCCGGCTGGGGGATGACGGCCTCGACCGGCAGCACCACGATGCGCCAGTCCTTGTCGGCGCTGAGGTGCGACTGGATCTTGTCCAGCAGCTTCTGACGCTGGTAGGCGGCGACGAGCATGGAGATGGTCTGAAGGCCCTCCTGCTTCGATGACACGCGAACGCTGAGGACGGAAGCATTGTCGGCTGCGATCTGTTGCAGCTTTTCGCGGTGTTTGGCCTTCGCCGTGACTTCAACGATACGCAGGGTCATGGGCCTCGCCTCTTGCGGCAGGTGGGCACGAGGATTGCCGGTTTGACCGCCAAATTCGGCCCGGCGGCGCAAGCATTGCATAAGGGCACAAGGCTGTCGCTAGGGTATGTGAGGCGATGACTTCCACAATCGCACTCCGGCGTCACAGCCTACCGGTCCTGCCGCCAGATCAAGACTGGTGATGCTCGCTTGCCGCACTTCGCTGCGCCATGCGGGTGAGGGCAGGGGAGGTGCGCAACAGGGCGACGAAGCGCCGGGTTCCCTCAAGCGGCCGCCCGCGCACCCGCATGCGCCACAGGGTGACGGCAACGAGGCTCGCATGCACCACGCTGGTGTAGGTGAAGAAGGCGGAGACCCCAAAGGTCTTCATCACCCAGGCCACCACGACCGGCCCGATGGAAGCGCCGAGCGAAAAGAAGAAGGTGAGCCCCGCTGCCACCAGCACATACTGCCCCGGTTGCGCCCGATCGTTGGCATGCGCTGCCGAGAGAGAATAGAGCGGCAGGGCAAATGCCCCGAAGGCGAAGACGCCGGCATAATTGAGCACTTCCGAGGCCCCTGCGGCCTGCGACAGAAAAAGCCCCGCGAGCACCGCACCGGTGGTCGAGGCGATCAAGACCCAGCGCCGGTCGAGCCGGTCCGACAGCCAGCCCAGCGGGTATTGCAGCACCGCCCCGCCGACGATGCCGGCCGAGATGAAGAAGGCAACCGCGGCTGTGTTCATGCCGAGGTCGTGGGCATAGATGGGCCCGATGAGGCGGAAGGCCGAATTGGTGAGGCCGATGGTGATGCAGCCGATGCAGGCGAGCGGCGAGATGGCCCAGATCGCCTTGGCCGAGAAGCGGAACTCTTCCGGCGGCTTCGGGTTGGAGCGGTCGCCCAGAGACACCGGCACCAGCGACAGGCAGACCATCATCGCCATGAGGGCAAACAGCGTGAAGCCCGCCACTCCGAAGGTGGGGATCATGAACTGCGCGCCCGTCACCACGCTCAGGTCCATCATGCGGTAGAGGGACAGCACCCGCGCCCGCTCGGCATTGGGCACCGCCCCGTTGATCCAGCTCTCGATCACCATGAACAGGCCGGCGAAACAGAAGCCGAGCACGAAGCGCAAGGCGACCCAGGCAAGAGGGTTGAGGATCAGCACCAGCATGAGGCAGGCCGCCGCGGCGATGGCGGCCAGGCTTGCGAACACGCGGATATGGCCGACCGAACGGATGAGGCGGGCGGTGAACAGGCAGGAGATGAGGAAGCCGATGAAATAACCCGTGCCCATGAGCCCGACGAGTGCAGGGTCGAACCCTTCATGCGCCGAGCGCAGGGCAATGAGCGTGCCTTGCAGCCCGTTGCCGGCCAGGAGAATGCCGGCGGCGGCAAGCAGCGGCAGCAAGGGCGTGAGCGTGACCATGAACGAGAAAACCCCGCGCGCCCGTCGGCGGCGGGCACGAAATCTCCCTCTAGACCACCCCTGAGCAATTGACAATCGCCCATGCCCGGCCGGCGATATCCCCTGCTCGGCTCGGTGCAAGGGAGGGGAGCGCCCTGCCTCCGTCGTCATTCCCGCGAAAGCGGCAAACCATTGGCGGCGCACCAAGCGGATAGCCGGCGACAACGCGGTTGCTCGCCTCCCCTCAAGGGTAGGGAGGCGAGCCGCAATTACGCCGCGCAACCGTCAAGGTTGGACTTGATTTGGTTTTTTTCCTTATCATATGTATTATTCCCTTGACAAGGGCTATTTGTTCCTGTAATGTTCCACCGCCTGCTCCCATTCCGAGGAAGAGTGCACTCACCGTCGGTGCATGGGGGTAAAACGGTCCCCGAGCCGAGTACCAGCTTAGACGTGTGGCTGCAAAAGGTCCGGGCGGG
>Ga0307436_1000658_pt1 | contig 16238 bp, 17 predicted proteins | sample SalMarWE160440MG_FD_202513 | JGI IMG/M metagenome (GOLD analysis project Ga0307436, IMG submission 202513) | Salt marsh sediment microbial communities from the Plum Island Ecosystem LTER, Massachusetts, United States - WE1604-40 | ecosystem: Environmental > Aquatic > Marine > Intertidal zone >...
CCGCCTGGGGGCACACGATTCGGTACTCGAGTGGGAGGAGAAGAGGACCCGGCGGGAAGTGCGGGGAACCGCCAACCGCCTCGCCAATTTCGACGACGCCAACCTTCGCCGGAGCGCCCGGGCCGCCGTGGCCGCCGGGGCCCGGGTAGGACGCGCATTCGAGATTCTCGGAGACGAGATACCCCGCCACCTCAAGGAGGCGGGCGACCTCAGGCTCGGTCACCGAGAGGCGTCCCTGGAGGAACTGGGGGCTCTCGCCAACCCGCCGCTGACCAAGGACGCCATCGCCGGACGGATTAGACGACTCCTGGCGATGGCCGACAAGCGGGCCGAGGAGCTGGGGATCCCGGACACGGAATCCGCCCTTCGGGCCGAGATGCTCGACATCTGACGGAAAGGCCACCGCCCGGGGACCTTCGTCACGAGCCCACGATCCCTTATTCGTAGTAGCCTGAATACCGGTTTCCCGCCTTGTGCGGGGACGGCGCACGTGGGTGTGCACAAGATACATACCTAGAATCCGCACCGGTAGTCCCGGTGCGAGCCAAGGAGAATAACGTGACCATCAAGGTCGGGATCAACGGCTTCGGCCGAATCGGGCGGAACTTCCTCCGCGCCGTCATGGAGATGGGTGCAGACGTCGAGATCGTCGGGGTCAACGACCTCACGGATAACAAGACCCTCGCCCACCTCCTCAAATACGACTCCGTTCTCGGACGTCTTAAAGCAGAGGTGTCCTACACGGATACGACCATCACCGTTGACGGTAAGTCCTTCGCCGGCCTCGCCGAAAAGGACCCCACGAAACTTCCCTGGACCAAGCTCGGGGCCGACATCGTCCTCGAGTCGACCGGCCGCTTCACCGACGCCACCGTCGCCAAGGCCCACATCGACGCCGGAGCGAAGAAGGTCATCATCTCTGCCCCCGCGAAGAACGAGGACGCCACTTTTGTCATGGGTGTCAACCACGAGACCTACGACAGCGCCAAGCACAACATCGTCTCGAACGCCTCGTGCACGACGAACTGCCTGGCCCCCGTCGCCAAGGCTCTGAACGACAGCATCGGCATCAAGCACGGGCTCATGACGACGATTCACGCCTACACGGCCGATCAGAACCTCCAGGACGGCCCGCACCGTGACCTTCGTCGCGCCCGTGCGGCCGCCATCAACCTGGTTCCGACGACCACCGGCGCCGCCAAGGCCGTTTCCCTCGTGCTCCCCGAGCTCAAGGGCAAGCTCGATGGCTTCGCCATCAGGGTCCCCACCCCGACGGGCTCGGCTGTCGATCTCACCTTCACCGCCTCCAAGGAGGTCACGGTGGACGAGGTGAACGCCGCCGTCAAGGCGGCCTCCGAGGGCCCGCTCAAGGGCATCCTCGATTACACCGAGGAGCCGATCGTGTCGACGGACATCGTCACACAGCCCGCCTCGTCGATCTTCGATGCTCCACTGACCCGCGTCATCGGCGACCAGGTCAAGATCATCTCTTGGTACGACAACGAGTGGGGCTACTCGTGCCGTCTCGTCGACCTCGCCGTGTACATGGGCGAACGCCTTTAACGAGTTCCATGGAAACGTCCGTGCACGCTTCTGGCGTTCACGGGCGTTTCCGTGTGACGACCACTGTTTAGGAGAGAAATGAAGACCATCGACTCGCTCGGCGACCTCAAGGGAAAGCGCGTTCTCGTACGCTCCGATCTCAACGTCCCACTCGACGGCACGACCATCACGGACGACGGGCGGGTCCGCGCGTCCATCCCGACCATCGACGCGTTGCGCAAGAAGGGCGCGCGCGTCGTCGTCATGGCCCACCTCGGCCGACCCGGGGGCACCCCCAAACCTGAGTACTCCCTCGCCCCGGCCGCCGCTCGTCTGGCGGAACTTCTCGGCGTCCCCGTGACCCTCGCGGACGACGTCGTGGGGACGTCCGCCAAGGACGTCGTCGCGGCCCTGAACGATGGTGACGTCGCCATGCTCGAGAACGTTCGCTTCGACCCCCGTGAGACGTCGAAGACCGACGAGGACCGCCAAGCCCTGGCCTCCGAGCTTGCCCGGTTCGGGGACGTCTTCGTCTCCGACGGATTCGGCGTGGTGCACCGCAAGCAGGCGTCCGTCTACGACGTCGCCCAGCTGATGCCCGCCGCCGCCGGCCTACTCGTCCAGAAGGAGGTGGAGGCGCTTTCGAAGGCCGTCGAGGACCCGGAACGCCCCTACGTGGTCATCCTCGGGGGGGCCAAGGTTTCCGACAAGCTCGGGGTCATCGAGAACCTCCTGACCAAGGCCGACAGGATCCTCATCGGCGGGGGAATGGGATACACCTTCCTTGCCGCCAAGGGATACGAGGTGGGCACCTCCCTTCTCGAGGCCGACAAGATCGACAAGGTCAAGGGATACCTCGAAACCGCCACCGCAAACGGCGTTGAGATCGTCCTCCCGACGGACATCGTCGTCGCGGAGGCCTTCGCCGAGGACTCTCCGAATTCCGTCGTCCCGGCCGACGAGATCCCGGCCGACAAGATGGGCCTCGACATCGGGCCCGCATCCGCCGCAACCTTCGCCGCCAAGATCGCCGACGCGAAGACGATCGTCTGGAACGGCCCCGTCGGGGTGTCCGAATGGGAGGCCTTCGCGGCCGGCACCAAGGCAGTCGCCCAGGCCATGGCCGATTCCGATGGATTCTCCGTCGTCGGCGGGGGCGACTCCGCCGCGGCGATCCGCCTCCTCGGTTTCGACGAGTCGAAGTTCAGTCACATTTCTACCGGCGGTGGGGCCAGCCTCGAATTGCTCGAAGGCAAGGTCCTCCCCGGCCTATCCGTCTTGGAGGGCTGACATGTCCCGCATTCCTTTGATCGCAGGCAACTGGAAACTCAACCTCGACCACCACGAGGCTACCCATACCGTCCAGAAGGTCGCCTGGCTCCTCCGGGACGCCAAGCACGACTTCGGCGAGGTGGAGGTGGCGGTCCTGCCTTCCTTCACCTCCCTTCGTTCGGTCCAGACGCTCGTCGAGGCCGACCAACTGCCGATCGTGTTCGGAGGCCAGGATGTCTCCGCCCACACCAGCGGCGCCTTCACGGGAGAGGTGTCTGGCCCCATGCTCGCCTCCCTCGGGGCCACGTACGTCGTCATCGGGCACTCGGAGCGACGCCAATACCACGGCGAGGACGACGCCATTGTGAACGCCAAGGTCAAGGCGGCGTTTGCCGCGGAGATCGTCCCCATCCTCTGCATCGGCGAGGGCCTCGACGTCCGCAAGGAGGGACGCCACGTGGAGCACACCCTCGGCCAACTTGATGGTGCCTTGGAGGGGTTGTCCGCCGATCAGGTCAGGCAACTCGTCATCGCCTACGAACCCGTCTGGGCGATCGGGACGGGCGAAGTCGCGACCCCGGCTGATGCCCAGGAGGTGTGCGGGGCGATTCGAGGCAGGCTCGCCCAGCTTTACTCGGACGACGTGGCCGCGTCGACCCGGATCCTGTACGGGGGCTCCGTGAAGTCCGGCAACATCGCCGCGATCATGTCCGAAGAGGACGTCGACGGCGCGCTCGTCGGCGGCGCGAGCCTCGATCCCGAGGAATTTGCCGCGATCGTCCGTTTCCGCTCGCACGTAGTCGGGTAACGACGACCAGCAATCCTCGCGTATCCTGAACCAGAACCCCCGACCATAAGGAGTCCCATGGACATCCTCACCACGATCCTGTGGGTCCTATTGGTGGTCTCGAGCGTTCTCATCATCGCGCTCGTCCTCATGCACCGGGGGAAAGGTGGCGGCATCGCCGACATGTTCGGGGGAGGGATCGCCTCGGGAGTCAGCGCGACCGGATCCGGAGAGCGAAACCTTGACCGGATCACCTGGGGTGTAGTTATCGTGTTCGGGATGGTCATTGTCCTTCTTGGCGTGGTGACCAAGTACATGCAGTCCTAGTCAGGGGAGTGTCGATGGCGGGTGGAAGCGCGATCAGAGGATCGCGGGTCGGCGCTGGACCCATGGGAGAGGACGAACGCGGAGAGTCGGCTCCCAGGATCCAGGTGGCCTACTTCTGCGTGAATGGCCACGTGGTCAAGCCCAGTTTCGCCACGAGCGATGTCGAGGAAATCCCCGACGAATGGGATTGCCCCCGATGTGGACTCCCGGCGGGACGGAACCCGTACGAGCCCCCCGGACCGATGAAGAGCGAGCCGTACAAGACCCACCTCGCCTACGTCAAGGAGCGGCGAACCGCCGAAGAGGGGGAAGCCATCCTGGAAGAGGCCCTCGAGGCCCTCAGGGCCCGCAGGGGCGAGGCTTAACCCTTCAGGATCGTCTCCATCCGACTCAGGTCGCCGGATTGGGTGAGGTGGAGCCTGAGGACCGGCCTCTTGTGCTCCTCTCCGAGAACCTTAGCGTCGCCGGCCGCCTGGGCCGCGATCAGCGTCCCGAACGTGAAGGGACGGCCGGGGATCGGGACGTCCTCGGCCAAGGCCCCGGTGATCTGGAGGAAGACTCCGACGGGCTGTCCCCCCTTGTGGAGTTGGCCCGTGGAGTGCAGGAATCGCGGTCCCCACCCGAAGGTCACGGGACGACCGACCCGGCCGGCGATGGGGGAGCGGACGTCGGCGAGACGCCCGTGCTCCTCGCGGTCGAGGTAGGCCATGACGGCGAGATATCCGTTCGGCCCGAGGGTCGACTCGAGGGAAGCGACGGCCGCCTCGACGGTCTGGACCCCGTTTAAAAGCCCGGGGGTCGCCCTCACCTCGATCCCCCCGTCGGTGAAGGCCGGCGGCTCGGGGGCCGGGGGAGAGTCGAGCATGGCCCGGGCGGCGGCCTTGGCCGATTCGACATCCGGCTGGTCGAAGGGGCCGATGCCGAGGATTCGCGCGGCCACCGCCGTGGCGTACTCCCAGGCGAGGAATTGGGCCCCCAAGGTGCCCGAAACGGCGATGTCCGCGTCCCCGTGTTCGTCGTCCAACGACACGAGCCTGACGTCGAGGGCGCCCTTTGCCGTCAGGTCCGGCGCTTCCTGGCCCTCGCCGACCACGACGGGCAGGATCCCCACTCCCGACTTTCCCGTCGACTCGGCGATGAGCTGCTCGGCCCAGTCTCCCAGCCCGACGATCCCCGATCCGAAGTCCCGGAACACGAGCGTCGGGTGGGCCTCGGTCGCCATCGCGGCGCCCAACACGAGGGCCGGGTTCGCCTCGAGGTCCTCCGCCAGGCTGTCGGCCACGGCAGCCGCCTCGTCGAGAAGACCCTCGACGTCGACGCCGGCCAGTGCCGCCGGCACGAGGCCGAAGGCGGATAGAACCGAGAAGCGTCCCCCGACGTTCGGGTCGGCCAGGAACACGGTGTACCCGGCCTCGACGCTGGATTTCTCCAGCGGCGAGCCCGGATCCGTGACGATCACCATGTGTTGGGAGGGTTCGAGCCCGGCCCCCCGGAAGGCTTCCTCGAAAGCCCGCCTCTGGGAGTCGGTCTCCACGGTCGAGCCGGACTTGGATGACACCACGACGACGGTGGAGGCAAGGTCGCCGGACAGGGCGGCTCGCACCTGGCCGGGATCGGTCGAGTCCAGGACGACGAGAGGCACGCCATGGGTCCGGGCGATGACCTCGGGTCCGAGGGAGGATCCCCCCATCCCGCATAGGACGATCCGGGTCTTGCCCTCGTCGCGCATCCGCGTGGCGAGTTTCGACAATTCGGGCAGGATGGTGCGGGTGGTCTCGTGGAGCGACACCCATCCGAGCCGTCTAGACGATTCCTCGACCGCCGCCTCGCCCCACAGGGTGGGATCCTGAGCCGAGATCTTCGAGGCGATCCCATCGGCGACGAGGGTCGGCACACGGGCGCGGACGAACTCGGCCGCCGCCCCCGACGCCGTGACCTGAAGGTGGGCGGAGTCCTCATGCCCCGCCCACACCGAAACGAAGGAACTCAAGATGACGCCTCTAGGGATTCCCGAGCCGCCGCGACGACCGCGTCGTCGGTGAAACCGAATTTCTCGAACAACAGGGCCCCTTCGGCGGACGCCCCATACCCCTCCATGCTGACCGATCGCCCGGCGTCGCCCAGGAGGTCATGCCATCCCTGAGCCAGGCCCGCCTCCACGGTCACCCTGGCCTTCACCGAGGTCGGCAGAACCGACTCGCGATAGGCCTGGTCCTGCTCGGCGAACCATTCTCGGCACGGCATCGACACGACCCTGGCCTCCACGCCATCCTTGGCGAGGACGTCCCTCGCCTGAACGGCCAACTGGACCTCCGAACCGGTGGCGACGAGCACCACGTCCGGACTCGCGTCCCCCGCGAGGACGTAGCCGCCCCGGAGGACCCCGGAGGCCTGTCCGTCCGCGGTGCCGTCCAGCACGGGGAGGGCCTGCCGGGACAAGATGAGGCCCGCGGGCCGGGCCCTCTCCAGGACCCCCCTCCAGGCCCACACGGTCTCGTTGGCGTCCGCTGGTCTGACGACATCGAAGCCGGGGATGGCCCTCAGGGCGGTGAGATGCTCGACGGGTTGGTGGGTCGGACCGTCCTCCCCCACGCCGATGGAGTCGTGGGTCCAGACGAAAGTCGACGGGATCCCCATGATGGCCGCGAGCCTCACGGGGGGACGCATGTAGTCGGAGAAGACGAGGAAGGTCGCCCCGAAGGGCCGTGTCAAGCCATCTAGGGCGATGCCGTTGACGATGGACCCCATGGCGTGCTCTCGGATTCCGAAGTGCAGGACCCGGCCGTAGGGATCGCCGGTGAACCCGTCAACCGTCACCCCTTCGGGCAGGAAGGAGGCCTCCCCTTTGATGATCGTGCTGTTGGACCCCCCGAGGTCGGCCGAGCCGCCCCAGAGCTCGGGGAGAAGGGGGGCCAGCGCGTTGATGACGGCGCCGGAGACCGCTCGAGTCGCCAGGCTCTCCCCGGGGGCGTAAGCGGGGAGGGCCTTCTCCCATCCGTCCGGCAGGGAGCGGTCCCTGAGCCGGGCCAGGAGGGCCTCTCGATCGGGGTTCTCGGCCTTCCAGGCATCGAAGCCCTTGTCCCATTCGGCCCTGGCCTTCGCGTTCCGCTTTCCGACGCCGCGGGTGTGGGAGAGGACCTCATCGTCCATGAAGAAGGACACCTCGGGGTCGAATCCCAGGGCCTCCTTCAGGGCCCTGATCTCGTCTGCCCCCAGCTTGGCTCCATGGATCCCCGCTTGGCCTTGTTTGGTGGGGCATGGCCAACCGATGATGGTGCGGAGGGCGATGATGGACGGACGACCGGTATCGGCCTTGGCGGCCTCCAGGGCGGAGGCGAGGGCGTCGACGTCCTCCGAATAGCCGTCGGGGCTCGTCCAGTCGACGCGGTGGGTGTCCCAACCGTAGGCCTTGTAGCGGGCGAGGACGTCCTCGGAGAAGGCCACCTCCGTGTCTCCCTCGATGGAGATGTGGTTGTCGTCCCAGAGGACGATAAGGTTCCCAAGTCTGTGAAGCCCCGCCAGCGACGACGCCTCGCTCGTCACCCCCTCCTGCAGGTCTCCGTCGGACGCGATGACGTACACGTGGTGGTCGAATGGACTCCCCCCGAGGGGGGTGTCCGGGTCGAGCAGGCCCCGAACCCTGCGGGCCGCCATGGCCATTCCGACGGCCGAGGACAGCCCCGAGCCCAAGGGGCCCGTCGTGATCTCCACCCCCGGCGTGAGCCCGTATTCCGGATGGCCCGGAGTCAGGGACTCCCACGTGCGGAGGGCCTTGAGGTCGTCCATCTCGAGCCCGTACCCGGAGGCGTACAGCTGAAGGTACTGCGTCAGCGACGAATGCCCCGCGGACAGGACGAACCGGTCGCGGCCGAGCCAGGACGGATCGGCCGGGTCGTGCCGCATGACGTTCTGGTACAACAGGTAAGCGGCCGGAACCAGGCTGATGGCCGTCCCAGGATGCCCGTTCCCGACCTTCTCCACGGCATCGGCGGCGAGAATTCGGAGGGTATCGACGGCTCGACGGTCGATGTCGGTCCAGTTGGCGGCCATGCTGCTCTCCCGAAGTATCTCGAGTTGATCGTGTTTAGCCTAGCGGGCTCTGGCGTTATCACCGACCGCCGCTAGCATGTCAGTTATGTCAAGCTCCTCGTCGGGTGAGACGCTCGAGCGTCAACTCGACGCCTATCTGGCCCATTTGACCGTCGAGCGGGGGCTGTCGCCGAATACCTTGGCGGCGTATCGTCGGGATCTTTCGCGCTACCTCGCGTACCTTCGCTCCAGGGGACGAGCCTCCCTGGGAGAGGTCGCCAAGGAGGATGTCTCCTCATTCGGGAGGGCCGTCTCGACGGGGGAGGACGGGGGTTCTCCCTTGGCCTCGTCGTCGGCGGGGCGTACGGTCGTGGCCGTCCGAGGGTGGCACCGGTTCGCCGCCGGGGAGGGGTGGACTGCGGTCGATCCGGCGCGAGACGTGAAACCGCCCCAGGTTCCCAAGCGTCTTCCCAAGGCCATTGACGTCGACCAGGTATTCGCCATCCTCGAGGCCTCGAGCCGGCTGGGGGGCAGCGTGGGGCTCAGGGATCACGCCCTCCTCGAATTCCTCTATGCCACCGGCGCGCGTATCTCCGAAACCGTCGGCCTCGATGTCGACGACCTCGACCTCGACGGGGGCCAGGAGTCCGTCCGGCTGAGGGGCAAAGGGGGGAAGGAACGGGTCGTGCCCATCGGGACGGCGGCCGCCCGGTCCCTCGAGACCTACCTCGTTCGGGCCAGGGGACCCCTAGCCTCGCTCGGCCACGGCACCCCGGCCCTCTTCCTCAACTCCAGGGGAGAGCGCCTCAGCAGGCAAAGCGCCTGGGCGATCCTCAAATCCACGGCGGAGCGGGCCGAGGTGGCTGGGGTGTCTCCGCACACCCTCCGGCACTCCTTCGCCACCCACATGCTCTCGGGAGGCGCGGACGTGAGGGTCGTTCAAGAGCTCCTAGGACACGCGAGCGTGACGACGACCCAGATCTACACGAAGGTCACCCCGGACACCCTCCGGGAGGTCTACTCGACTTCCCACCCGAGGGCCCTGGGGTAGCGTGTGAACGTGACGGAATTCCCCATCCCTCCGACCCTTACCGAGCACGGTCCGGCGAGGGTCGTCTCCTTATGCAATCAGAAGGGGGGAGTGGGCAAGACGACGACGGCGGTCAATCTGGCGGCGGCCCTCGCCGAATACGGCCGCCGGGTCCTCCTGGTCGATTTCGACCCCCAGGGGGCCGTTGGAGCCTCCCTGGGCATCAACCCCCACGGACTCGACCAGACCATTTACGACGTCTTGACCGAGCCGGACGCCACCGCCACCGCCGCGATCGTCAATCCGGGGATCGAGGGCCTCGACATCCTGCCGGCCAACATCGACCTCTCGGCCCTGGAGATCCAGCTCGTGAGCGAGGTCGCCCGCGAGGGGGCGCTCGACCGGGCCCTGTCACCCGTCCACGGGGCCTACGACGTCATCCTCATCGACTGTCAGCCCTCACTCGGGCTCCTGACCGTCAACGCCCTCGTCGCCTCCCACGGAGCCCTCATACCGCTCGAATGCGAGTACTTCGCCATGCGCGGCGTCGCCCTCCTCCTCGAGACGATTTCCAAGGTCAGGACCCGACTCAACCCCGACCTCGTCATCGACGGCATCGTGCCGACGATGTACGACCCCCGGCTTCTTCACTGCCGGGAGGTCGTGGAGGAGGTTCGCAGGGCCTTCGGACCCCAGGTGACGGAAACCGTGATCTCCAGGACCGTCAAGTTCCCGGACGCGACCGTGGCGGCCGAAACCATCCTGACGTACGCCCCCGACCACCCGGGTGCCGAGGCTTATCGGCAACTCGCCAGGGAACTCGTGGCCAGGAAGGCGGCGAGGTGACGGCTGACACGGCCACGGCAGGGCCGCAGGGCGCCGGATTCGCCGTCCACCTCGACAACTTCGAGGGGCCCTTCGACCTCCTCCTCTCCCTCATCTCCAAGCATGAGCTCGAGATCACCGAGATCGCCCTCGCCCGGGTGACCGACGAGTTCATCGAGACGGTCATGGCGGCCGATGGCGACTGGGAACTGGACAACGCGAGCGAATTCCTCCTCGTGGCCGCCACCCTTCTCGACCTCAAGGCGGCCAGGCTGCTTCCCCAGGGCGAGGTCGAGGATGCCGAGGATCTCCGGGCCCTCGAGGCCCGGGACCTCCTGTTCGCCAAGCTCCTGCAGTACAAGGCCTTCAAGGAGGTGGCGGCCTCGTTCGAGTCCATGCTCGACGCCCCCAGGAGGGTTCCCCGGGACGTCTCGCTCGAGCCTCAGTTCGCCGCTCTTCTCCCGGAACTCATCTGGGCGACGGACGCGGAGACCTTGGCGAGGCTCGCCGCCCACGCCCTCGAACCCAGGACCGCCCCGGCCGTTCCCACCACCCATCTCATCAGCCCCAAGGTCTCGGTCCGGGAGCAAGCGGCCCACGTCACGGCCCTCCTCCAAAGGGAGAAGACCGTGACGTTCCGGTCGCTCGTGCGGGACACCCGGGAGTTGGGCGTCATCGTGGCCCGCTTTCTCGCCCTGCTCGAACTCTTCCGGGAATCCTTGGTCGCCTTCGAGCAGATACGATCGTTGGCCGAGCTGACGGTGAGGTGGACGGGCGGGGATCGCGAGGTCGACCTCACCACCGACTTCGACAAGGAGGTGACCGATGTCTGACGTGCGGGCCGCGATCGAGGCCGTCCTCATGGTGGCGGACGAGCCGGTGACCCCGACCGACCTGGCGGCCGCCATCGAGGTTCCCGAGGCGGAGGTTGTGGCGGCGTTGTCGGGGCTCCGGGACGAGTACTCCGACCCCTCCCGCCCCCGAGGATTCGAGCTCCGAGAGGTCGACGGGGGGTGGCGCTTCTACTCCTCGCCCCGATTCGCGGACGTGGTCGGGCATTTTATCGTCGAGGGCCAGTCCTCGCGCCTATCGCAGGCCGCGCTCGAGACCCTGGCCATCGTCGCCTATCGGCAACCGATCACCCGGGGGCAAATCTCCCAGATCCGGGGCGTCAGCGTCGACACGGTCGTCAAGACCCTCCTGGCGAGGGGCCTCATCACCGAGGTCGGAGAATTCGCCGGGGCGGCCCAGTACGGGACGACGATCGCCTTCCTCGACAAGATGGGGCTTTCCTCGCTCGACGAGCTCCCGCCCTTAGCCCCCTATCTCCCCGACCTGGCGGACCTCGACGCAGAGAGACCCCGGTAGATGGCGGAGTATCGGCCCGACGGAGTCCGGCTTCAGAAGATCCTCGCGGCGGCCGGCCTCGGATCGAGGCGACGCTGCGAGCAGTTGATCGCCGCAGGCCGGGTCAAGGTCGACGGGGAGGCCATCACCGACCAGGGAATGCGGGTCGCGCCGGGGGAGGCCGTTATCACGGTGGATGGCACACGCATCCACGCTCCCGAGGGTCACCTGACCGTCGCTCTCCACAAACCGAAGGGGGTCATCAGCACCATGAGCGACCCCAAGGGCCGCCCCGACCTCGACTCCCTCGTCTCGAAGTACGAGGCCCGACTCTTCCACGTCGGACGCCTCGACGCCGACACGACCGGCTTGATCCTCCTCACCAACGACGGAGACCTCGCCAACCGCCTGGCCCACCCCTCGCACGGCGTGCCCAAGACCTACGTCGCCAAGGTCGCCGGCCGGGTTCCCCGGAGGCTCCCACACTCCCTGAAGAAGGGGGTCGACCTGGACGACGGGCCGGTGTCGGTCGACTCCTGCTCGATCCTCGGGATGTCCAGGGAGGCCTCGATCGTGGAGGTCACCCTGCACGAGGGGCGCAACCGGATCGTCCGGCGGATGTTCGAGGCGGTCGGGCACCCCGTGATCGACCTCTCCCGCACCCGAATCGGTTCCATCACCCTGGGGAACCTCGCGCCCGGCGCGTCCCGCGTCCTCGATTCGAAGGAGATGGGGGCCCTGCTCCAACAGGCCGGTCTCTAGCGCCGAAGGACGGCGCGACGCCGATACGATGGACCCCGGAGGCAGCCATGACGATCCGAGCCATCCGCGGCGCGACCACCCTCGAGGTCGACGAGCGGAGACACCTGCACGAAAGAACGATCGAACTCGTGCGTGCGATGTTGAACGAGAACGGCTTGACCGCCGAGGATCTCGTTTCCGTCGTCTTCACCGCCACGCCGGACATCTCCTCGGACTTTCCGGCCGCCGCCGCCCGCGCCCTCGACCTGGGCGACGTCCCGCTCCTATGTGCCGTGGAGATGGGCGTCGAAGGGGCCCTGGGGCGGGTGATCCGGGTCATGGCCCACGCCAACCTCGATGTCCCCAGGAACGAGGTCAAGCACGTGTACCTCCACGACGCCGTGTCCCTCCGCAGGGACTTGGCCCAGTGAGGGCGCCATGAGCCCCTCGCAGGCCCAACCCCCTCACGTCCACATCGTCGGGGCCGGACTCATCGGCGCCAGCGTCGGCCTGGGCCTCTCGGACGCGGGCTGGGCGGTCACGATCGAGGACAATGACACCAGGGTAGAAAAGATCGCCCGGGGCATAGGCTCCGGAAAGGCTCTCGAACCGGACGCCCAGCCCGACCTCGTCCTCGTGGCGGTTCCCCCCGCTTGCTCCGTCGAGGCCGTCGTGGCGTCGCTTCGCCGATGGCCGGACGCGGTCGTCACCGACGTCGCCTCCGTCAAAGCCCCCATCGCCACCGCCGTCGAAGCCGAGGGTTCGTCCGACAGGTACGTCGGCTCCCACCCCATGGCGGGGAGGGAGGTCTCCGGCGTCGAATCCGCCCAAGGCGACCTTTTCAAGGCCCGCCCCTGGGTCATCTGCCCCAACGGCGCCACGAAGCAGGCCTCCGACCTCGTCCGGGCCGTGGCGGACGCCCTGGGAGCGGACGTCGTCACGGCCGAGGCGGCCGTTCACGACGAGGCCGTCTCCAGGGTCTCCCACGCCCCCCAGGTCGCATCGGCGGCGGTCGCCGCCTCCCTCGCCGGACTCGAGGAGGGCGACCTCGCGCTCGTCGGGCAGGGGTTCAAGGACGTGACGAGGATCGCCCACAGCGATCCGGCCATGTGGGTGGACATCGCACGCCTGAACTCTGACAACATCCGGGTCGCCCTCGGGCGCATCGTCGACGACCTCGAACGGGTGCGGGATTCGGAAGACGTGGGGGAGGCCCTCGCGGACCTCATCGAACGGGGTCGGCGCGAGCTCGGACGCATCCCCGGAAAGCATGGGGGGCGACAGCGACACTGGGTCGAGGTCGTCGTCATCGCCCCCGACAAGCCGGGGCAGCTCCTCAGGCTCCTCACGGACGTCGCCGCCCTCGACATCAACGTCGAAGACCTCACGATCGAACACTCCCCGAGGCAGAAAGTCGGACTCGTCATGCTCAGCGTCGAACCCGCCCGAGCGGCGGAACTCGTCGCTTCCCTCGCGGAAAGGGGATGGGAGGTCGTGCAGTGACGGGCGTCATCATCGCCGTCGACGGGCCGTCCGGGGTGGGGAAGTCGACGGTATGCAGGGGAGTCGCGGACCGGTTGGGCCTCTCTTATCTCGACACGGGGGCGACCTATCGCCTGGCCGCCCTTCACTGCCTCCGGGAGGGGATCGACTTCGATCGCGAGGATGACGTCCTGGCCGCCGTCGAAACCATGAACGCCGGGGTCGGACTCGACCCGAAGAACCCCACGTTCTCCCTCGAGAACGAGGACGTCTCCCGCCTCATTCGATCGGATGCCGTCACGGGCGTCGTCTCCCGCGTCGCGATCAACCTGAAGGCTCGGGCCGCCCTGGGCAGGCTTCAACGGGATCTGATCGCCCAAGAGGTTTCGGGTGGCCAGTCGGGCGGCGCCGGCATCGTCGCGGAGGGGCGGGACGTGACGACGGTGATCGCACCGGACGCCGACGTCCGGGTCCTCCTGACGGCCGACCCCGAGGTTCGGGTGGCTCGACGGGCCCTGGAAACGGGTACGACGGATTCCGCCCACGCCCGGGAATCCGTCCTGGGCAGGGACTCCCGGGACGCGATCGGGGTCGACTTCCACACCGCCGCCGACGGCGTCACCGCCATCGACACCACCGACCTGAAGGTCGAGGAGGTCGTGTCGGCGATCGTCGACCTAGTCCATCGGTCGGCGTCATGAGACGCCCCCGTCCCCCCAGCAGGCTCAGGGCCGTCATATGCCGCCCGATCGGGTGGTTTCTCGCCCACGTGTACTGGAGCACGTCCGTCCGAGGTCGGGACCACATCCCCCGCAAGGGGCCGTTGGTCGTCATCGCCAACCACACGGGCTTCATCGATGGGCCCGTGGCTTTCGGGATCATGCCCCGGCCGACGCACTTCTTCGTCAAGGGGGATATGTACAAACACGGCCTCGGCCTGGTGTTGCGGGGCAGTGGGCAGATCAGGGTCGACGGATCGGGAAGGGAGGCGCTGGCCCGGGCCGGGGCCGTCCTCGATCGAGGTGGCGCGATTGGGATCTTCCCCGAGGGCACCCGGGGGTCGGGCGACGCCTCGAACATCGCCGGGGGCGCCGCGTGGTTGGCGCTCCACGGCCACGCCCCCGTCGTCCCCCTCGCCCTCTTCGGCACTCGGCTGACGGGGGAGAGCGTCGACGTCTGGCCCCGGCCTCGCCGACGCCTCCTGGCCGTCTTCGGGAAGCCCCTTCACCTCAAGATTCCCGACGATCTGGTGGGGCGGGCGCGCCAGAGGTTCGCGGAGGAGGCCGTGGCGCGGGTATTCAGGGACCACATCCGATTCGCCGAAACCGTGTCCGACATCCCCCTTCCCCAGGATGACTCCCCGGGCGAGGAATCGTGAGCGACGACGGGGTCCCCGAGCCCCACCCCTCCGACCCCGAGGAGAGCCTCGACCTGAAGCGGGAGGCCGCCCTCAAGGCCGGCCTCAAGGATTTCGACCTCACGGACGAGGATCTCGCCGAGGCCGACGACGTCTCGGCACGGGAGGTCCTTCCCGTTGTGGCCATCGTCGGCCGCCCGAACGTCGGCAAGTCGACCCTCGTCAATCGCATCGTGGGCCGGAGGGTCGCGGTCGTCGAGGGAACCCCGGGCATCACCCGGGATCGCGTGGCCTACCCGGCCGAGTGGGCGGGTCGGGACTTCACCCTGATGGATACGGGCGGCTGGGAGACCAAGGTCGAGGGGCTCGACCTCAGCGTGGCCAACCAGGCGGAGGTCGCCATCGACCTGGCCGACGTCGTCGTCCTCGTCGTCGACGCCACCACGGGAGCGACGGCCACGGACGAGAGGGTGGCCCGACTGCTCAGGCGAAGCGGAAAACCCATCGTGCTCTGCGCGAACAAGATCGACGGACCCCAACTCGAGCCTGAGGCGGCCTCCCTGTGGAACCTGGGATTGGGGGAGCCCTACGCGGTCAGCGCCCTGCACGGGCGGGGGAGCGGGGACATGCTCGATGCGATCGTCGGGGCCCTGCCCGGCGAACGGACGATGGAGGAGGCGGGACCCGACGCCCCCCGGCGCGTCGCCCTGGTCGGCCGACCGAACGTCGGCAAGTCGTCCCTCCTCAACCGTCTGGCCGGCCAGGAGAGGGTCGTCGTCGACACGACGGCGGGGACGACCCGAGATCCGGTGGACGAGGAGGTCTCGATCGGCGACCGCCCATGGGTGCTCATCGATACGGCGGGGATCCGGAGACGCGCGCACCAGGCCCAAGGCGCGGACTACTACGCGGCCCTCCGGACCGAGGCGGCGATCCGAAGGGCGGAGGTCGCCGTCGTCCTCCTCGACGCGTCCCAGCCGGTGTCGGAGCAGGATACCCGGATCCTCGGGCAGGTCGAGGAGGCGGGGCGGGCGATGGTCATCGCGTTCAACAAGTGGGACCTCGTGGACGACGATGCCCGCGACGCCCTGGAGCGGTCGATCGAGAGGGACCTGGGGCAACTGGCGTGGGCGCCCCGCATCAACGTGTCCGCCGCAACCGGATGGCACGTCAACCGCCTGGTACCCGCCCTCGACCTCGCGCTCTCGTCCTGGGACCAGAGGGTCTCGACGGGGCGTCTCAACGCCTTCCTGGGTGAACTCGTCGCCGAGCATCCCCACCCCGTCCGAAGCGGCAAGCAACCCCGCATCCTGTTCGCCACCCAGGGCGCCACCCGCCCACCCCGATTCATCCTCTTCACATCGGGGAAGCTCGACTCCCAGTATCGGCGCTTCATCGAGCGGCGGCTGAGGGAGGCCTTCGGGTTCGAGGGAAGCCCGATCGACATCGTCGTGAGGGTCAAGGAGAGGCGGAAACGTCGCTGAGGCGGAGGTCCGCAC
>Ga0307436_1000660_pt1 | contig 16221 bp, 12 predicted proteins | sample SalMarWE160440MG_FD_202513 | JGI IMG/M metagenome (GOLD analysis project Ga0307436, IMG submission 202513) | Salt marsh sediment microbial communities from the Plum Island Ecosystem LTER, Massachusetts, United States - WE1604-40 | ecosystem: Environmental > Aquatic > Marine > Intertidal zone >...
GTCCGCGTTGTCTCCCTCCTGAAACAATACCTCCCCGGCCTCAATATCCCGGACCGACAGGCGGCCGGCCACAACTTCAAGCTCTTCGGGAATCAGATCCTCGAAGAGAAGATGGCTCTTGAGGAATCCCAGCAGAACCGCTTTTCGCATAGCTCCGTTCGTCCCGCACGCGCGATGCCATCATAGACGAAATCGCCGAGGGATACGGTGCCTGTACCCGGGATGCGGTCCCGAGGGCGCCCGCCGGCGGGCTGCGCGAGCGGCTCTCCGAACGGGGCATGCGTCCACGAGCGGACGCGCGCTCCCTGAGGCGCAACGCCGCCTGATCCGGCGGCGTCATTTTTTCGACGACTTCTTTCCCGTTTTCTTGGTCATTGTCGCCGCGGAGGATTTGACGACCTTCCTGGCGCCCTCGGCCTCCGGGGGCTTGGGTGCCTTCGTGGCCGTGGCGCTCGCCGCCGTTTCGGCGCCTTTTGCGCTGACCTCCTGCTTCGCCGCCTTTTTCTCGGCGGCCGTCTTCTTGGCAACCGGCTTCGCCGGCGGGACCGACGGCGCCGGCGAAGCCGACGGGGTATCGGGCACGGCCGTTTCGGCGGCCGGCGAGGGGCTATCGGTGCCCGCCAGCCAGGCCGATATCGCGGCCTTGACGTCGCCGACCTCTCGGTCGATCAGCATCCCGGCGTCTGACACCGCCCGGCGGCCCTTGGCGACCAGGCCGATGCGCTCGGCGAGCATCGCTTCGACTTCCCGCTCCGCCTCACGCCAGTCCTCGTCGCGAGAGCCGCCGATAAATCCCCGGCGCTCTGCCCGCACGTAGGCCGCAAGCCGCACCAGATCCTCCCGTTCCTCAGAAGACATCTGCAGACCGAACAGCGCCTCGCGTGTGCCTTTCGGCAGGCCTTTGATCTTGATCTGGCCAGTCTGTACATCGTCGAAGAAACGCTTCAACTGGGGGATGGCGCCATCTCCCAAGCGCTCCAGGGAGAACTCGACCATATCGCGCACCGAGCGACCCGCGGCGAGCATGTGCTCCAGCGCGGACTTGAGGTACACGCGGGTCGTTTCTTCCGCCTCGTGACTACTGGGCTCGTGCTGTGCTTTCATTTCCGCTTACCTTTTAACGTCAGGGTGAATCGGAAGGGGTCATGTGCCCCCGAAGTCGGAAGTACACCGCGCGCCGAAGCCAAAGGCAACACCTTTGTCCGGGGCTGCCGGGCAAGTGCCGATGGTCCCCAGCCGGCCCCGGCAATCCGCCGAATCCGGAGCGGCACCCTATGCTCGTGCAGAGATGTAAGGGTACGGCGCAGCGGGGCCGCTAAAGCACCCGGCCGGGACAAGACCCCGGAGGCGGCGCCCCCCATCTCCAGGCAATCCGCGTGCCCGGCAGGCAAGGTGCGATCTTGGTGGGCGCTCTCGGCTCAGGCACGCCAGAATGCGGGAGTCAGCAGGACCAGCACGGTGATGATCTCCAGCCTGCCCATGAGCATGCCGAGCGAGAGCAGCCATTTTCCGAGATCCGGCAGGGTCGAAAAGTTACCCGCCGGGCCGATCACCGACCCGAGTCCGGGACCAACATTCCCGACCGCTGTAGCCGCCCCGCTCAGCGCGCTCACGAAGTCCAGGCCGAGCAGTGCCAAGGCGAACGACAGCGCCGCCACGGTCACAGTGTAGAAAAAGCTGAAGCCGACGATCGACAGCACCACCTCCTCGTCAACCAGCCGGCCGTTGTATTTGTCCACGCGGGTCAGGCGGGGGTGCAGCAACCGCCCCACATGATTGAACAGGATGATATGCGAGAGCTGAAAACGGAAGATCTTGATGCCCCCGGCGGTGGACCCCGAGCAGCCACCGACAAACAGCAGATAGAAGAAGAAGATCAGCGGCGCGCTGCCCCAAAGGCTGTAGTCGCCCAGGACATAACCGGTAGTGGTGATCACCGAGACCACGTTGAAGGCCGCCCGGCGCAGCGCCTCGCCCGGGGGATAGAGACCGGACGCCCAGAGCCAGACCGTCATCAACGCCACTGCGAACACCACGAAGCCGAAAAACCCGCGAACCTGTCGATCCCGGAAGAGCAGCTGCGGCTCGCCGTGTCCCGCTTTCACATAGAGAACGAAAGGCAGGCTCCCAAGGGCCATGAACACCACCGCCACCCAGTGCACCGCCGGACGGGAGAAATGGGCCAAGGAATGGTCGTAGGTGGAGTAACCGCCGGTGGACAGGGTCGTCATGGCGTGGTTGACCGCGTCGAAAAGATCCATGCCCGCCAGCCGATAGGCGGCGGCACAGGCGACCGTCAAAGCCACGTAAGCCAGAACTATGCCTTTGGCAGTGCTCTCCGCCCGCGGGGTCACCCGCCCCGACCACTCCGAGGACTCGGTACGGAACAGCCGCATGCCCCCAATGCGCAGAAACGGCAGCACCGCCACCGCCATCACAATGAAGCCGATTCCTCCTAGCCACTGCAGCAGCGAGCGCCATATCAGCAGTCCCGGAGGCAGGTCTCTCACTCGCGCGAAGATAGTCGACCCGGTCGTGGTGATCCCGGACATGGTCTCAAAGAACGCATCCGTGAAGCTGATGTGCTCCAGGACAACCATGGGCAGTGCGGCGAATGCGCTGACCGCCACCCAGGTTGTGACGGTGAGCAGGAACATCTGACGCGGCATCAGGCTGAAATCCCGCAGCTCGAAGCCCTTGACCAGCACCGCGCCGACGGCCGAGGTGATGAGGCCGGACTCGACGAACTGGAGCCATTCGGCCCGTTCGACCCACCAGTTGACCAACGCGGGGATCAACATGAATGCGCCGAGAATGATCAGAAAGGTGCCCGTCATGAACAGCACGGGGCGTGCGGTCTTCATCGCACGGGCCCAGCGGGCAGCGCCGCCGCGCCCCGCCCCCGACGGACCGTCGGGCGGCCCTTCGCGCAGCCGCGAGTCGAGCCTGGTCAGCGGGCCCCGCCCGCCCGTATCGTCTGCGATCGACAACGCTTTCAACTCCCGCCGAGGGGGCTGTGCGCCGCGGCCGACCGGCGCGCCCGGGATTCCCTGGAACACCTACTGCGCGGGCAACCACCGCCGATCTCGGCACTCGGCGCCATCCCTGCCCCTGACCGAGGTCGACCCCCGTAACGACCCCGACCCCGCGGGGGACGGCGTCAGGTCACCCGATTTTCATCCCGACCATCAGAATACCAGTCTGCAGGCGCGGATCGACAGCCCGTCTCGGCGCCCTCCCGGCGGGCGCTCCACAAGTGGGGGGGACGACGGGCGCCGGACGCGGTGTCCGCCCCTGCCCGGCGATATCGCACCAACCCCATGGGCTCAACGCCGGTACAGCGGTGCCTCTCCCTCCGGGCGTTTGCGAAATCGCTTGTAGCTCCACCAATATTGTTCCGGCAGCGCTCGGATCATCGCCTCCAGGTCCGCATTCATCGCGCCCGCCGCCGCCGCGGGGTCGGCATCATAGAGCCCCGGGCCTGCCGGGCGGATTTTCACGCGAAACCCGCGCGAGCCGGGCAGCCGTTCGGCGCACGCCATCAACGCAGCCGCGCCCGTGCGCTCCGCCAGCCGCACCGCGAAGATCGGCGTGTAGGTGGCTACAGCAAAGAACGGAGCAAATACGCCGGTGCCGGCGCCGGGATTCTGATCCGGAAGCACCCCCACCACGCCCCCCTGGCTCAGGGTCCGCAGCAGCTCCTTCAAGCCCTGGCGCGTGGCTGGCACCAGCCTGCCCCCGAAACGCGCACGGCCCTGCACCATCAAGGCATCCGCCGCCGTACTGCGCTGCGTCCGGTACATGATCGTGGTCGGGTAATGCCGGGAGCAATAAAGCCCCGCAAGCTCCCAATTTCCCAAGTGCGGGCTCATCAGGATCACTCCCTTGCCCCGGGCCAGCCCCTCCCGGATCAGCTCCTCCCCGCTCACTTCCCGCACCAGTCCCAGGACCCGCGCGGGCTCCCGCAGCCACAGGGCTGGCATCTCCATGAGGGTCTTGGCAGACTCGCTCAGGCTCAGCCGCGCCAGCCGAGCCCGCTGTGCCTCGCTCAGCTCGGGGAGACACAGTCGGAGATTCACCTCCGTCACCGAGCGTTGGGGCGCGTGCAGGCGGTACAGCAGGGTCCCGGCCACCCGGGCAATGCCATGCAAGGCCGGCAACGGCAAGTCAGCGAGCCAACGCAGCAGCCACATCCTCATTGTCTCAGGCGCTCCTGCGCGCCTGGAGGACCGCTCTCAATGCTCGGGGGTCCGCATGGCGCGCGTGGAGACAGGCCGGATACGCGGGGAGCTGTCGAGCCTGCAGCTACACCCGGGCGCTCGCGCCCCCGGGAGCCCCAGGTATAGCCACCGCGGCGCCAGGTCTGGGGCAACAAACGCAAGCCAGGCCGGGACCGCCCGAATCTGTGCGCCGCGCATCCGCTCCTCAAGGCCAAGCGCCCCAGGCACTGGCCAGCCTCCGCCCTTGCCCGGCAGGAAAAGCCCAAATTCCCCAGGCGTCCGGATCGTCGCATGGCCATAGCGTCGGTATCTGGTCGGACCTGAGTCCCGGGTATGTGCCGGGCCGGCAAATCGCCCCCGCCAAGCCGGGCGCGGCCTCGCTCCCTGGCGTCCCGCCGGGCCGGCACCCAACAAGCCGATCATGATAGATTTCGCCCCGTGAGCACGCAACGGCGCCGAGCCCCAGGGGGACCCCAAGCCAAGGATAGGCCTCGCAGCAGCGGGACCCCCGGTTGAGTGCCCAAAGCCCTTTTCCTGAACCCTCGCCAGAGACCGAAGGAACCCATTCGATGAAATCCCTGAGACCGCCCAGTTTGCTCAGCGCGAGGTTCCTCGCCGCCGTTGCGCTCGCATGGCTGACCAGCTGCTGCTCCGCCGGCCAAACCGGCACTCCGGGAGGCGGCTGGCAGGACGTCTACCTGGGCACCGATCCCCGGGTCCCCTTCTTTCCCGACGGCAACGCCAACTACTGGGCCTACCACCTGGAGCGCGGCTGGCGAGGCTCGAACATCGGACTGCGCATCGAGGGGCGGTTTCCCAAGGTCCACTACATGAGCTTCACGGTCTACGACGACAAGACCTTCTCGTCCGTGGCCCACCTGACCGACTTCCAGATCAGACCCGGGGGAGCGGGGATCAATCCGTTCGCCCCACCGCCAGGGGCACAACGGCCGGTTGGCGGCTATCGCATCCTGATCATCCCCCGAGGCAGCCCCCATGCCGCCGAGGCCAACGTCATCGAATACGACCCGGCGCTGCGGGCCGTCTCCGTCTTTCTGCGCTATTACTCGCCGCGCGGGAGCGCGACCGGCGGTGTGCCGCTGCCCCAGATCACCGCCTTCGACCTGACCACCGGCCGGATTGTGCAGCCCCGTGTGCCGCGCATCGTGCGCATACAGCACGGCCGGATCAGGGAAGAGCTGCTGTCCAGATTCCTGGACAAGTACGTGGCGCGCAAGCTCAATCCCCTGTTCTCGGTCGCCTCGCCGGATCGAGCCTTGTCCGCCTTCCGCGCCGACAGCCAGGGCTTGTACGCAAACGCCGACAACAAGTACCTCGTTGTCCCGATTGTCAAACGGTCCGACCAGGTCGCCGTCCTCAGGTTCAAGCCTCCCACAGAGGCCGGGCGCCACGGGCGCGGCGCCGACGTGCGCTATTGGTCGATCAGCCTGGGGGACGACAAGAGCCACAACATCGAGACCCTGGCTGACGAGCAGGTGAAGCTTGACGCGGACGGTTACGCGACGATCGTGCTCGCCGAGCCGAGCCCCCAGGTCGTGCAAAAGGCCAGGGCCTTCAATTTCATCCCCTGGAGGCTCGGCAATCGAGGGGTGCTCATCTATCGCAATCTGATCACTAGACGCGACTTTGCCGGCGATTTCGATCGCATCCCCGAATTTTCAGAGACCGCCGCTTGGTCACAGCTGACGGGCCGACGCTTCATCGGTGCATACGCGCCCGGCGGACGGTTGATGTCGGTGGACGAGTTTCTCAAGCTCAAGCGACCCCAAAAAAGGCTAATCCAGCGCGCAAGGCAGCCCATGTCTCCTACAGATTGAATGACGCCGCTGAAGGCGCGGCTGTGCCTCAGTGAATGGTACCCGGGGCGCCCGAACGGCCCGCTTCCACGGGGATGCTCTTGCGCCGGGCTCTCGACGCCCTGTCGCGTGCGCCTGCGCGCCCGCAGTGCCCTGTGCCTTGTATCCCAAGACACCTCGGACGCCTCGCAACAAGCCCCGGGGTAGCGAGCCTTGCGACCAGCGCCGGACTGGAGAAACCCCGAAGAGCTGCCATACTGATTCGCTATGCTATTCAAGATGCCGAGCCCTCATCACTCTTCAAGCACCCCCCTGGCGCACCTGCCCCGAGCGCTTGCCCTGCTGTGCCTCGCTGTTGGGCTTCTCTGGCAGACCCCGGCTGCAGCCTTCTTCTGCTTCTCCTTCGGTGGCGGCAGCCGGGATCAGCACCTGGGACCACCCCCACCGATGCTGCCCCCGCGCGGCTTCTCCTACCGCCAGCCGGCATTGGCACCGCCTGCGGTCAACCCGGCGCCGGCGCCCGAGTCCATCCCACCCAAGCCCGAGCTGGTGGCGTGGCCCAGGGCCCCCGACGGCAGCTTCGCCAGGACGGTCTACCGATTCCGGCCCCTCGAGCCTAAGCAGCTCCCACTCATCGAGCCCGCCGCCCCGCGGGAGCAGTCTGAGCCGTACTGACCGCCCCTCAGTCGCCACGTCAGGCCGCACGGGCGGGCGCCGGGATAGGACATCCTGCGATCGCCCGCCGCCGGCGACAGGCTGGGGTGCATCCCGCACCCCTTGGGAATAAAATTCGCGCCTGGACCATCGGTGTGGACATGACCCGGAGGTAACACGTGGACGAGAGACGAGTGGACGTCGCCATCATCGGATCGGGCAGCGCCGGACTCTACGCCCTCAGCCAAGTGCGGAAGACGGACCGGAGCTTCGTCCTGATCAACGGCGGCGAGACAGGCACGACCTGCGCGCGGGTCGGGTGCATGCCCTCCAAGGTGATGATCCAGATCGCTGAGGACGTGCACAGGCGCATGGTCTATAGCCGCTACGGCATCGAGGGCCAGGAAGGGGTGCGCGTCGCCCTACCGGAGGCCATGGAATACGTGCGCGATCTGCGCGATAACTTCGTCGACCGCGTTCTCTCCAACAGCACCGACCAGCTGGGCGACGAGTTCATCGAAGGCTACGCCCGCTTCGTCGGCCCGGATCTGCTGGAGGTGGAGGGTCAGCGCATCCGCGCCGCCAAGATCATCATCGCCACGGGATCGAGCCCCATTGTCCCCGAGCCCTGGCAGGCATTCGGCGAGCGCATCATCACCACGGATACGCTGTTTGAGCAGGAGGAGCTGCCCGAGACCCTGGCGGTCATCGGCCTGGGCGTGATCGGCTTGGAGATGGGACAGGCCCTGCACCGCATGGGAGTGCAAACCACCGGCATCGACATGATCGAAGGCATCGGCGGTCTCCAGGATCCTGCGGTATCCAAGACGGCTCTGGAGGTCCTCGGAGCCGAGTTCCCCATCTGGCTGGGCCAGGGTGCCGAGATCACCGCGCAGGACGGCAAGCTGCGCGTCAGCGCGGGTGAGAGATCGGTGCTGGTGGACAAGGCACTCTGCAGCATCGGCCGCCGCCCCAACCTCCAGGGCCTCGACCTGGCGGCGGCCGGCATCGAGTGCGACGAGCGCGGCATCCCCGATTTCAATCGCAGCACCATGCAGATCGGGGACCTGCCGATCTTCATCGCCGGCGACGTCAACGGGGAGCGCCAGGTGCTGCACGAGGCGGGCGATGAGGGCCGGATCGCCGGCTATAATGCGGTGCACGAGGAGATCCGCGCCTTCAAACGCAAGGTGCCTCTGACCATCAACTTCTGCGACCCGAACATCTGCACGGTCGGCACGCGCTGGTCGGAGCTCGATCCGGAAACCACCGCCGTCGGCCAGATCGGCTTCGGTCCTGTAGGCCGCGCACTGATCATGGCCAAGAACAAAGGCCTGTTGCGCATCTACGCCGACAAGCAAAGCGGACGGCTTCTGGGCGCCGAGATGCTGGCCCCCAAGGGCGAGAACCTGGCCCACCTGATCGCCTGGTCCATCCAGCAGCGGCTGACCGTCGGCGATCTGCTGCGCATGCCCTTCTATCACCCGGTGATCGAAGAGGCCTTCCAGGCCGCTCTCTACGACCTGTATGCGAATGTCGAGGCGAAGAATACCGGAGGCATCACCGAGTCAGCGCCGCTCTGATCCGGCCGGAGACCCGGACTGGCCGGGGGCCTGGAGCTGTCCTAGAATTGCCGATATTTCGGAGCACACGCGTCGGATCTCCCCGGGTGGTTGGGGACAGCGAGCCAGCTGCTCCGCCCGTCGCGCAACAGAGTCTTGCCCGCAGCCGCTTATCGTGACCTCGCCCCGCTCACTCCTGCTGTTCCTGTGGCTCGCCCTCGCCTCTGCGCTGGCCTTGGCCGGCTCGGGCGCCACCTCCGCCGCCTTCCCCAGGCCGGCGGCTTTGGGCCCGGCCATCGCCTTTTGGACCCGGGTCTACACCGAGATCGATACCGGCAGCGGATTCATCCATGACGATCGGCGTCTCGACGTCGTCTACCAGGTCAGGCACCTGAACGCCGATCTGTCCCCCGCTGCCCAGAATAAGTCCATCCGCCAGGCCCTCGGGAGCTACCGCAAAGCGCTGCTCAGCTTGGCGGGTGGCAAGCGCAAGGCGCTGACGGCGACCGAGCGACGGGCCCTGCACGCCTGGGGTAAGAGCGCGAAGCGAGCAGCGCTCAGAGCGGCTGCCGAGCGCGTGCGCTTCCAGCGCGGGCAGGCAGACCGCTTCAACGAGGGGCTGTCGCGGTCGGCGAAATGGCGGCGGCGCATCGAAGGGATCTTCCGCAGGCAGGGTCTGCCCACCGAGCTCGCGGCCCTGCCCCATGTGGAGTCTTCCTACAATCCCGCGGCGCGCTCCAGCGCCGGTGCTGCCGGGCTGTGGCAGCTGATGCCGGCCACTGCAAGCCGTTACCTGCACGTCGACAAAAAGCGCGACGAGCGGCTCGATCCCTATAAGTCCTCGGAGGCCGCCGCGCGCCTGCTACAGCACAACTACTCAGTGCTCCAGAGCTGGCCGCTCGCCCTCACCGCGTACAACCACGGTCTCTCGGGCATGCGCCAGGCAGTGATCAGCACCGGCACCGAGGACATCGCCAGGATCATCGAGGAGTACAACAGCGACAGCTTCGGCTTTGCCTCGCGCAACTTCTACCCGGCGTTTCTGGCGGCCCTGGACGTCTCGCGCGCGCCGGAGTCTTACTTCGGCAAGGCCCGCGAGAAATTCGGGCCGCGACCCCTCAGGGTGCGCACCGCTGCTTACCTGCCGGTCGACGCCGTGGCCAAAGCCTTCGGCACCGACGCGCAGCAGCTGTGCGATCTCAATCCCGGGCTACCGCGCACGGTCCGGAGCGGCAAGCTCTTCATGCCCAAGGGCTACCCCCTCCACCTGCCGCCGAGCCACACCCTGGTCCAGGCGAAGCACGAAATGGCGCGGCTTGCTCGCACCATCGGCTACCAGTCCCAAAGGCCAGATGTCTATCACGAGGTGCGCGCCGGAGAGTCCCTCTCCGAGATTGCGCAGAAATACGGCAAAGACACCGCAGAGCTGGCAGCCATCAACGGACTCGACAGCGAGCAGATCATCCGCGCCGGCCAGCTCCTGCTGATCGCCAGCGGACCGGCGCCCGAGCGGGTACGCGTCAGGGTCCGGTCCGCGGATCGCGACCGCCAGAGTCCGGGCATACTGCCCCTGGAGACGCAGCCCGATCTGGCGGCCGATCCGGCCGACTACAGCGTACGCGCCGATGGAACCATCGTCGTCCAGGCCTCCGAGACCCTGGGCCACTACGCGGAATGGCTGGGGGTGACCAGCAAGCGGCTGCGCCAGCTCAATCGGCTTGGCGCAAGCCGGGGCCTGGTCATCGGGCATCGGCTCAAGCTGGATCTCTCCAAGACGTCCCGCACCAGCTTCCAGCGTCGCCGTATTGCCTACCACCAATCGCTGCAAGCAAGCTACTTCCAGGACGTGCACATCGCGGGCCTGCGCCAGCACCGTGTGCAGAGCGGGGACACCCTCTGGCGTCTCGCCGAGCAGCGCTACGGCATTCCGCTCTGGCTGCTGCGCCAATACAACCCGGACATCGCTCTGGACAGCGTGCTGCCCTTGGGCGGCGTCATCTCCGTGCCCGTCCTGGCCAAGGGCTGAGCCTAGCCTGGCGGCGGCGCGGATGCCGCGGCGTCACCCACCTGGCTGGCATTGATCCTGTTGCTCGTCTTCTCGTTCTCCCACAAGCCGGCGGCCCAGGCCCATTGAGGCTGGGCAACAGGCCTCCCCTGGCAGGGCTTGACGCTCTGCGAGAAGATGGCAGGGAAGCGCAATGAAAGCAGATCAGATGCGGGTCCTACTGGTCGAAGACGATCCGATGATTGGCGATGCCATGCAGGACAGCCTGAAGGAGGCCTCCTACGCTGTCGACTGGGCGCGCGATGCACGGGCAGCGCAGCACGCCGTCGAGTTACAGCGCTATGACATCGTTCTGCTTGATCTCGGCCTGCCCGGCAAAGACGGCCTGGAGATCCTGCACAACATCCGCAAGGTGAACAATCCGGTGCCGGTGCTGATCGTCACTGCGCGAGACGCCGTGCAGGAGCGCGTGCGCGGGCTCGACGGCGGGGCTGACGATTATCTGCTCAAACCGTTCGAGATGGCCGAGCTGCTGGCGCGCATGCGCGCCTTGCTGCGCCGAAAGGGCGGCACGGGCTCACCGGTGCTCAGCAATGGCATCGTCTGGCTCGATCCCGCCACTCACGAGGCCCACACCAGCGGCGCGGCGCCGGTACTGCTGTCGAATCGCGAGTTCGCCTTGCTGCATGCCCTGATGCTGCGCCCCGGGGCGATCCTTTCCCGCGGCGAGCTCGAAGAGCGTATCTACGGCTGGGGAGAAGAGGTCGAAAGCAACGCGGTCGAGTTTCTGATCCACAGCCTGCGAAAAAAGCTCGGCGGTGAGGTGATCAGGAACCTGAGGGGCGCCGGATGGATGGTCTCAAAGACCGAATGAAGCACTCGGTCCAGCTGCGACTCTCCATCTGGCTATCGCTGGTCATCCTGGTCGCTGCGCTGGTTGCCGGTCTGGTCGCCTTCCTGGCGACTTTCGACGAGGCGCACGAGCTGCAGGACGATGTGCTGCGCCAGGTGGCGGCCCTGTTCGACCGACACCACCTGCCCATTCCCCAGAGTGGTGAGCAGCGCCCGGCCTCCGGGCTCGCCCAGGATGCGCGTCTACGGGTCCGGGTGCTCCCCGCCGCCGCACCGGCCCCGGGCGCCACCGCGCCTTTCGAAGCAGGCTTGCCGCGGAACCTCAGCGAGGGTATTCAGACGGTCGGCATCGGCCACAAGACCTATCGGGTGCTCGTCAAGACGATGGGTTCCGGCGAGCGGATTGCAGTCGCCCAGGAGACCGCCGTGCGCGATGAGATCGCCCGCGACAGCGCCTTGAGCAGCTTGATGCCTTTGCTCATCCTGGTGCCCGTGCTGCTGGCGCTCGTCGCCGCCCTGGTGGGCAAGATCTTCAGGCCCATCGCCCAGCTCTCCGCCGAGGTCGATCGGCGCCGCGAGCAGGATCTGCACCCCATCGGACCCCAGCCCTTGCCCACCGAGGTGCGGCCGTTCGTCCTGGCGATCAATCGGCTGCTGCAGCGCATTGGCCAATCCATGCAGGCACAGCAACGCTTCGTCGCGGACGCGGCGCACGAGCTTCGGTCCCCGCTGACTGCCCTGTCGCTTCAAGCCGAGCGGCTCGCCGAGGCGGACATGTCCAACCCGGCCCGCGAGCGGCTTGCCAAGCTGCGCAGCGGTATCGAGCGCAGTCGCATGCTGCTGGATCAGCTGCTCACGCTCGCCCGGGCCCAGGCCGTCTCCCCCGAGCCGGGCACCCTCATTCAGGTCGCACAGGTCTACCGCTGCGTGCTCGAAGACCTGATGCCGCTGGCGCAGACCAAAGGCATAGATATCGGCGTGCTGGGGGATGCCCGTCTCCAGGTGCCCGCCGAAGAGATCGATCTGATAGCCATCGTCCGGAACCTGGTGGACAACGCGATCCGGTACACACCGCTCGGCGGACGCGTGGACCTGTCGGCCACCCAGACACCCGGCGCCGTCCTGCTGGAAGTGGAAGACAACGGCCCCGGCATCCCCGAGGCCGAGCGCGTGCGGGTGCTCGACCCCTTTTACCGGCTGCTCGGCAGCGCGGAGATCGGCTCCGGACTCGGGCTGTCGATCGCCAAGACCATCACCGAGCGGCTGGGCGGTAGCATCCGGCTGGCGGACGCCGTCCACTCGCGCCATGGTCTGAGGGTGAGCGTCAGCCTGCCGGCGGTCCGGGGGCAACGATGACAAGCGCCGCGCCCATCGTCCCGGCGCGCCAGCGGCTTGACTCCTCGCCGATCCCCACTCACCATGGCCGCATGCGATCCTTGCGCCTCCCCGGGTTCCTGGCCGGCCTGATGCTGGTCGTCGCCTGCCTATCCTCGCCTTGGGCGCACGCCGTTGACTTTCCCCCCAAACCGCCAAAGACGGATTTCTTCGTCGACCAGGCGGGCCTGATCGATCAGGCGCAGCGCGAGGCCATCAACAAGACCGCCTCCGCCCTGCTCAAGGACGAGCGGATCCCGCTGTTCGTGGTCACCATCACCGCCCTGTCGGCCCGGGGCGCCAGCGGGCTGGGCGTGGAGGCCTACGCCCGGCAGCTGTTCGATCACTGGGGCATCGGCACGCCGGATCGCAACTACGGGATCCTGCTCCTGGTGTCCGCGGGCGATCGCAAGGCGCGAATCGAGCTGGGCAAGGGCTTCGGTCACCGCTACGACACCCAGGCCGAGGATATCATGCAGTCGCTGATCATTCCGGCCTTCCGGCGCGGCGACTACTCCACCGGCATCGCTGACGGCGTGCGTGGCCTGGACGCCATGGCTCGCGGCCTGCAGCTGCCGAAGCCGTCGGCCCCTTGGTGGCTCTGGCCGGCCCTGATCGGCGGCGCGATCCTGGTCGCGGCGCTGATCTACAACCTGTTCAAATCCGGCAGATCCGGCTGGGCCTGGGCGCTGCTCGCGGCCTTGGCCGTGGCGATCTTCTTCCTGCTGCGGGCCGCGGCGTCCTCCGGCGGCTCCGCGGGGGGATTCGGCGGCGGCTCCTCGGGCGGCGGCGGGGCCACGGGCTCCTGGTAGGCACCGATGATCAAGGCGAGCCAACTGTTCAGCGATCAGGACCGCCGGCGAATCGAGGCGGCGGTGGGAGAGGCGGAGCGCTCGACCAGCGGCGAGATCGTGCCGGTGGTCGCCACCGTCTCGGGACGTTACGACCGGGCCGAGGACCTGGTCGGCCTGCTCCTGGGACTGGCCGCGCTGGCGGTCGTCTGGGGCTTCTTCCAGGGCGTCAGCCACATCCCCTGGACCGAGAGCCACATACCGCGCCTGGGGCTGCTTCCCGTCATCCTGATCGTCGCCGTCGGCTTCATCCTCGGCGCCGCCCTGGCCACCCGTTTTCCACTGCTGCGCCTGCCCTTGATCCCGCGCAGGGAAATGCGCGAGGAGGTGGAGCGGCGTGCCCTGGAAGCCTTTCAGCGCCATCGCCTCCGCGCCACTGCCGGCGGCACCGGAGTGCTCATCTACGTCTCGCTCTACGAGCGCATGGTCCGCGTGGTCGGGGAAGACGCCATTGCCAGCCGCCTCGGCCCCCAGCACTGGGCAGCCATCTGCGACCTGGTGGTGGCGGGCATGAAACGCGGCCGCGCCGTAGAAGGACTCGAGCAGGGGATCCTTAAGACAGGTGAGCTGCTCGCCCGCCACTTCCCGGTCCAGCCTGGCGACGTGAACGAGCTGGCCAATACCCTGGTGCTCGTCGACTGAGATCCCGGCCGCATCGGGACAGGAAGCCAGGAGCCGGCACGCATCGGCCGCCCGCGTATCTCATCAGGGCTCGTCGCGAGGCGTCCGACATGCGCGTGCATACCAGGCGCGCGACAGACGGAAAGCGCCGCCGCACTTGACAGTACATCGAGCACCCCGACCGAGCGCAACGCCGCCAACGCGGGCAGATCGCGTGGCGCAGCAGGCGCTCGGTGAGACATCCGCACCAGCACCTATACTGATGTAGACGAAGGGCATGCTCGCGATCGCACGTGTGGCGACCGCACTGAGCATGCGCCCGACAACCCGACTCGGCACATGACAGTCGAAGTTTCGGTCACGGACGCGTCTGACGCGGTCCCCCTCGCCGTAGACATGGACGGGACCTTGATCGCGACCGACGCCCTGGTCGAGGGCGCTGTGGCACTGCTCAAGCGCAACCCACTGAGCGCGCTGCAGATGCTCCGCTGGCTGGCCGGGGGCAAGGCCAGGCTCAAGGCCCGAATCGCCGAGCAGGCACCGCTGGACGTCGCCCACCTGCCCTATCGGCCGCAGGTCCTGGAGTACCTGCAGACGGCCCGCGCCCAGGGCCGGCGTATCGTGCTGGCCACCGCGGCCGACGCCCGCTTGGCACAGCAGGTCGCCGACCAACTGGGCCTGTTCGACGCCGTGCTCGCCAGCGACGGGGAGCTCAACCTGGCAGGCGAGCGCAAGCGCCAGCGGCTGGTGGCGGAGTTTGGAGAGAAGGGCTTCGATTACCTGGGCAACGCCCGCCCCGACATCGCGGTGTGGCGCTCGGCCCGCATGGCGGTCATGGTCGGAGGCGGCGCGGTGCTGCGACGACGGGTCGCCGGGGTCACGATGCTCAGCCAGGTCCTGGAGGGAGGGCACGGGGGTCTGGCCGACTATGCCGGGGCCCTGCGACTCCATCACTGGCTGAAGAATCTGCTGGTATTCGTGCCCCTGCTCGCATCCCACCAGATCGCCGACCCCGGCCTGCTGGCACGGGCCGGTGTCGCGTTCATCGCGTTCAGCTTGTGCGCCTCGGCCGTCTACCTGTTCAACGACCTCATGGACCTGGAGACGGACCGCCACCATCCCCACAAGCGGGATCGGCCGATCCCTGCGGGCCGGGTGCCGGTCCAGCTGGCTCTGGCGGCGCTGCCTATACTCCTGGCGGCCAGTCTGGCACTGACCCTGGCGCTGCCCTGGGGCCTGATTGCCGTGATCAGCGCATACCTGGGCCTAAACCTCGCCTACTCCTTGAGCCTCAAGGCGGTACCCATCCTAGATGTTCTGATCCTGGCCGGGCTCTACACCCTGCGCATCATCGCGGGGTCCATGGCCACCGACCTGTGGCTGTCGCCCTGGCTGCTTGCCTTCTCCATGTTCCTGTTCCTCAGCCTGGCGCTGGTCAAGCGCTACGCCGAGCTCATGGCGATGCGCGCCGTGGACGGGGCACGCGCCCGGGCCCGTGGCTATCGGCTCGACGATGCCGAGCTGCTCGCCTCGCTGGGCGGGGGCGCTGGCTATCTGGCGGTGCTGGTGCTGGCGCTGTACATCGAGAGCGGCACCAGCCACGCACTGTACGCCCGCCCCCAGGTGCTTTGGGCCCTGTGCGTGCTGCTCCTGTACTGGATCAGCTATCTCTGGCTCATGGCCCATCGCAAGCGCATGGACGACGACCCGCTGGTCTTTGCAATGCGCAATCCGGTGAGCCGCGTCCTGATCGCCCTCATGGCCCTGGCGGCACTGATCGCGGTCTGAGCCTCTATGAAGCGGCGGCTCCTTCCGGCCCTCATCGCCGCGCACCTGTTGGCGGCGCCGAGCCCCCCGAGCGCCCGAGACACGACTGCTTTGGCGGTCGCTCCGCCCCAGCAGGCGCAGGAATACGCCGCCGAGGTCCCCAAGACCATCGTGGCACTCCAACCGTTTCGCCGCACCCAGGCGCAGCGCGTGGTTGGACCTGGCGGCAAGCCGGGCACCGCGACCCTCATCGACCTCAACCCTGTGATCGGCGCCTGGTATCTGCTCGAGCTGGACTGGGGCGACGGGCCCCCGCACTCCTACCACCTTGAGAACCCGGCCCCGAACAGCCGGACGCTGACGATCGAACCTGGGCTCGGCAGCGGCCTGATGCTGAGCGACAGCGCCGGGCTCCATCCTTGCCACCTCTGGGCCGGAAACACGCTGCAGGAGGCAGCGAGCAGGCCCGGCCCCTACGTTCCCCTGTGCGACGCCCGG
>Ga0307436_1000661_pt1 | contig 16195 bp, 15 predicted proteins | sample SalMarWE160440MG_FD_202513 | JGI IMG/M metagenome (GOLD analysis project Ga0307436, IMG submission 202513) | Salt marsh sediment microbial communities from the Plum Island Ecosystem LTER, Massachusetts, United States - WE1604-40 | ecosystem: Environmental > Aquatic > Marine > Intertidal zone >...
CCCTGGGCGAATCGTCGAGCGCGGCGAACAGACGGGCGATCTCGGGCGCGGCGCGGTAGAGGGCCATCTCGGCGTTGTCGAGCGTGCTCGAGAAGAAGGGCCAGTCGCGGTAGAGGGTGGCCAGCTTTGTCGCACCGCGAGTGCCGTGGGCCTTGCGGAAGGCCCGCAGCGCGGATCCCAGGCCGTACCAGGCCGGCAGTGAGATGCGGGCCTGTGACCAGGCGAAGACCCAGGGGATGGCCCGCAACGACTCCACGTCCGGGGCCTGGGCCGGCGGTTCCGAGGGGCCCGTGCCCCGCGACGCTTCGGCCAGGCTGCCGCGCCTGGCGGGCCGAGAGCCCAGGGCCATGGCCGAGATCTCGGCGACCGGCGTGGCCATCTGGAAGAAGGTCGGCAGGCCGGGTTCGTCGTATACGAGGTCCCGATAAGCGTGCCGGGCCAGATCCGCCAGCTCGTCGAGGGCACGTTTGCCGCGCCGGTCGACCTCGCTCACGCAGTCGTCGTGCTCGGGAGTGGAGGCGATGATAGCCGCCCCGGCGACCATCCCCAGGTGGTGCTCGGCGATGCCGATGTTGGCATAGTGGGCCGCCACCGCCTCGCCCTGCTCGGTCATCTTCAGGCGGCCCTGAATGGATCCCGGAGCCTGGCCCAGGACGGCCCTGTTGGCCGGTCCTCCGCCGCGGCCGATGGCCCCGCCGCGGCCATGGAAGAGGGTCAGCTCCACTCCCTGGCGGCGGGCGGTCTCGGCCAGCCGCGACTGGGCTCCGTACAGGGCCCAGGCCGCGTACAGAAAGCCGGATTCCTTCGACGAATCCGAGTAGCCGAGCATCACTTCCTGGCGGTTGCCTCGGGCCTCGAGGTGACGGCGGTAGTCCGGGTTGGAGAGCAGCGCGTCCAGGATCTCAGAGCAGTTCTCCAGGGCGTCGGCCGTCTCGAAAAGAGGGACGACATCCAGGTTGGCCTGGCCCCTGACCAGGCCCCCCGTCGCAACCGAGGGCACAACCGCACCCGCGGCCAGCTCGGCCAGCTGCAACACGGCCATCACGTCCTGAGCCGAGCGCGTGAAGCTGATCACGTAGCGGCGGCAGGCCTCCTCGCCGAAACGGCGCTGGATGCCGGCTATGGCCCGGAAGGTAGCCAGCACTTCGCCCGGAGAGACCCCAGGGACCAGCTCGCGAGCCAGGTCCGGCGAGGTCATGCCTCTCAAGTGCAGGAGAGCGCCCAGAGCCGCCTCGTGGACGCCCGAGTGCTGCCGCACCTCGAGCGAGGCCAGATGGAAGCCGAAGGTCTCGACCTGCCAGCGGAAGTCCTGCAGCTCACCGTAGGCCACCCGCGGCAGGCGGTCGACGACCAGGCATTCCTGCATCTCGGCCAGCTCCTCGATGAGTTGAGCCGGCGTTTCATAGCGGCCGACCGAGGTGCCGGCTTGCTCCGTCAGGAACCAGCGCGTACGGCGCAGGCGCTCGGCCATCGCTCCCAGGCGGCGCCGATACGGCTCCTCCGGGAAACGGTGCGTCAGGTCGCGCATCACGTCCCGTAGATCCTCGGCATCGCGGCCCAGCTGGCGTTCGAGCTCCGGATGTATGGCCTCGCGCGGAATCTCGACGGAGATGGTGTTCATGAGGCGCGTGGCCACCGCCTCGTAGCCGCGCATGACGTGGTCCGCCTGGATGCGCAGCACCTGGCGGGTCAGCTCGGCCGTGACGTTCGGGTTGCCGTCGCGGTCGCCACCGATCCATGAGCCCCATCGGATCAGGGCCGGCACGCGAGGCGGACGCGTCCCGCTCAGTCCGGAATCGCTGGCCAGCGCCCCGTCCGACCGGCCGCGCCTGGCCCTGGGGGCCAACCTGTCCATGGCCCTGTCGAAGGCCCGGTAGACGCGTGGAGTCACGCGGAAGAGAGTCTCGTCGAAGTAGGTCAGAGCGGTCCGGACCTCGTCGATGGGCGTGGGCGAAGTCCGGCGCAGCGGAGCGGTCCGCCACAGGACGGTAATCTCCTCGCGCAGCTTGCGGCGGATCTCGGAGTCGTCGGCCGGGCCCAGGCGCGGGTCGTCGAGATGCTCCAGGAGGCGGTAGCAGCGCCGCAGTGCGGTCAACGTAGTCCGCCGCCGAGCCTCGGTGGGATGGGCCGTCACCACCGGCGCGATGGACGTCCGGCGCAGCAGCTGCTGGATCCGATCGGCCGACCAGCCCCGCTCGACAAGCCAGTCGACGGTGGCGTCGGGCGTCCCCTCCTCCGGCCGGGCCGTTCTCTGGGCCAGCCGCAGGCGGCGCACCCTGTCCCGTTCCTCACACAGGTTCACCAGCTGGAAGTAGAGGCTGAAGGCCCTCACGAGCAGCTCCGCCTGGTCGATCGTCAGAGCGTCGAGATCGGAGGCCAGCTCGGCAGCCGCCTTGCCGGAGCCGGTTTCCCGAATGGCGATCGAGCTCAGCCGGCACCGCTCCACGAAGTCCAGCAGGTCGCTCCCGCCCTGCTCGGCTACCACCTGTCCCAGGAGCGAGCCGAGGAGCTTGACTTCACGGGCCAGCGGATCGCCCGCCCCCGACGTGCCGATCGACCGGGGCTCTGCTTTGACGGCTGGGTTCTCTTTTGACGTTCTCTTGGGGGCCATGCCCCGCGAGCATACATTGCCGGCGGCGATGGGCCCGTCCGGTGGCGCAGGGCTTCACTCGAACTCGTCGGCGCGCTACCATCCGCCGGTGGCCATCGAGACGCCGCTCCAACCGCCGGCCCCCCGTTCCGAGCCTTCCGGCAGACTGACTGTCGTCTACGATGCCGGCTGCGGAATCTGCCGAGAGACCGTCCGCCGCCTGGCGCGCTGGGACCGCGAAGACAGGATGGAGTTCATGCCCCTGGCGGCAGCGGCCTCGTCCGGCCGGCCCGCCCTCGAGCAGCTGGCAGCGGGAGACCGATTTCGGGAGTCGATCCAGGTAATGGACGAATCCACCGGCAGGGTCTCGAGCGGTGGACAGGCAGCCCTGGCGTTGCTCGAGGCCCTGCCCGGCGGCTGGCTGCTACGGCCCTGGACCGCCCTGCCGCCGGCCGGTCCGGTTGCCGATACCGTCTATCGCGTCGCCAGTCGCCACCGCAACCGCCTGGCCTGGCTGATGGGTCTGCGCGACGAAGTGGCCTGCCCGCTGCAATCCGGAGGGCCGCTGGAGGCCCCGAACCGCCGCAACGGGTAGGACGAAGGGCGATTCATCTTCCACCTTATGGAACTAAGGCTGTTCCTCTATGGATTCGCAATGTGAGGGGGAGTAGGGTTAGGAAGGTCGGGCGGTGGGGACGTCGTCCGGTTCCATCCTCGAAGGAAGGAGGTTCATGTGCCCGAGCCATCCGCCATCGAGGGAATCCTGCAGGCCATAGTCGACGCCATGGAGGCTCGCGAGGCCGCTGAGCCGGACTTGCCCGCCTGGGAGTCCACAGCCCGCCTCAAGGCGGCCGAGGCAGACCTGCTGGAGTTCTATCGCAGGTCGGCCCGGGGACCGCGCCGGCTGGTCGTGATCGACATCGAGACCAGCGAGGTCCAGGCCAGCCCGCTCTCGGTGGAAGTGGCCTGATCTTCGGCCGCGCCCGCACCAGGCCGGGCTCGCGTCTCAGCGAGCGCTCACTCCGGCCGGGTGATACCTTTCGCTGCCATGGACGAAGAACGCACCTGGCGCGTCGAGAGCCTGTGGTGGCTCTCCTGCTTCCTCACCCTGATGGCGGTGCTGGTGCCGGTGTCTGCCGGTGAAGGCATATACCGCGCCTTCAGCTCGCAGGATCCCAACGTGGACCTGCTCAACGTGGCACTGGGCTGGACGATCCTTCAGCCAGTGCAGATCGTGCTGGCCTTCTGGCCCTTCTTCGCCTCGGGCGCCTTGAGTGCTCGACTGCTGGTCGGAACCTTCGCCGGAGTCCGCCCGCGGGTGGTGACCTCCATCTTCTGCACCGGGGCCGTCGCCATGGGCGTCTGGGTGACCACCCAGGACGCACCGACCACGGTCGTCTACGCGGGCGCGGCGCTGGTATGGGCTCTGGCCATGCCTCTGCCGCTCAAGGACCTGCTGGCGGACGGGTCCCTCAAGGGCGGCCTGATCATCGGCCTGGGGTGCGCGGGGCTGCTGAACGTCTGGGACTTCGCCCTGGTCGCCATCGTCTGGTGCTGCTGGCGCCTCTACCGCGACAACTACGTGGACGTGCCGATCACCGCCGGGCTGGTCGCGGCCGAGCCGCTGCTGATGGTCGTCGACGATCCAAGTGGGGCCCTCTCGACTACCGGGGGTCTGTACACCACGCTGGAGACGGCCCTGCTGCTGATCCTGGCGATGGCCGCGATCGCGCTCGGTCAGCTCTTCCCGGGCCCGGACGAGGGCACCGAGGAGACGGACGCTCGCTAGCGAACCCGTGGCAAGCGCTCACTTCCCGGCGTAGTCGCTCCCGGTCGGGATATCGAAGTCGATGAGCTCCTGCCCCCGATACAGCCACATCGAGCCCACGGCGGCGAAGAGAGCGCCTGGGTCGCCGTTCTCCGGGCCGATCGGGAGGATGTAGCGCCGGCCGTAGCCCCCCTGGCCGGAGAGGACCTCAAAACGCTGGATGGAGCCGTCGTCGGCCAGCCGCCAGAACTCGCTGTCGAGGATCACGATCGAGCTGGCGTAGGAGCGGTCCTCCACCGCCGAGCCGCTGGCGTTGAGCAGGATCAGCCGGGTCCCGCCCGCCGAGGCGCCGTCGCGGCCGCTCATCATCCAGCACAGCCCTTCCGAGTAGACGGGCCCGTAGGTCGTCTCGGGCGGCAGGTCCGAACCTCCGACCTGGTCGCCGCTGGCTGCGTTGATCGCCCGCAGCTCAGTCTCTGCCCCCAGCTCGACCGACCAGACACCGCCGCAGCCGAGCCTGGGCTCGCCGGCCGTTCTCCAGGCGACGGCAGACCGCTCGGATCCGTCGACCGGATGCAGTACCCGCAGCCGGCCCTCCGAGGCGACGTAGACGCCGTCGTACTGGGCCCCGATCAGGAGGGTGTGTTCAAGGCTGAGCGTCACCTCGCCGCTCTCGGGATCGATGCGGTAGGTGGAGGCCTTGTCCCAGCAGGGTGGCCCGCAGAGGTCGTAGGAGGTCGGCCAGGACGAGACCCAGATGCCGCGGTCGTACACCAGGCGGCGCAAGTCCTTGGGGAAGGCCGAGCCGCTCCAGACCGTGCCGACGGTGCCTGCGGCCACGTCCACCGGCAGCGCACCGGCGTTGCCGGCCAGGTACATCCTGCTGCCGTCGTCGAAAGCGAACGCCCGGTCCGGGATGAAGACGGGGATGGGCATGGGGATGGTGACCACGACGCGGGCCAGGCGGACGGTCGGGCGCGGCGCCGTCATCAGGGGCGAGGCGGTGGGCGAGGTGTCGGCCCAGGGCGTGCGCGTCGGGGCAGGATTCGGGCCGGGGGCGGTCAGATTGACGATCGCGGCCAAGACGGCGATCACCGTCACGGCGGTCACCGCCCCCAGGAGGTTCGCCCTGCCGTGGCGTCGGGGGCGCTCCTGATCCTGCGGCGATCCCGGGCCGTTCTCGTAGCGATAGGCGGCAAACGGATCGTCGCGCAGCAGCTCCTCCGCTTCGGCATCGGCCGGCCGCTCACGGGCGCCGCCGTAGCGGGCCCAATCGTCGCCGGATTCGTATGGATCGAGACCGCCCCGATCTCCCACCAGGCGCCTCCCGTCGCGCGGATCCTATGGGCGACCGCCCGCCGGTCGCACCCGTCCAGACGTTCCACGACCTCCAGCTGTTCAGCCGCGATGCGTCGGCGGCAGCCACCGGGTGACGGGAGTCCGGTGGGGTCTGGGGTATACTGCCACCCTCAATGCAGCTACGGACCTTTCGGGGGTCCTTTCGGGTATCTGGCGCCCGTACCTTCGGGGAGCAACACAACCCGTGACCGGGGCCGACTATTCCGATAGCGGGGCTGTCCGGGCTTCGATCTGGGCTGCTCTGACTCCAGGAGGCTAGCGCGTGGTCTTCAACCGGCATCACCCCAAGGAAGTGGACGAGCACGAGGCCGATCACTCGGAGCTGGTCGAGCTGCTTCTGGGCGCCGACGAAGTCGAGCGAAAGCGGCTCCTCCTGCTGGCCCTGCAGTCGGGCGAGCTGCGCAAATCCGAGACGGCCGAGCTGCTGCGGCTCGTCGACCGTCTCGAGGCGCTCGCAGGCAAGACCGCGCCGACGAAGGAGAACGAGCTCTTCCGCTAGCGGACCTGCCGCCACCGGGCCTGCCGCCAGCAGAGCGGTACGCGCACCCTTCGCACGGGCCCGATCGAGGCGATCCGGCCGGGGTATGACTCTTGTAGCGCTTGGCCGGCGGGAGAGAGGGTCTACCATTCGCCTGGAAGCGGTGCGCTGAGCAGCGTGGACCGCGAATTGCCGTCGTGCCGTCGCCGCGTAGCGGACGGTTGGGCCTAGCGCACTGGAGTAACGGGTTTGACTTCCAGGCTGGATGTCGCCGACCTGCGCCTCACGCTTCTCAGGCTGGGGCGCCGCGCTGCGTCGCCCCGCACACTGTGGCGCGTCTACCTGGTCGGCGGCCTGGTCGGGATAGCCGCCCTGTACGCCCTCACAAGCGCCGACCTGCGGACGTGGGTCTCCCCGTCCTTCGCCCTGTACGGAGCGATAGGCCTGGCTCTTGGCGCTCATCGTTCCCGAGCGGTGCAGGCCGGATCCTGGTACGGCCTCGCGCTGGGGATTGCCCTCCTCGGCCTGGGCGACCTGGTCTGGGCCTGGGAGAGCATCGGCAAGCCTGAGCCACCGGTCCCCTCGCTGGCAGACGTGACCTACCTGGCCGGCTATGCGGCCGCCCTCGTGGGCATGGCCTCCCTGGCCTGGCCTCGGGGCAGCGGCAAGGACTTCGATTCCCTGGTCGACACCACGATAGCCTCACTGGGCGTCGGGCTGGTGGCCTGGGTCTTCCTGATCGTCCCGTCGGCCGAGCAGACGGTCGGGCTCGATGCCGTGGGCTTCGTTGTGACGCTGTGCTACCCGTTGCTCGACGTGGCCCTGGGCGTCGTCCTGATGGGCATACTGATGGGGCCGCAGCGGTCTGCCGCGATCCACATGCTGCTGCTAGCCCTGGCCGCCTTCCTGATCAGCGACCTGCTCTACGTCCGGCTGATGGCCGACGGCAGATACGTCAGCGGCGGCGTGACCGAGCTGGGCTGGCTGATCGGCTTCGTTCTCTTCGGTACCGGTGGCCTCCACCCGGCAGCTCGAACCGTGGGCGAATACCACGGCCCTGCGGAACGCCGATCGATCCCGTTCTCCAGAGCCGCAGGGCTCCTGTGCGCTCTTCTGATCGCCCCCGCGATGCTGCTCTGGGCCTGGGCCGCCGGCCGGGTCGAGGATCTGCCGCTGATCGCCTTCGCCGGCATCGCCCTGACGATGCTGTGGGCGGCGCGGCTGTGGCTGACGGTCCGCCAGCTTCGGAATGCCCTCGATGAGCGCCGCGAGCTCGAGTGGCAGCTGCGCGAGCAGGCGGAACGCGACAGCCTCCTGGACCTGCTCAACCGCGCCTCGTTCATCGCCCGGTTGCGGATGACGCTGACGGCCAACCAGGCGGCGGCCGTGCTGTACGTCGATCTGGACAACTTCAAGGTCATCAACGACACGCTCGGCCACCCAGGTGGAGACGAAGCCCTGGTGGAGGTCGCGCGGCGCATCGAGAGCCTTCTGCGGCCTCCCGACATCGCGGCCCGCCTGGGCGGCGACGAGTTCGGCGTGCTGCTGCCGGCAGCGGACGTCAAGTCGGCCGAGGCGGTGGCGGTCAGGCTGCTGCAGCGCGTCGAGCGCCCGATCCATGTCGACGGCAGGGAGTTCTTCATCCACGCCAGCGTCGGCATCAGCTGCGGCGGCCCCGAGAAGGCGACCGAGGACCTGATCCGAGAGGCGGACGTGGCCATGTACCTGGCCAAGGGCAAGGGCAAGAGCCGTCACGTCGTCTTCGAGGCGGAGATGCACGCCGACGTGATGCGGCGGATCCAGCTCCGCTCCGACCTCGAACAGGCGCTCATGCTCCACCAGTTCACCGTCCTGTACCAGCCCGTGGTAACGATGCCGGGCGGAGTGGTCCGCGACTGCGAGGCCCTGATTCGCTGGCAGCACCCCGTTCGCGGCCTGCTGTTGCCGGAGGACTTCATCGACCTGGCCGAGGAGACCGGGATCATCGTCAACCTGGGCCGTTGGATGCTCGACGAGGCCTGCCATGAGGCGGTTCGCTGGCAGGAGCAGCTCGGCAAGGCGGCCCCGGGCGTTGCCATCAACATCTCGGCCCTGCAGGTTCAGCGGCCGGGCTTCGCCGACGAGATCGCCGCCGCCCTCGACCGCAGCGGCCTGGACCCGCGCCGCCTGGCGATCGAGATCACTGAGAGCATCCTGATCGAAGTGGAGAACGCCACCTCGGTCGTGGCCGAGCTGGCCAAGGCCGGGGTTCGCGTCGCTATCGACGACTTCGGGACCGGCTATTCGGCCCTGTCGTACCTGGCCACGTACCCGGTCGACATCCTCAAGATCGACCGCTCGTTCGTGTCCTCGGTGGACGCCGGGCCGCGCGAGGCCCGCCTGGCCTCGGCCATCATCGCCCTGGGCAAGGACCTGGAGCTGCAGGTCATCGCCGAGGGCGTCGAGACCGAGAGCCAGCTGGCCATGCTGGCCAAGCACGGCTGCACCTCGTTCCAGGGCTACCTCTTCGCACGACCGATGGTCGGCCGTGACCTTCTGCCCCTTCTGGAGGCCGCGGCCCGGCGCCACGAGCCCTTCACCAAGGATCTGCGGCCGCTCAAGCGCAGCGCCTAGGGCCGGGCTGCCGGTCGGCCGGCAGGCGCACTTCCAGTGAGCGGGGCCAGGCCCCGCGTCGCCAGGGTCAAGCCGTCGGCCGTGACGGCGAAGGCTTCAGAGCCATCCAGCCCGGCGATCCAGGCCGGCCCGTCCCGGCCCATCGCGAAGGCCGCGGTGGCGTAGGCGTCGGCATAGGTCAGGCTCGGTCCGGTCACCGTAAGGCTGATCAGCCCGGTCGAGGGGCGGCCCGAGTGGGGATCCACGACATGTTCGCCGCGCTCATACGTGCCCGACGTTGCCACAGCTCCGTCACCCACTTCCAGCACGGTCGCCAGAAGCTCGCCTCGGAGCGGGTGCCTGATGCCCACCCTCCACGGCCGGCCGGACCCCGGCTCAGGCGACCCGCGAGCGACGATGTCCCCTCCCCCGTTGACCAGGAAGTTGGCCGCACCGGCGTCCACCAGGATGAAGGCGGCCTCCTCGACCGCCCAGCCCTTGACCACGCCCGTGGGATCCGGCATGCCGTCGGGCCGGAACCGCCGCGCGTCGAAGTAGCCGCCGGTCAGCCGGGCCAGCTCGTCGCACAGGCCCATGATCCAGCGCAGGCCGAGGCTCGCGTCGTCGAGCGCCAGCTCGGCCCGGCCCAGCCGGCAGACCTCGCTGTCGGGGCGATAGGGCGAGAAGCGGCGATCGATGTCGTGCAGGCGCTCGACGGCCCGATCGAGAGCCTGCGGGGCGACGCCCCGATCGCGGATGTCGAACGAGACGACCGTGCCCATTACCGGCTCGATCCGCCGCAGGCCCGGCAGCCCCGGCCGGTCGGGATCCGGGTGAGTGTCGGTTCGGTCGACTGCGTCGGCTGGGCCGAAGGCGCCGGCAGCCGACCGCTCCTCGTCCGTCATCCGCCTGCCTGGCTGAGGGCCGACTGCATCGATTGCATGAAGGCGTGGCAGGTGTAGGTCGCCCCGGAAACCGCATCGACCTGGGCGGCCTGAGCCTGCAGCGTCTTCTCGATCAGCTGCGGTACGGCGTACTGGCTGATCTGCCATGAGTGCGGGTCGCTCGACGGCACCTGGACCGCCTCTACGGCGGTGATCCGGCCGCTGTCGAGCGTGACCTGCACCTGGACCGGGCCATAGGGAGTCGAGACGACCGACCCGGTGTAGCTGCCCGACGCGGTCGCGCTGGTCGCTCCGGCCGCCGAGCTGATGACCGGCTGCAACTCGGCCGGGCTTGCCGGTACGGGCTCCGGAGTCTTGAAGTGGATGACCAGGATGAGTGCCGCCCCACCTATCAGGACGGCGAAGACCGGTCGCCTCGGCATGGCAAAACCCCCGGCTCAGTAGGCGAAGCGCTCGGCGTGGATCTGCGAGGCAGGCACGTCGAGCGTCCGAAGGGCTCGATGAACGCCGTCGATCATGGCCTCGGGGCCACAGACGTAGACGTCGCAACGTTCTATGTGGGGGACGAGTGAGCGGAGCGCGGAGGCCCTCAGCGGGTTGGCCGGCATCTGCGGCGTGCCTCGCTTGCCCACCAGGTAGTGGACCGCTGCCCTGCGTGTCCGAGCCAGGGCCTCCAGCTCCTCGCGGAAGACCAGGTCCTCAGGGCGGCTGGCGCGGTAGATGAGGGTCAGGGCGCCCGGTTCGGCCGGCAGCTCCTCCAGGAGGGCACGCAGGGGGGTTATCCCGATGCCACCGCCGATCAACACCGTGCGACGCCTGCTTCGGTTGGCGCCGGTCATGATCCCGTAGGGGCCCTCGGCCATGACCGCCGTCCCCGCGCGCACCCGCTGCAGGTGGCTCGTGTAGTCGCCCAGGGCCTTGACGGTGAAGCGCAGGTACCTGCCGTTGGGCGCGGCCGAGATCGAGAAGGGATGGGCCCGATACCAGCCGTCACGGGTCAGGAAGCGGAGGATGAACCACTGCCCGGCTCGGACGGCCAGCCGGTCCAGATCCCGGCCCGTCAGGTAGATCGAGACTACACCCGGCCCTTCGCGGACGACGTTGGCCACCCGCAGGCGATGGCGGGCGGACAGCAGCAGCGGCCCGCCGATGCGCCAGGCCAGGATCGGGCCGATCGTCAGGACGTACAGGCCGACCCAGTAGAGCCGGGCCAGTTGATCGTGGACGAAGTCGCTACCGACCATGAGCTGGTGCAGGAAGGCCAGCGCGACGGCGGCGTACATGAGCAGGTGGATGCCGTACCAGGTCCCGTAGGGCAGCGCCCGGCGGGAGGCCCTGATCGAGCTGACGGCGACCAGGACGAAGAGCACCAGGGCGACGAAGGCCCAGAGGACCCAGGGGTACACCGTCAGGAAGGTCACGAACTCGGCCACAGCGCCCGAACCGTCGCCCATGCCGTAGCCGATCGTGGTGAAGACGAAATGGCCGACCAGCAGCCAGACGGTCGCGAAGCCGCCCCAGCGGTGCAGCCACAGCAGCCTGTCGGTGCCGAAGACCTGCTCCAGATACGGGCTTCGGGACACCAGCACGAGCTGGATCAGGGCCAGGAAGGTACCGTACAGCGCCATCAGCTGCCCGAGGGCCATGAAGGTCCCGGAGGTCGTGGTCAGCCGGTCCAGGCCGCCGTGGCGGAGCCACATGGCCCCGATGACGAGCGCGTTCAGAGCGGCCAGGGCGTAGGCATCGCTCGCCCGCAGGCCCCAGACACGGGGCTGAGGCACGCGCCGGCGGACCGCCGCGGCTGCGGCCCTGGCCTCCGGATCCCCAGGGCCGGCGTGGAGGGACCGTGGCGGGGCGATCTGGCCTTCGGCGATGCGCGCGGAGGTGGTCATGCGGGGCACGGTATGGTCCGTTCCTGTCGATTGCGTTACGCCAGAGCGGCCGTCCCGGGAGGCGCGATCCCCCGCCCCGGCGAGCCCTGGCTCGCCCCGGCCGGCAAGTCACTCCGTGAAACGCTCAGCGCCATGCTTTGACATCGGGCCGGTGCCATGTGATGGTGCCACGACGAGCCCCACGGACGGCAGAGACGGAGCCAGCGATTCCCGATGCTCACCAGAGTTGCGGGCAAGACGACCATTCGACGGCTGGGCCACTGGTTCGGCTGGCTGGCGCTGGCCTTCCTGGTCCTGACGCTCCTCACCGGATACGGCATAACCCAGTTCCGAGTGGTGGACCCCCTGACGTTCGGGGTGGTGGGCAAGGCCGTCTCCCAGCGCTGGCACGAGACCGTCGCCTTGCTGATCGTGGTCTTCCTGGCACTCCACGTGAGCATCGCCCTGTGGTGGCGCCTGCGAGGTGGCTCGACCCAGTAGCCGGAGGAGCTGGCATGCGCAACGCGATCCGAATCTGGCCTGTGCTGGCGGTCCTGACCGTGGCGGCCTGCTCCAGCGGCGCCGTCGATCCGTCGTTCGAGGCTCTGCAGTCGGTCGAGATACGTGAGTACCAGGGCGAACAGCTGTCGTCGATAGGCGACTTCCGGGAGAACTCCATCAAGGGCGTCCAACACGTGTCCCTGGACGGCTACCGGCTCGAGGTCACCGGCCTCGTGGACAAGCCGCTGGAGCTGACCTACGACGAGGTGCTCGCCCACTCCCGCTACAGCAAGGTCGTCACGCTCCATTGCGTGGAGGGTTGGGATGCCACGATCCTGTGGGAGGGCGTGAGGATCGAGGACATCCTCGCCGACGCCGGAGTCAAGGATGGAGCGCCGGTCGTCATCTTCCACGCCGTGGACGGCTACACGTCGTCGCTGCCCCTGGCCTACATCCAGGCCAACGACATCCTCCTGGCCTACAACATGAACGGCGTGACTCTGCCGGCCGAGCGCGGCTTCCCCTTCCAGGTCGTGGCCGAATCCAAGTGGGGCTACAAGTGGGTCAAGTGGGTCGATCGGATCGAGCTCTCCAACGACACCTCGTACCGCGGCTACTGGGAAGTGCGGGGCTACAACAACGACGGCGACCAGAGCGGCCCAATCTTCGAACCCTGAGCGAGCGTTTCGCGGGAGGGCGCCCCTACTCCTTGGCCGGGCCCTTGGCCTCAGCCGCCAGCGTTGACGGCGAGTCGAGCCACCAGCACGGCGGCAGCTCTCCCTCTTCGCCCCCGGATCCCTTCTCCTTCGACCCCTTGCCGCTCGGCTCGGGCAAGGCAGCGGCGCGGGCAATCGCCTCGTGCCTCTCCCGAACCTGGCTTGCCAGCGCATCGAGATCCAGCTCCTCGAGCACCGGCGGATCGGGCACCTTGGAGGCCATCGAGGCGAAGGTCTCCGGATCGGAGCCCTCCAGCTGCCCGAAGAACTCCGCTATCTCCTTCTCGAACTCCGCCACCCGCCCATCGACGCGTTCGATCTCGCGATCGACGGCCGCTTTGAACTCCTCAGCCTCCTGCTCGAGGATCTCACGGCGGCGTCCGATGCGCCTCTCCGCCTCGCCGCGTACCCGCTCCACGCTGGACTTGGACTGCCCCTCGATCGTGGCCACGTCGTCCTCGGCGGTCTTGGTGAGCCCCTTGGCCCCTTCCTCCGCTATCTCGTGCAGGCGTTCGATAAAGGCCTGGCCGTCCGTCCGGCACTGCTCGAGCGCGGACTCGCGCGACGTTTCGGCGGTCGCCCGCATCACCGACGTGAGGTCGGCCAACAACCGGTTCGGAGCGTTGGCGGCCTGTTCTTCCACGCCATCTCCACAGCGCTACCGGGCCCCCGGAGGCTCCGGGCAGCCCGCCTGGGGATGATGGTCTCGGTGTTGCCGGCAAGCACCTGACCTTTGGTACCAGTACCCGACGGCTCCTCTGTACCGCACGAAGCGCAGACGGAGAGGCAGGGGCAATGCGGGGCAGCGTAGACTGGGGCGGTCCTGCAGCCCGCCCGCATCCGCCTCGAACCCGGCCCGCGACTCGACAGCCCATCTCGCGGCCCAAGGAGACCCGCCGCCCCAGGAGCAGCTATGACCGAGATGATCCGGACCGTCGGGCTGACCAAGTACTACGGGCGCCGTCGAGGCCTGGCCGGCCTGGACCTCGAGGTTCGCCAGGGCGAGACCTACGGTTTCCTGGGCCCCAACGGCGCCGGGAAGACGACCACCATCCGCATCCTGATGGACCTCATCCGGCCCACCGGCGGCCAGGCGACGGTCCTGGGCGAGGCACCGAGAGCGGGCGGAACCGCCCTGCGCCGCAGAGTGGGCTACCTTCCGGGCGACTTCGTCGTCTCCGGAGGGCAGCCGGCAGGCGAGCTGCTGACGTACCTGGGGCATCTGCGAGGCGGCGTAGAGGCAGGGCGGATACGAGCCCTGGCCGAACGTTTCGACCTGGATCTGAAGGTTCGGATCGGCAGCCTGTCCAAGGGAAACCGCCAGAAGATCGCGGTCGTGCAGGCCTTCATGCACGAGCCGGAGCTGTTCGTCCTCGACGAGCCGACGATCGGGCTCGATCCGATCATGCAGCAGCGCTTCCTCGAGCTGGCCGCCGAGGCGCACAAGGCCGGCCAGACGATCTTCATGTCGTCGCACGTGTTGAGCGAGGTCCAGCAGTGCGCCGACAGGGTCGGCATCCTGCGTGACGGCAAGCTGGTCGCGGTCGAAGCCGTGGAGGATCTGCGGCGCCGGGCCGTCCGCCGGGTCGAGGTTCGCTTCGACGCCCCGGTTCGCAAGGACGCCTTCGGCAAGCTGCCGGACGTGGGCGACATCGAGGTCGAGGGCAACGTGCTGCGCTGCCGCCTCACCGGGCGCGCCGACCCACTGGTCAAGGCCCTGGCCCGCTTCGGCGTCGCGACCCTCACTGTCGAGGAGCCGGACCTGGAGGAGGTCTTCTTCGTCTACTACCGCGGCGAGGAGGGCACCGATGCTGCGTAGCGTCTTCACCAAGACCCTCTGGGACCAGCGCCGCTCGTTGCTGGCCTGGGCCGTCGGCCTCACCGGGATAGGCGTTCTCTACGCCTCCTTCTACCCCATGGTCAACACCCCGGAGATGAGGGCCGCCCTGGAGTCCTACCCCCAGGCCATGATCGACGCCATGGGCTTCGACGACGTGACTTCGCCGGCAGGCTACCTGGGCGCCACCACGCTGGGCATGCTCTGCCCGGCCATCATCATCATCATGGCCGCCGCGGTCGGCGGGTCGGCCATCGCCGGCGAGGAGGAGAACGGCCGCCTGGACCTGACGCTCGCCCACCCCGTGTCGCGCTGGAGCGTGCTGCTGCAGCGCTGCGCGGCCATGGTGGTCTCGATGCTGGGCGTTACGGCGGCGCTCGGCCTGGCGCTGCTGGCCATCTCGGGCCCGGCACAGATCGACAGCATCGGGCCGGCGAACCTCGTGGCGGGCGCGCTCCACCTGGCCTTGCTCGGTATCTTCTTCGGCAGCCTGGCCCTCGGCCTGGGCGCGGCCACCGGGCGGCGCAGCATCGTCTACCTGGCCGTGGCCGTCGTCGCCATCGTCGGCTACTTCGGTAACAACCTGGGGCCGACCATCGAGGGGCTGCACTGGCTCCGCGACATCTCGCCCTTCCACTTCTACCAGGGCGGCGAGCCGCTACGGAACGGTATTCAGCCGGCCGACCTGGCCGTCCTGGCAGGCACCGGCGTCCTGCTGGTCATCGCCGGCGGGCTGGCCTTCGACCGTCGAGACGTGGCCGTCTGAAGTCCGGGTGGGGGGAGTGGCTGGCGCGCTAGGATTCGAACCTAGAATCCCCTGATCCAGAGTCAGGTGCCTTACCGTTAGGCCACGCGCCAGCGGGCAGGCCGAAATCTTACAGGAATGACGCCCCGGCGGCTCGCGCCGGAGCCGGGGCTCAGAACAGAAGTTCGACGTGGCCGGTCCTGCGTGGTACGCTTCGCCCACGACGCCGGAACAGGCGTCGAAACCAAGCGGCACTACGACACTCCTCTCCTCCGGTTCTCGGCGAGAAAGGTTCGCTGAGGCCGCACGAGAAGGAGTTCTTCTTTTGTACGAACAGACAGATAAGACCCTGAACTGCGTGGACTGCAATCAGGAATTTGCGTTCACCGCAAGCGAGCAGCAGTTCTACGCCGACAGGCAGTTCACCGAGCCACGACGTTGCCCATCCTGCCGTGCCAGCCGCAAGGCCTCGCGCGGAGGCGGTGGCGGCGGCTACTCGAGCGGCGGCTACGATCGCGGGCCGCGCGAGATGTTCAGTGCCACGTGCTCGAGTTGCGGCCGCGAGGCCCAGGTCCCGTTCCGCCCCACCGGCAGCAAGCCGGTCTACTGCAGCGACTGCTTCGGCACCCAGCGCCGCTCCTACTAGCCCTCGCCGCCATTCGAAGGAGCCCGAAGACTTCGGGCTCCTTCTTGATTCGAGGGCCAGACCGGACGCCCGTTCGTCTACCATCGGCCCACCACCAGCCAGCAGTTGGAGCGCAGGATGGCCGTTCGTGTCAGTCGCCTGACGGTCGAACACCATCGCCGGCCGTTCGGTATCGGAGAGCCGCGGC
>Ga0307436_1000663_pt1 | contig 16183 bp, 12 predicted proteins | sample SalMarWE160440MG_FD_202513 | JGI IMG/M metagenome (GOLD analysis project Ga0307436, IMG submission 202513) | Salt marsh sediment microbial communities from the Plum Island Ecosystem LTER, Massachusetts, United States - WE1604-40 | ecosystem: Environmental > Aquatic > Marine > Intertidal zone >...
CACGGGGACGTAGGCGCGCCCCGACTGCCTCGAAGCCTCTTGCGCGACCTTTTGCCACCGTGCGATTTTTCTTGTCTCCCTGACCTGGCTCCTCTCCGTGATTACCGGTACGATCTCCGTCACTCCCAGTTCAGTAGCCTTCTGGACGACAAGGTCCATCTTGTTCCCTTTAAGAAGGCCCTGGAGGAGAACTATCCGAATCGGCGATTCGGCGCCTGAAATCCTCCCGGACCCCGTTATCTCTACCGAGACCTCGTTCCGCGTAGCCCGGATTATCTTTCCCGGATAGGACCTGCATCCGCCGTCGGTAACCGTGATCAGGTCGCCGGTGTGGCACCGGAGAACAGTGGTCAGGTATCGTGCATTTTCGCCCGTTACGGAGACGAGGCCGGTTTTGACCTCCGGAACAGGAAGGAAAATTCTAGGCATCAACAGGCGGGCAAACGCACGCCCTCATTGAGGCGACGCGCATATATGTATGAAATATGCCCATCCGCTTCATACATCCGATTTCCCCGAAGGCATGCAGAAAGGTTCAGTTTTCGACTCCGGTAAAGAGGTCCTTAAGCTTTTCCTTGAATGTCTTGGACACTTCGTCGCCGTTTATTGAGGCGAATTCCTCCAGAAGTTCCCTCTGCCGCGTACTGAGTTTTTTCGGAACGTCCACGTAGACTCTTACCGCCTGATTGCCCCTGTGGTGTCCACCCACCCTTGGTGCGCCTTTGCCCTTGAGGTAAAAAATCCTGCCCGACGCGGTACCGGCGGGTATCTTTACCGTTGCGGGACCGTCAAGAGTAGGGACCTCTATCTCGGCGCCCAGTGCCGCCTGGGGAAAGGAGATGGGAACTTCGCAGAATATCTCTGTGCCGTCCCTCTTGAAAAAAGGATGCTCTTCGACATCAAGGACGATATACAGATCCCCCTTGGGGCCGCCGTGAATACCGGGTTCACCCTCGCCGTACATCTTCAGTCTGGAGCCCCTGTCGACCCCGGGAGGGATTTTCAGGCTTACACTCTTTTCTATCTGGATCTTGCCCTGCCCCTTGCATGACCTGCAGGGATCGGTGATGATCTTTCCCCGGCCGTAGCACTTGCCGCATGTCTTGGAGACGCTGAAGAACCCCTGCTGAAATCGCACCTGTCCGGTACCCTTACATGAAGGACAGACAGCCGGGTTCTTGCCCGGTTCGGATCCGGAGCCGCGGCACTCCGGACAATCTTCCAGTCTTGGGAAGCTGAGCGTCTTTTCCGTTCCGAATACGGCTTCTTCGAGGGTGACGGTCAGGTCATATCTCAGGTCGTTGCCTCTTGCAGGTCTCGCTCTTCTCTGGCCGCCGAAGCCGCCGAAGAAATCTCCGAAGATGTCTTCGAAGATATCGCCGAAGCCGGCCCCGGATGCGAAGGGCCCGTAGCCGGCCCCCATTCCCTCGGCAGTCCCGAACCTGTCGTAATTGGCGCGCTTCTGGGGATCAATGAGGCACGAATAGGCTTCGTTGATTTCCTTGAATTTGTCCTCTGAAGCCTTGTTGTCCGGATTTCTGTCGGGATGATATTTCAGGGCAAGTTGTCTGAAGGCCTTCTTGATGTCGACTTCGGACGCGTCCCTGGAAACACCGAGTATCTCGTAATAGTCCTTCACCTGATTCAATTATCTCCGGCTCTTCCTACTTCTTGTCCTTGTCCACGTCTTCAAATTCGGCCTCGACGACTTCCTCTTCGCCTTCCTTTGTGCCTTTGGGGGCTTCTTCGCCTCCGTCGCCTGCGGCCTGAGCTCCCGCACCCTTGTAAAGGTGCTCGGCCAACTTGTGTGATACGGCGGTCAGTCGGTCCGTCGCGGACTTTATTTCGTCGGGGTCAGAACTCGTGTCCTTCACGCTCCTGCATTTTTCCAGCGCTTCCTCGATCTCCCTCTTCTCATCGGCCGAAAGTTTGTCCCCGTAATCCGTGAGGGACTTTTCAACCGTGTAGACGAGGGAGTCCGCGTTATTTCTTGCCTCGGCGAGCTGCTTCTTTTTCTTGTCTTCCTCGGAATGCGATTCGGCGTCGCGGACCATATCCTTTATCTCGCCCTCGCTCAGCCCGCTTGAGGCCGTTATTCTTATGGACTGCTCCTTATTCGTACCGAGGTCCTTTGCCGACACATGCAGTATACCGTTTGCGTCTATATCGAAAGTAACCTCTATCTGGGGTATGCCGCGCGGAGCGGGGGGGATGCCGACCAGTTCGAAATTACCGAGCAGTTTGTTGTCCGAGGCCATCTCCCTTTCGCCCTGGAAGATCTTGATCGTGACCGCAGGCTGGTTATCGGCGGCCGTCGAGAATACCTGGCTCTTCTTCGTCGGGATCGTGGTGTTCCTCTCGATGATCTTGGTAAAAATACCCCCCAGCGTTTCGATGCCCAGCGAAAGGGGCGTGACGTCAAGGAGCAGGACTTCTTTCACATCGCCCTTAAGCACCGCCGCCTGTATTGCTGCGCCAACGGCCACAACCTCGTCGGGATTGACGGTCCGGTTCGGTTCTTTGCCGAAGAAGCCCTGGACTTTCTGCTGCACCCTGGGCGTTCTGGTCTGCCCGCCGACAAGGAGTACCTCGTCGATATTCGACGAGGACAGACCGGCATCGGAGAGGGCGTTTTTGCAGGGGCCTATCGTCTTGTCGACAAGGTCACCCACGAGCTGCTCGAATTTCGCTCTCGAAAGCTTCATAAGCAGATGTTTCGGTCCCGTTGCGTCGGCCGTCACAAAGGGCAGGTTGATCTCTGTCTCAGCCGCAGTCGACAGTTCTACTTTTGCCTTTTCAGCAGCCTCCTTCAGACGCTGCAGGGCCATCTTGTCCTTCCTCAAATCTATTCCCTGGTCCTTCTTGAAATCCTCCACCATCCAGTCAAGGATCCTGAGATCGAAGTCATCGCCGCCGAGGTAGGTGTCGCCGTTTGTCGATTTTACCTCTATTACGCCCTCGCCTATTTCCAGGATGGAGATGTCGAAGGTGCCACCGCCCAGGTCGTATACAGCGACCTTTTCTTCCTTCTTCTTGTCCATGCCATAGGCCAGCGCGGCAGCTGTCGGCTCGTTTATTATCCGGAGGACGTTCAGTCCCGCTATGCGACCGGCGTCCTTGGTGGCCTGTCTCTGGCTGTCGTCAAAATAGGCGGGAACGGTTATCACGGCGTCGGCCACTTTCTCTCCGAGATAGTCTTCAGCCGCCTGTTTTAATTTCTGGAGCACCATGGCCGATATTTCCGGAGGCGAATATCTCTTGCCGGATATCTCCACATGGGCATCGCCGTTCGGAGCCTCGACTATCTTGTAGGGAAGCCTCTTCCGCGCGTGTTCCACCTCCGCCGAATTGAACTTGCGTCCCATCAGCCTCTTTATTGAAAAAATCGTGTTTTCGGGATTTGTGATAGACTGCCTTTTCGCTATCTGTCCCACCAGTCTCTCGCCCTTGTCAGTTACGGCTACTACAGAGGGTGTGGTCCTGCTCCCTTCCTGATTGGGGATCACTACGGATTCCCCCCCCTGCACGACCGCCACGCAGGAGTTGGTAGTTCCAAGGTCTATTCCGATCGCTTTAGCCATCGTATTTCTCCTCCTCTATTTTCTCGTCTGTTTCGATTTCTGCTTCATCTTTCCGACTTTCTGACGTCGCGGGTTTTACCGAAACGGCAACAAGGGACGGCCTCAACACCTTGTCCCTGTACAGGTACCCGGCCCTGAATTCTTCCGCCACCATCTTCTCGTTCATGTCTTCCCGTTCCACCTGTGCCATCGCATGATGGACGGCGGGGTCAAAGGATCTGCCGGTGGATTCGATCCGCCTGAGACCGAATTTCTCGAGTGTGCGCTGAAGCTCCTTGAGCGTGATCTCAACTCCCTGCACTATCCCGCCGCCGGCATCGCGGGAAGCGTGCTTGAGAGCGAGTTCAAGGTGGTCTATTGCGGGGAGGAGTTCGTACAGAAGGGCCTCATTGCCGTATTGGAGCAAGTCTTCTTTTTCCCTGGATACCCTCTTTTTATAATTCTCGAATTCGGCGTAGAGCCTCAGGTATTTGTCGTTCAAGTCCTGACCTTTCTCGTCCGGAGCGGGACCCTTTTCCTCCGGAGCCTCTTCAGAGGATGATGCTTCTTCCGCGGCCTCCTCCACTTCTTTATTTTTTCCGGATTCAACGTCTTTCATGTTGGGCTTCTTCAAAAAAGACCTCCTATCTGTAAGAAAGTATATCGGTAATGTAGGTGGCGGTCAAATCAACGATCGAAATGGCGCGCGCATAGTTCATTCTCGTAGGTCCGATTATTCCGATCGCTCCAATCGGTCTGTTGCCCTCCTTGTAAGTGGAGGCTACGAGACTGAACTTCTTCATCTCGGTGAGAGGATTTTCGGAGCCGATAAACACCTGAGTCCCCCCGGAATCGGAGATCTTGTTTAAAAGACCTATCATTATATGTTTGTCTTCGATGGCTCTCAGCAGTTCCTTTATCCGGTCTATATCAGAGAAGTCCGGAAGCGCCAGCACCTCGGATATTCCGGAGATATAGACGTTTTCAGCAGAGGCGGAGAGCGCATCGCTGCAGATCTTCATTGCCTCTGTAATCAGGCCGTCGCAAAGCACCTTTTCCTTTTCCATCTCAGCCAAAATCATCTGTTTTATCTCGTCCAGGGTATGACCGGCAAAACGCGAATTTATATATCCGGCAATCCGGTTGAGGTTGCTCTGTGAAAGTTCCCGTTCGACCGAAATCATCCTGTTCTGGATGATCCCCTCGTCGGTAAAGAGCATGACTCCCAGACGGTTCCTTCTCAACTTGATCATCTCTACTCTGTTCAGGGTCGTACTGCCGGTATTCGGCGGGACTGTGATCCCTATGTAATGAGAGAGGGAGGACAGCATCTTTGATGCCTCAACAAGAAAAGAGTTGATGTCTTTTTTCAACATCTCCCATTTCTCGTTCAGCACCAGAATAAAGTCCTCGCTCACCATCTTTTGATCGGCCTTCATGCTGTCCACATAGTAACGGTATCCGTTGTCCGTCGGCACCCTGCCGGCGGACGTATGGGGCTGCTGCAGCAGCCCCACTTCTTCCAGATCGGACATGATATTCCGAATGGTGGCAGGCGACAGCCCGAAAGAAAATTTCTTCGTTACCACCCTGGACCCGACCGGTCCCGGGGAATTTATGTAGCACTGGATAACGGCGAATAAGACTTTTCTGCTTCTCTCGTCCAGTTCCATTTAGCACTCTCCCTTGTCGAGTGCTAATAATCTAACAAGTAACCGTCTTAACTGTCAAGTATTGCTGGGTTTTTGGTTTTGTTTCCGTCAGATCCGCGCTACCAGGGAAGTTTCCGCGACATCAATCTGTCATACATGTCCCTGGGCAGAAAGGCGCACCTGTGTATGTCCTCGCTGTAATACTTGGTCTTCGCAGATTTCCTGCGCCTGATCTCTCTGGGGTCCGGTTTTTTTGATCCGACGGAAAAAGTCCACCAGTTTCCGCCGTATGTGGCGATCGGGGCCGCGAAGAGGTCGACGACGGGGAAGACGGAACCGATGGTCTCCTGGACTTCAATAACAATGTCTTTATGAAAGTGCAGTGACTCCGAGAGCGTCACGAACATGCCGTCTTCTGTGAGGCAGTTCTTGATGGAACGAAAGAACTTCTTTGTGAAGAGGCTCTTTGCAAACCCGATGATATCGGTAGAGTCGACGATTACAGCATCGATTTCGGAATGTTTGCCTTTTACGAATTCGGCGCCGTCCATCACGTGAAGTTCGACGCGGGGATCATCTATTCCGCAGGAGACCGAGGGGAAATATTTCTTGGAGACGTTGATGACTTCCCTGTCGATCTCGACAAAATAAACCTTTTCTACCGACTTGTGCTTGAGGACCTCTCTTACCGTGCCGCCGTCACCGCCTCCGATTACGGCGATCCTCCTGGGGTCTGGATGAGAGTGCATCACCACGTGAACTAGCATTTCATGATAAAAGAACTCGTCCCTTTCGGTGAGCTGCACGACTCCGTCCAGGGCGAGTATCTTTCCGAAAAAAGGGTTCATAAAGACCAGAATTTCCTGGAATTCGCTCTTGCCCGTATACAGGACGTCGGTGACCTCGTATGAGTACCGGATCGGTGCGTAAGGGTCGTTTTCGACGAATTTTATCATGGGCGCTGCCTCCTTATATGAGAATGGTTTTCGGTATTGCAAAACCGTTGAATTCCGAGGCATAGGAAACCGTATACGCCCCGCTTGAAAGAATGAGGACCAGGTTGCCGATTTCCGGCTCCGGAAGGAATATGTCTTTGTCGATCACATCGAAGCTGTCACAACTCGGCCCCGCCAGGGTCCATTTCTTCATCTCGCGGGACCCTTCCACTATATAACTGTATTTTATTCCGCCCACGCTCTCCATCAGGCCGTTGAAGACGCCTACGTCGACATACAGCCAGTCTTCGTCGGCCCTCACCGCCTTTCCGATTACCTTAGATACAAAGACCCCGGCATCTCCGACGACCGCCCTGCCGGGCTCGATGAAAATGCGTGTATCGCGCGGAAACTTCTCGTATATAAGCCTGTTTGCATTCTTTTCGATGGAGGGGATGTCCACGACGCTCTTCGTATACCGGATGGGGTAGCCTCCGCCGATATTGAGGACCGAAAGTCTAATGCCCTTCTTTTCCACCCTGTCCCAGAGTATTTTTGCCTTGTCAAGTGCAGCGTTCCAGTTGTAGATGTTGGTGCACTGCGAACCGACATGAAAGGTAATACCCACAGGGTTAAGCCCTTTCTTCCTCGCAAACACCATGAGGTCCTCCGCCTCGTCCACTTCGACGGCGAATTTCTTGCTGAGAGGCCACTCGCTCCCCTCGTTCGGCACGGAGAGCCTGACGTAAACATTGCATCCCGGTGCGAACTCCCGCAGTTTCAACACCTCGTCCTCGGAATCGAAGGCGAAATAGGAGACGCCGTAATCCGTGGCCATGCGGAGGAACCGGAAGGATTTTATGGGGTTGCTTGAAATAATCCTGTCATTGCTTACCCCGAGAGAAGACAGGATCCTCAACTCACCTTCCGAGGCGATTTCGAACCCTATTCCGAGTCCATGTATGAGTTTCAGTATCTCGATATCCGGATTGGCCTTTACAGCGTAAAATACCCTTGAGCCTTTGACGGCCCTGCCGATTGAGGAGACTTTCTGCTTTACCTTGTTTTTGTCTATGAGAAGGTAGGGCGGCTCGACCCCGGACGACTTGGCGAACGCCATGGCCTTCCGGATCGTGGATTCAGATGCGATTTCCGTATGAAGTTTCTCTATCCTGAATCTTTTGGCCATGAACTTTCCTCAAAAAAATATTCGAACGTTTATTTAAAGACATTCGGGTAAAAAATGCAACAGAATATCGTCAGAACCCGGGAGCACATCGGGCGACAAGGGGACGCTCCCCTGCCCCACACACTTTAATCCTTTTGCCGTCAATCTGTTAAACTTAAACTCATGTCGATGATACGTGTCGAGAACCTCGTCAGAAAATTCGGGGGCATTACCGCGGTTGACGGTATAAATTTCGATGTAGAAGACAGGACAATTTTCGGCTTCCTGGGCCCCAACGGGGCCGGCAAGACCACGACCATAAATATACTCTGCACGCTGCTTGCTCCTACATCGGGGAAGGCCTTCATCAACGGCCACGACTGCCATACCGAGTCATCGGAAGTCAGAAAGGACATAGGGATAGTCTTCCAGGACAACTCGCTTGACAAGGACCTGACTGCGCGGGAGAACCTTGTCTTCCATGCCCATCTCTACGGGGTCGAAAAGGCGCAGAGGATGGCAAGAGTCGAAGATGCGCTGAAATTTGTCGATCTTTACGGCAGGGCGGACGACTTGGTGAAAACATTCTCCGGGGGAATGAAGAGGCGACTTGAGGTGGCGAGAGGGCTGATACACAGACCGAAGGTACTGTTCCTCGACGAGCCGACGCTGGGGCTGGACCCACAGAGCCGGGCGAACCTGTGGGAATTCATCACGGATCTGCCCCGAAGACATGAGGTGACCATATTCATGACTACCCATTACATGGAGGAGTCCGAGGTATGCGGCATGATCGCGATCATCGACAAGGGGAGAATAATCGCATCCGGGAGCCCGCAGCAGCTCAAGAATACCGTTGGCGGCGACGTTGTCTATCTGAAGACGTCGGACAACAGAAAAGCTATGGAGGAGATACGCGGTTTATTCCACGTTGAGCCGGCGGAGAAGGACGGTGAGATTTTCATTACCGCGCAGAAAGGTGACGACTTTGTCCCCGAGGTCATACGGAGATTGAGCGAGAGGGTGCTGGCGGTGAGGATGCAGAAGCCCACATTGAATGACGTCTTTCTCAAGCTTACCGGTAAAGAGATAAGGGATGAGACAGTTGCGGCCGGTGATGACATAAAGCAGATGGTAAGGGCATACAGGAGGCGTAGTGATAGAGGCTAACGCGGTTTATGTCATCGTGGCACGGGAATACAAGAGGTTCGTCCGGGAGAGGACGCGACTGGTTTCTGCGATAGCGAGGCCGCTGGTCTGGCTTTTCCTGGTGGGAGGTGGGATGTCCCGCCTCGTTCCCGTAAAAGGCGGCCTTTCGTACATGCAGTTCATCTTCCCCGGCATACTGGGTATGACCATCCTTTTCAGTGCCATATTCTCATCCATTTCGATCATATGGGACAAGGAATTCGGCTTCATGAAGGAGATCCTGGTGGCCCCGATATCGAGGTTTTCGGTGGTGGTCGGCAAGGCGCTGAGCGGCATGCTGCTCTCGACCATACAGGCCGCCGTCATACTCGCATTTTTCCCTCTCCTCGGGCTGGACGTCGGCTTCTTCCAGATAATCGGCTGTCTGGCGGTCTGCCTGGTCCTTGCCTTTGCCATCGCGGCCTTCGGGATAGTGCTGGCGTCGTTTTACGAAAGCTACGAGAGCTTCAGCGTGATCATGAATTTTATCGTCATGCCCATGTTCTTTCTCTCGGGGGCCATGTACCCGGTCAAGCTCATGCCTTCCATATTGCAGTTCTTTGCCAGGCTGAACCCTCTCACTTACGGCATCGATGCCCTCAAGCATCTGATCTTCCCCCTGGAGAAAGGGGCGATGAGCGCCGATTTTACCCTCGCCGCCGATATTTCCGTGATGGCTGTCGCCGCTCTGGTGTTTGTATTGCTCGGGGGAAAGGCCTTCGAGAGAAAAGGGTAGATTTATGCAACTGTAAGGTTTAAACTTAAAAATTCGGGCAAGTTCGATGAAGAAAGACATTGTCAAGATACTCAGAGAGTCTCTCGGCGGACTGGGCATATCCCCTGTTCCGGAAATAGATGTCCAGATACCCAAGGTCGAATCTTTCGGGGACATCTCGACCCCTGTTGCGATGGGTCTTGCCAAACCGCTGAAAAAGTCTCCTCGGAGGATAGCGGAGGAGATAGCCGACACACTAAGGGACAAGGCCATCTTCGAGAAGGTGGAGATAGCAGGGCCTGGATTCATAAACATCACCCTCACAAAGGAATACCTCCATGAGTCTCTGAAGCGTCTTCTCCGGGGTGAAAGGGCATGTCTGAGAGAGGATGTCGGCCATGGTTCCAGGGTGCTTGTGGAATATGTTAGCGCAAACCCGACGGGTCCCCTCCATATCGGTCACGCCAGGGGGGCCGCCGTCGGCAATGCCCTCTGTAATCTTCTTGAAGAGTCGGGGTTCAGGGTCGAGAGGGAATATTACATTAACGATGCCGGCCGTCAGGTAAGACTGCTCGGCCTTTCGATTTACAGTAAATATCAGCAGATGCTGGGCGTCGAGACCGCTTTCCCCGAGGAGGGATACCGGGGCCAGTACATAGACGAAGAAGCCTCCGGACTCTGCGACGAGGCGGGGGAAAAATACAGAAACGTGCCTTTCGAAGACTGCGAAGGAGAGATCACTGCCTGGGCCTATGACAGGATGATGGGACTGATAAAGAATGACCTGTCTTCTTTCAATATCAAGGACTTCACACATTGGGTCAGTGAAAAGGGGCTTTACGAGAAGGGAGAGGTGGCGCAGGCGATCGAAGAGCTGAAGCGGAGGGGACTCATATACGATAAAGACGGGGCGGTATGGTTCAGGTCGAGCGACTTCGGAGACGACAAGGACAGGGTTGTCATAAAGAAAGACGGACAGTTTACCTACTTCGCCTCCGACATTGCGTACCACAAGGACAAGCTCGACCGTGGCTATGACATCATTATAGATGTCTGGGGGGCCGACCATCACGGATACATACCCAGGGTGGCATCGATGATGAGGGCCTTCGGGTACGACAGTTCGAAGTTCCGCGTGATCCTCGTGCAGATGGTGAATCTCCTTAAGCACGGCGAGCCCTTTCAGATGTCAAAAAGGGCGGGTACCTTTGTTACGCTGAGCGAAGTGGTGGACCTTGTGGGGGCAGACAATACCAAGTTTATCTTCCTTACGAGAAAGTCGGACAGCCACCTGGACTTTGACATAGACGTGGTCACGTCGCAGTCGGCCGAGAATCCGGTCTACTATGTGCAGTATGCGAACGCCAGGATAAACAGCATCTTCAATAACGCCCGCGAAAAGGGCATTGATGCGACCGGACTGGAAACGTCCGATCTCAGCCCTCTGTCCGGCAGTGAGGAACTTTCGATGATTAAGAAACTCCTTGCCTATCCCATGGTTCTTGAAGGAGCGGCCCGCGCCTGTGAGCCTCACAGGATAACATTCTACCTTCAGGAACTGGCCGGCATGTTCCACCCATATTATCACCGGCATAAGGTCATTTCCGACGACAGGAAAACGACGACGGCAAGGCTGGCGCTCTGCAGGGGGGTAAAGATTGTTCTGGCTGACGCGCTTTCGATCCTTGGCGTTTCTGCGCCGGAAAAGATGTGATGACCGACGGGTGGTTTCAATTGTCTTTTCCCCTGATTATTTAGTATCTTAGTACGAGTCCATTCCAGATGGCCGGAGTGGCGGAATTGGTAGACGCAAGGGACTTAAAATCCCTCGTCAGAAATGGCGTACCGGTTCGAGTCCGGTCTCCGGCACCATATTTATGTGTGTAATTAAGTAGTTAGAAGAGAGACTTAAAGTGACTTATAAGGTTATATCGGCACGGGGGAATAGAGGTTGATAAGAAAGGCATTGCTCCTCAAGATCTTCGACGGCGCATACATGCAGAGATGGAACGACAAGGTGCGGCCCGTGGAGCTGGTGGAACTGGACAAGCAGGCCCACAAGATGATCATAGCCTATTTTCTTGGCAAGTTCGAAGAGGAGACCCCCGGCTTCTCATGGGTGGAGGTGATAGAAGGCGGCATTTTTGAGCTCCTCCAGCGCCTGGTCATCACGGACCTCAAGCCTCCCATCTTTTATCGCATCAGGGAGGACGCCGCCAAGTACCGCCTGCTGAACGAGTGGGTCTACGGAGAGATAGAGCCGTTCATCTCCCCTCTCGGGCAGGAATTCTGCGGAAGATTCAGGCGGTACTTCGCCGATACGGAAGATAGCGTCAGCAAGAGGCTGCTTGGTGCGTCCCATTTTTACGCTACCAAATGGGAGTTCGATATCCTGGAGCGGGCAAACCCGGGCGGATATGAAATGGCTTCGATACGGCTGGCCCTTGAAAGGAGGCAGGAATATTACTCCGACCTCGAGGGAATGGCCGCCCTCGCGACCCACGAGAAATACCGGAACTTCATCGATCTCTGCGGACAGCTCAGGTTCCAGACGAGATGGGCCAACCGTTACCGGATACCGAGGACATCTGTCATAGGACATTCGCTGTTTGTCGCCGTCTTGTCTTATCTCTTTTCCCTGGAGATCGGCGCCTGCGAAAAGAGGTCTTTCAATAATTATTTCACGGGCCTTTTTCATGACCTCCCCGAGGTGCTGACACGGGACATCATCTCACCGGTGAAGAGGTCTATAGAGGGGCTGAGCGATCTCATAAAGGAATATGAGAAGGAACAGATGGAAAAGGAGATATTCAGTCTGATCCCGGGAGAATGGCGTGACGAGATCAGGCTGTTCACGGAAAATGAGTTTGAAAGCATCATCGTATCGGGCGGAGGGACTGTAAGAATGACCAGCGATGAAATAAACTTCGAATATAACAAGGACGAGTTCATGCCGAGAGACGGCCAGCTTGTGAAGGCTGCCGATGTTCTGGCCGCATTCATCGAGGCCTTTGCCGCCATAAAGAACGGAAGCCCGAACCAGGAATTCCAGGAAGCCAAGTCCTCTTTCAGAAATTCTTACGGAAAGTCCGTCATCGCCGGAATCAACTTCGGCGAGATGTACGCCGATTTCGACTGAACGAAGCCCTCACCTTGTTTGGAAATGCTTTCGCATGAAGAATTAACCCTAGCGTTGCAAGACAGCCCGGAAGGGCCACCGAAAAAGTCTTGTAATGACGACATGATCTATCCATCTTCCACATAAATGAGGACCCAACGTTTGCTGACTTTCGGAAAATGGCTGGCAGGCTACTCTATAGGGCTGCAAGGTGTCGCCACAAGACATTTTTCGCTGTCCCTTCCGGGCTTTTCGGATATTTTCTTTGCAATTATAGGGTTTACCACAGAGACTCCGGGACACAGAGAAAGTCCCTTATTCATTAATTACCTTATATGGCTCTCCGTCCCTCTGTATATCCGTGGTAAAGTTCCAGGGTCCCTCAGAACTGCATTGTCCTCAATTTTTTGATGCCGACCCTCATGGGCAGATAAAATGCGGCCGCATTGATGAGTAATACAAATAAGAGGCACAGGGCTATCGGGATGCTTTCCGCTGTGTGGAACCCCCCTGCTCTTATTTTTGCCGCGTACGTGTAATAGCCCCATGCACCGGCGGACAGGGTAACTGTTACGAGGCCAAGAGCGATCAGCATGAAGGTCATTGCGCCCATTCCTACGGCCACCGAAGCAATATTCTCATATTCAAATTTCGGGAATACCGCTCCGAGTCCCGCTCCGAGTCCGCTAACCGACACGCTTAGCAGTAACGCGGTCCCTTCGGAAAGAAGCAGGATAGGGCCGTCGACCTTCAGCAGGTAGTTGGTAACAGAGACCAGGACTGTGACGATAGCAGTGAGGGGAACGAAACCGTACAGGAATTTTGACCAGAGGAATCTCCTTAAGCTCAGAGGCGCGCTTCTGATGACCCAGAAGGCGCGGCCCTCGAAGCTGACCGATGTAAAAAGGAATCGCGCTGCCATCGCAGTGAGAACGAGCCCCGCCATGAAAAGGTTGACAATCACCAATACCTCTTTGGCAAAAGGGTACAATCCCATGAGGGCGCGGAGGGGCATGGATTTGAAATTGTATATGTATACCGCCACGAGGGCGCCGATTATGAATATCTGGGGCCATTGACCTGTGTCCCTGAAAAAGACCCGGATATCTTTAAAGAAGACGGCGACACCCGGCCGGGGATAAGACCGCTCCGGCAGCGGACCGCGTCCATCCCATGAGGGCCCGATCTTCTCCACGTTCCTGCAATAGAGACGTCTCCCCGCTACGTCGGCCGTAAAGAGGAACAAGGCGCTGCCGCCAAACAGAAGTGTCATATAAAGAACGTCAGGCGTCCGGCCCTTGATCGCGGGCAGGAGGGTTTTCGTGACCCAGTATCCCGGAAAAAGGGGGGCATCCGTCTTGAACAGCGTAAATGTTTTCAGAAATTCCTGCGGAGAGGCGTAACCTTCAGGCAGGCTCGATTTGATCGCAAAGTAGAAGACGAGAAAGAGCAGGAGACCGAGTCCGAGGAGGAATTCCCTTGATCTCTTAGCAGGGAAGACCCTTGTGAGGAGATGGGCCGCCGTCATTCCCATACCTCCGGCAATGAGAATAAGCAGAAGGAAGGAGAGTGAACTCACCGCGTAATACAGGGCCGGGGCCCTGTAACTCGCCCCGTAAGCGACGAAGACCGGCATGGTGAACAGCGCGGCCGTCCATGACGACAAAAGAACCGATTCGAATGATTTCAGCTTTAAGATGTCTCCCGTCTCCACGGGTCTTGCACGGAGAAAAGGGATGTCCCTCGAAAGATAGAAAGAGGAGAGGGAGGTAATCACGGTGCTGATCAGCAGAAAGACGGCAACGCCTGACAGAACGAGAGAGAGCAGTTTTTCCGAAAGGATTTCGCCGAATGTCCCTGTGACTCTGAGAAAGGAAAGGACCCTGCAGGTTCCGAAATATAGAAGTAACCATAACCCGGCGCCGAGCAAAATGAACGGCAGCCTTCTCATCAGGCCCCCCAATGTGAAGGAGTTCCTGAGCATGAGAATCTTCTGCCTGAGGAAAAGGGAAAACATCGCCCCTCCTCTATCGGCCCAATCTCATAAAAAGTCCTTCCAGACCGCCTTCCATGCCCTTGATTTCCTCCTTCTCATTGATGGAGACGAGAGTGCCGCCCCTGATGAAACCTATCCGGTGGCAGAGGTCTTCCGCCAGGTGAAGGCTGTGTGTCGCTAGCAGAACGGACACGCCCTTCAGACTCAGCCGGCCCATGATCTCTCCGAGCGTCCTGACACCGAAGGCGTCGAGTCCCGTGAAAGGTTCATCTATCAGCAGGACCTTCGGGTCATGTACGAGGGCGGCGCAGAAAACGAGCCTCTGGCGCAGGCCCCGGGAAAGGCCCTCGATGAGTTCGTCTTCCATGTCCCTTATGCCGAAGGTATCAAAGAGGGATTCTATCCTGGACAGGGCCCCGCTGCGGGACACGTTGTGGATGGCCGAAACAAAGAACATGAATTCCTTCAAGGTGAGCTTCTCATAGAGAAAAGCCTTATCGGGTACGTAGCCCAGGACCGATTTTGCCTTCGTCGGTTCACGGACGATATCATGGTTGACAAGAAGGATTTTTCCCTTATCCGGGCTCAGAAGCCCGGTCATCATCTTTATCGTAGTTGTCTTTCCAGCCCCGTTGGGTCCTACGAGTCCGAATATCTCTCCGGGCCCGACAGCCAGCGAGAAGTCCTTCACCGCGTGGAAGCCGTTGAAGGATTTACTTACGCCGTCAATGATTATCATGGCAGATTGCGGGTATTTGGGTTGTCTTAAACAAAGGGTCAGGGCCGCCCGACAGCCAGGCCGTGCGTTGTGGCTTCACGCCGAAGGGACTAGGACCTTACCCGTAAGTTCATCCATGAGCGTCTTGACCGGGATTATCTTATCCACCCTGTATGCGTTGGTGCCGACCGTATAAAGCGGTTCTTCCTTGTCCGGATTGTAGCCCGCGGAACTGAGGAGTCCGTTGCAGATACAGAAGCTGTTCTCATTGCTCTCTTTCGCCGGGCAACGGGTGTATTTCCCTTCATCGTCCTTGAGGAGCACATACCCTTTGTCACACTTGGGCGGCCGCAGTCCTTTCGTAGCGGATTCGTACATGGGCGACTGTTTGATTATCCTGAAGGGCAATCCGCATGGCGAACCCGGTTTTGTCGCTACTATGATATCTTTTTCCCCGGCCTTTATCACAGCCTGCTTGTACAGAGGCGTCGCGCTGCTTTCTTGAGTGGCGAGGAAACGGGTCCCCATCTGGATCCCGTCGGCTCCCATGCCGAGGAATCTCAGCAGGTCGCCATGCGTGTATATTCCGCCGGCCACTATCACGGGAAAGTCCCCGTATTTTCTTGCCATGTCTTTTACGGGGGGCAAAAGGTTCTCAAGCCTGTTGGACTCGATGTCTATCTGTTCGGGCTTGAACCCGAGATGGCCACCCGCAAGGGGACCTTCAAGCACTACCGCATCGGGCCGGTACCCGAGCCTTTCCCATTTTCTGCATATAAGATCGAGCGCCCTGGCGGAGGAGACTATGGGTATAAGGGCAGTGTCTCCCGGCTTTTGAATGGACGGAAGACCGAGAGGCAGTCCCGCCCCGGAGATAATGACGTCCGCCCCTGCATCAAGGGCCCCGCGGACGGAGTCTTCGTAATCTCTCATGAGGGCGACCATTATATTTATCCCTGCGACCCCTCCGGTCGACCTCGCGAGAGACACCTCTTCGTAGGCAGCTTCATAAGTGTTAAGCTTTCTTCCCGTCCGCTTCGAGAGGAGCCTGTCAAGACAGGCGCTGGAAACAATGCCCACGCCTCCCTCCCTTGCGACAGCCTTGGCAAGGGGAGAAAGAGACACTCCCACGC
>Ga0307436_1000664_pt1 | contig 16180 bp, 13 predicted proteins | sample SalMarWE160440MG_FD_202513 | JGI IMG/M metagenome (GOLD analysis project Ga0307436, IMG submission 202513) | Salt marsh sediment microbial communities from the Plum Island Ecosystem LTER, Massachusetts, United States - WE1604-40 | ecosystem: Environmental > Aquatic > Marine > Intertidal zone >...
GCACGGTTGCGGTCGATGGCGGGTTCAATTTTTCGGGAGTTCCCTATGGTACATACACTCTCATCCTTGTCTGTCCGGGCCATCCAGAGGTTCAGTTTACCCCTGACCCTACCAGTAATCCCGTTACACTCAGCTCCACAAATCGGTCGGTAAACCTGAACTTTACCGCTGACGTTGCAACTTCATGCACTTACAGTTACAGTGCCTGGGGTGCATGTCAGTCGAATGGCACGCAGACCAGGACGGTATTGTCGAGCTCTCCGTCTGGTTGCGTGGGAACACCCGTAACGAACCAGTCGTGTACGTATAACCCCGGGGCTACCGCATGTACGTCGTGGAGCTATAGCGCCTGGGGTGCATGTCAGTCGAATAACACGCAGACCAGAACTGTTACAGCTAGCTATCCTTCAGGTTGTGTCGGATCACCTTCATCTTCGCTCCTGACGCAGTCGTGCACCTATAATTCCGGCGGTAGCGGCGGCGCAATGAACCTCGGCGCCAGTGGTGCTGTCACAAACGGTACCATAGCCGCAAACGGCGAAAACAATTACTACTTCACGCTCCCCGGCAATGTAGCGTCGAGTGTAACGGTAAGCATGCTTTCCGCTGACTGGGCGACTAACCAGGACCTCATCGTCGGCCTTACACAGCCGAAGTGCAGCGATATAACGGGCCGGTATTCGATGGGTACCAACGGTTTCTGGTACGGCCCGGTAGCAAGCAGCAACGAGACGCTTACGCTATATAAGAGCTTTTCCGCCGGGACGACACTGTACGTTGCGGTATGCAACAGGTCTGCCACTACGGGAAAATATACACTTAAATGGACATCCCAATAGTTATTCCGTAAGAGCAGGGGAATTCTGAAAGAAGGGGGTGGAAATCACCCCTTTCTTTTTGCCCGTTACTCTGGGTATACATATCAAACAATAAGGAAGGAGAAATTATCGGTGAGGAAACTGTCTTTATTTGTTATTCTGGCTGTAATGTTTGCAGCGGGGCGCGCGTATTCGGCCGATAGTGATGTGCTGGCGCGGATCGGCAATCAAAAGTTCACGGTGGCGGACTTCAACAGGGTCGTCAGTTACTATGACGAGGCGAAAAGGAAGCTTCTTGAAGAGCGGCCGCAATTGAAGCAGGTTATATTGAAGAGGATAGTGGAAGGGATGGTAATTTCCCGGATTGCGAGGGATAAAGGATTTGACAAGCACAAGGACGTGAAGGAGCAGATCGAACTGCTCACCAACGATTTCCTAGCGTCTGAATATATAAAACAGGAGGTTGTAGGTAAAATTAATATTTCAGAGCAGGACATGAAGATGTACTATAAGTCTCATCAGGATGATTTCAAGTCTCCCGAAATGGTGGATGCACGTCACATTCTGATCAGGGTCGATAAATCCGCTTCGGAGGAGACAAGAAGGGAGGCGAAGGAGAAAGCCGAGCTGATCTTGGAAAAAATAAAGTCCGGCGCGGATTTTGCCGAACTCGCCTCCAAATTTTCTGATGACCCCAGTTCCCGTGCGAAAGGCGGGGAGCTGGGATTTTTCGCAAGGGGGCGTTTTATCCCCGAGTTTGAAAAGGCGGCATTTGATCTCAAACCGGGGCAGGTCAGCGATGTCGTGAAAACCTCTGTTGGTTATGACATCATAAAGGTCGAGGCCAAGAAGGAACCGGCCGTTGAACCCTACGAGAAGGTCAAGGAGAAAGTAAGAGAACAGGTCTTTAAGGACTTCAAGGCTGCCAGAATAAGCAACTTCGTTGAAGATGCCATGAGTGATGCGAAAGTGAAGTTTAACTTTGCACCGATCCTGCCCAAGAAGGGTGCACCGCTCAAGTAAATTCTGATCGGGAGAGCTGCGGCGGCTGCGTTGAAAAAAGCCGCACTGTAGCGGCGTGAGTATTTGAAGTATGTCATACAGGCACTCCTCACCCCTGATTCAGGGGTGTGAGGAGTGTTTGATACAATATAAGAAGCAGTGACCGGGACACATATTGCAAGCCTCAATCCCGTTCCCGGTTCAGAAGAGATCGCTGTCGCCTATTGTGTAATACGAAAGACTCTTCAAACGGTAGGGTATTTCCTTCTCGGCGAAATTTACTATACAGAAGCGGAGGTCGTGCGGTTCTTCCTCCAGTTGGAATCCCAGCTGCCTGAGAATCGAATCCCACCATGCAGGTCTGGGAGGAAACCAGCACTCTATGTAATCTGTTCCGGATGTTACCTCGCGAAGGTGCGAAAGTACAGCCGCCACGCAATCGGCATCGGCAGTATTGAACAGCGCATCTCCCCACACAATCCTATTGCCGTCCTGGTGAAAGACAGCCCAGCCGGCAAGCTTGCCCCGTCGCTTTACAGCAAAGACAAGATATCGTCTGTCCGGTCTTTCCAGGTACCTCCAACGGAAGTAGGAAGTGTCTCTCTTGACAAGATAACGGTAACGAGGCGCAGATTCCTCAAAAAAGCGGTCCCACGCCCCGTCAACTTCCGTGATTGCCTCCACTGTCAGACCCTTCAACCGTCTTCGCAGCAGCGTGGCCGAAGAGATACGGAAGTCCCTCCAGGCGAGCTTTCGGTATGGTACGGGCTCGATAATGCAGTAGTTAAAAAAGAGGATACCGAAACGCAGGCTGTGATGTGTCAGGAATCCGTAGGAAAAGGCCAGATCCCGGTAAGTTTGGCGAAAATGGGCGAAGGTTCGAGCCAGGAGGGAACTTTTTCCAAAACCCGCAGAGCGAAACTCCTGACGTGTCATCTTGTCGCCCAGTTGGCAGACCGGCGATTCCTCGGGAATGGACGACCCCGTCTCATAATATACCAACCGTACCGGATATCCCGCATAATGGGCTGCCATCCTGCCTTCAGAGGAGACGGCGAGGCTGACATAGCAAGATCCGAAGAGGTTGTTCCTGTATTTCCAGTACCAGTGCTCGATCGGCCGTTGCTGCCCGAATACCTCGTTAAACATCTCGTTTATCCCGATTTCATCACCGGGGCAGTACGTCCTGATAGTAAAGTCCTTCTTCTTTGTCATATCTACTTCCTTGGACATTGATTCTTGTTAAAGGTGGTATTTGTACTGCCACGCCGTCTTTACCATACGGCAATTCAAGTCGCTGTCAAAATCGCTCTGGGGAAACGAGTTACGCCATGAATTGCAGTCTCCGCAAAGGGGCAATTTCTTGTATTCCCCTCTTTCGTGAAGTACCCTGCATCGCGAGAAATTTTGACCGTTCCATATAGCCTCCAGGCTCTCTTTAGCAGCGTTGCCGATGTTCCCGTCATTGAACCAGTCTTCGCAGCAGAGACCGACCGTTCCATCCCAGTACAAAACCATCATGGTGTACAACATATAGCATGGTGTCCTTTCGCCAACCACAGAATCTCTCGCAAGCTGGTTGATTCTGGAACCTACAGGGCGGCATGGCGAAATGCAGACCTCGTCTGCTCTGGGAAGCCAGAATTTCAAGAATGACCGTACATCGCTTTTCATTTCTTCCTGTAAAGTCATGTTGATTATTGTCTTCAATTCAGGCCGGCGCTTTTTTGCAAGCTCCACAAAGTTCAGTGTATTTCGCAATACCACGTCGTAATCGGCGCCGCACCTGTAAGAACTGAACTGCTCACGGTCAATGCCGTCAATACTAAAACCGATCCATGATATCCCTGTATCCAGGATCTTTCTGGAAAGCTCATCTCCAAGAAGCATCGCATTTGTGAGGAAGCCGATATCGAGGTTGAGGCCGGTACCTTTTAGCAAGATATCAACCAGCTTACCGTGAAGGACAGGCTCTCCTGCACCGTGGAGTGCGACCCAGGGTCTCTTATTGTTCATGACGGAGATTTCACGAAGCAGTCTTCCGGCTAAATCAGGGGACATGAATCCTTTTCGCCGTTTGCGCACCACGGAGGGGCTGTGAAAATTGCACATCGAGCACCGGAGATTACAATGGTTTGTGAGCTCCAGGAAAAATGTCTGAGGCGGAGAAATGCAGGCCTCCTTTTGCGCCACAGGAGCTTTCGCGGAAATGCGCTTCCTGATATTATCCAAAATTCCCATCTTCCTGCACGACTTTCCGCAGTTTTCCGATCAGGGCTTTTCTGAAGCCCAATTTAAGCAAAATCGTGTCACTATTGCTCAGAATATTTTTTCTGAGCACATTGAAAGACTCTGACCATAGGTCTTCATCTTTCAGCGTCAATGCATACAGTGCACAGAGTGCCCAAAAAACCTCATTGTCCGGACAGAACCTCACCGCTATGCGGGCGTGGAATATTCCGTGTTCGGGAGGGGCGTCAAAAAAAAGAAGGTTTCTTGCAAAATAGAAATGAGATAAACCGGCATGCAAGGGGTTCGAGTAAGCAAATGCATCCGGACCCGCATCAATTATTTTCACCCGGAAATTGTTTTCCCAGTATAACTGAATGCAGGATATATTTAGGAAATGTTTAAGAGCACGTTCCTCGAGAACTTTATTCCTCCAAACTACGGGCAGAATGGCATTGAGGTAAGGAGATTCAAGAAATTGCTTTCTTTCAAAAATCAGCTGGCCGTCCATGTGGTCCACGAGCCACTGGTGGGAAGGGTAACCGGCGAAGAATTCCACCCATTTCCGGGGTGTTTCGATGAAACCCCTTTTGCCGACCCTGCAAATCTCGCGGCACGCCTTTCCAGGGTCTGCAACGTGTTCCATTACGTGAGAGCAGAACACAAAATCGAAGGACTTGTCTTCAAATGGCAGGTCATGGATATCGGCCTCCACGTACCGCCCTTGAAGTGCCGCCGGGATTTTTTGCCCATCTCTGTGAATGCCCTCGTTTAGATCACATTCGACTATATAGTCGGCACGGGAGAAAGGTTTGTGCCCACCGCCGATATCGAGTACCTTGTCGTTTTTCCCTATTGAAAATATGTCGACCAGTTTATCGTGGTCGTAAGAAGGATAGAGGTTTCCAAAAAAGTTCGAAGGAATCTTATTCACCGGACCAGCTCTCCCATCTCCTGTGCTGACCATCGATCCCAACGGCTTTTTCCTCCAACGGATTCAGAAATCCGGCAGGCGCCGTGCCGCCAGGGAAACCAGGGATCGCTTGTTGCCGCTCTTTCCATTGCCCCAAAGGGCAACCTGACATTACATATTATATCGTAAATGCCATCTCTATGAGTAATCCAGCGACGGATTTGTTCTGACGCGCCTCACCTTGGAGCAGTTTACTGCATACCGCGCAATCCGAACCAGCCGATCCAGGAATACGGCGAACGGCGCACTATGCTCTCCAAATGCCTTGCCCACTCCTGGACATCGATTCTCTCGGGACATGACGTGAGAAGAGAAAATGAAACGCTATAAGGCTTGTCCATCCCGGAAACAAAAGAAAAAACAGATGCTGCCGGCACTCCATATCCCTTGCAGATCCTGGTGCATCCTGCTGGAACAAAAAAGATGTCATTGAACATTTTAACTCTCAGTCCCGTTTCCCTTTTACCAGGGACGTCAAGAAGCATCATCACTGTATACCCTTCCTTAAGAAGACCAATACTGCGATTTACCGTGTTGCCTTCATTTGTGAACAGAACAGGCATCAGTTGGGATAGGGAATCGGCACTCTTCATAATGCCTTCGTGAAGCGCGCCATAGTGCCGTGGAGCTGAACGCGGATCCACCATCATAAAAGCAACATTGTTGCCCATCGCATGAAGTGCCCATAATAACGTGACATAGTACAGGGTGTGCGCCGACAGCAGCAGCATCGGACCCTTGTCTTTGATTGCCGCAGCTACGACCTGGACGGAGTCCATGTCGATGATCTGGGGCAGAAGATCGTGCCGGCGCTCAGCGAGCCATAAGTGCTCCATCTCACAGCGCGTTTCGAGCCGATATATTCTCTTCACTATACTTTCGGCGGTAGCTGGAGCGACTCCAAGGCAATTGACGAGTGCGTCGATGCCTATGGGGGACGCCGGTGATGAAAAGACGAAAGAACTGTGTTTTTCGAGGGGCTTTCCGATTCCACCTGTGAGTTTGTTCACCCTGTATGCATTTCGAGGCTGCAAATGGCCGACCAGGGGGGTGATCACCCTGTAGTTAAGGTCCAGCAAAGGCTTACACATAAAAATCGCCGATGTTTATCAGATTCAGGAATTGCTCGGGGTCCCGACGAAGAAAATCTTCAAGCCGTGAAGCGTAATACCTGAGTATCTCCTCAACCTGCAAGCTATCAGGGATCTTTTCAAAATGGAGCACACGTTTAACCTTCCCTTCGATGATGCGGACGGAGGAAAAAGCTATGACGACGGGTAACAGACGGCGCAGGAACATTTTGACAAGTTTGTGAGGCAGAGCAGTCTTTCCCTCCAGGAAAGGCACCTCGCGCCGCTCCCGGTCCATAAACGATAGAGGGAGATCAATGGCCGAATATATGATAGCTCTTTCTCTTTCAGCTACGATTTTCTTAAGAGAGCGGGTAAAAGAAGGCGTGTTTGTATAGAGATAGCTTCCTCCAGAGAAATGTCTTTCGCTTAAGCTCATATTCAGTCGGAAAAGCCACCTGAAGGGTTTTTCCATTGTTGTCAGGTCGATGCCATAGGCTATCGGATAGACTTTGTAACCAAGTACCCCCGAAGCAGCGCTGGTCTGATAATAACTCCCCGTATGGGCATATAGGATTAGAACCGGCCCCTTCTCATAAGACAGGGAGAGGATTTCAATGTTCCTGAATTCGTTGAAGGAACGCAGGTTCTTATTTGTGAGAAACGGATAAATGAAAGTGTCGGCCTCCCGTATGGCCGAAATCGCATTATATAGGCCAAATAATCGCTCGGGGTCACGCCCGCCGAGGAAGCTATGGGTGCCGCATGCCTGCACAATGGCGTTGTGATAGTACTCCGTCTTCGGTCCCGACGGACATATTGAGGAAATATCCTCAAGCGCTGAGAACTGGTTCCGGCGAAGCTGCAGGGAAAAAAGAGGCAGTTTCACAAAATAGTAAATAGTCTGTCTGATAAATTCGGGCGATATCATTCAGGATGATACAATTGCCCTGACCTTTTCGTAAATCGCCTGGATGTGTCGGGACGCAAACCTGTCACGAAACCTGTCGGTTACCTCGACAATGTACGAAGCAGGCAATTCAGGAGTATCCAAAGACGGCGAGCAGAAGTCCCACCGCTCTTCAGGCGGCGGCGGGACTATATTCCTGTCATTTGCGAGCTGTCCGAGTTCCGTGCCGGAAAATGGCTGGTAAATGAACGGGATAGCGGCATCGGGCTCGATCTCTTCATTGAGGGCTATCGTTCTGTTTATTGTCTCCTTTGTTTCAAAGGGCATTCCGAACATATTGAAGGTTACGTTTATGATCCCGTACTTTTTCAGGAGTCGTGCACCCTCAATAATGGTTTTGTTCGACATCCTTCTCTTTAGGTATCTTACGCGGTAATCCTCATCGCCGCATTCGATGCCGAAAAGAAAGACTTTAAGTCCGCACTCCGCAAGAAGGGCTATCGTAGGCTCATCAATAGTGTCGATCCTGCTCATGATCAAAAACGGGACCTTCAGATCTTCGCTGTAATGGAGACAGAAATCTTTGACCCACTTCTTGCTTAAGGTGAATGTTTCGTCCAGAAATTCCAGGAATTGAGGTTTGTAGGTCCGCACAAGAGATTTGATGCCGGCAACAGCCGCACCAGGAGAGTACCGGCGAACGAAGCGCTTCGGGCCTCCGTAGAAATCGATTAACGCACTGTTGCTGCAATATGTACAACGGTAAGGACAACCTCTTCCGGTGATAAGAGGCAGCGAGAAGATTCCCGATGGCGACAGCGTGCCAAGGTGTTTCTGCCTCAGTCCGGTATCCCCCTCCCGGTCGAAGAGGTCATAATCGAAATACGGGTATTCTCCCAGGATTTCAAGAAGCCATCTCTTGCTCATTGCTCCGGGAGACGTTCCTCTGTCCTTAAAGACTAACCCGTGGATTTCGAGGCGGTCATTGCTTCCCCTTACATAGCGGTTCGCGAGTTCTATAAGCGGCCGTTCACCCTCTCCTAGACAAACGACGTCCACGCCCGGATGGGAAAGAACCTCTTCGGGTGAAAGGACGGCATGATAACCGCCAACGATTATAAGGCCTTGATATTGCCTCTTCAAGAGCGATATGACAGGTTTGATCTTGTGCCAGTTAAACGTCATGGCTGAAAAAGCGACGATGTCAGGCTCTTTTTCCAGTATTCTGGAGACTACCTGTTCCGGGCTATCCGGTTCCCTGCCTGGAATCTGTCTGTAGATCACTAGATCGGTAGCCATGCCGACTTTTTTCAAGGCTGCGGAAAGGAAGGAAACCCCGAAATTGACTTCGTGATCGTGGGTATGAAAGCAGAAAACAACTTTATTCTTTCTACCGGCATTGCCGGCGGTATTACCTTGAACAATGCTAGTGCGATCAGACATGGTTTAAACCCCTTTCGTAATTGCAGGTCCTGTCAGCGGCTGGGATGCCCCGCTTCCCCCGCGTTATCAACAATCGAATGCATTCCGGCATTAATTTCACGATATCAGAATGATATTGTAGTATACCATTCCGATTCAGTCTTCCCCGACTTTCCACGAATGCTCCAAATACGTCACTCCCAGTTCTTTCATCTGACTCTGAACAGCAAAGGGCGGCGAACTCAGAGTATGGTATGGATGCAGGCCGGTATCATCCGCCACAGAAGCGCGGAAGTAATATATGCCGTTAAGAAGTGCCAACGAAGGGAAAAAAATCTTAACCTCCATCCCGTCAATAAAAGAGACGGGCCCATGACCGTCAAAATGTGTTGCTGTTCCGAAACAGACCTCCTCATCGTTTCTTATCAAGGCAAAACCGATATGTCCCCTTATCGTCGGGGTGTTGACACTCCGCAACACTATTTTCAGATATAATGGCTGAAACGTCCTGATTGAGTCTATTTCTTGACCATATGCATCACACAACGAAATTTCCTGAATTTGAACGGGACCTTCAGGCTCACTTGCACTTTCTACAACTTCGGGATTTGTGAAATCCTTTTCCCTCAGGTAGTTTTGATATTCGTTAAGGACTTTCCCGGTATCCCCTGAGGAACGAACAGCGCCGTTCTGCAACCATATCGTCTTCTGACAGAGTTCCTGCACGTGGTAGAGACTGTGAGAGCAAAATACAATGGTCTTTCCTCTCTCCCTGAATTGCATCATCCTGTCGATGCATTTTTTCTGAAAGTGCAGGTCCCCGACTGAAAGGGCCTCATCAATAATCAATACGTCCGGGTCTACACTAGTTGCTATTGAAAAAGCAAGCCTTACCTGCATGCCCGACGAGTAAGTCTTTATCGGTCTGCCTATGAAATCACCGAGTTCGGAGAATTCGACAATTTCCTGCTTCTTTTTGTCAATATCCTCTTTCGAAAAGCCCATCAGATAAGCGTTCAGATAAATATTCTCCTCTCCGGTCAGTTCGGGATTGAATCCTGCCCCGAGCTCGAGCAATGCAGACGTTCTGCCGTTTACAGACAAATCTCCGGTTGTTGGCTTCAGTGTCTTGGCGAGAATCTTCAGAAGGGTGCTTTTCCCCGCGCCGTTTTCACCAATTATCCCGAAGGTTCCACCCATCGGCACGGAAAAATTTATATCACGAAGAGCGATAAAGTCGGAATGATAGGATTTCCGAAAACAGATTTCTTTCAGCCTTTGCACAGGAGACTGATATATCCTGTATATTTTTGTAAGGTTTCTTGCCTCAACAGCTGTCATAACCAGTCAGCAAACTCATATTTGAGCTTATTGAAAATGAATGCCCCGCCGCCGAAGAAAGAGAGAGACCACGCAAGGGCAAGCCAGACCATTAGCCATTGACCCAGCTCACCCTTGATCAAGAGCGACTGATAGAGTGAGATCAAGGGATAGAGGGGGTTAGCATACATAATGCCGCGTACCCAGCCCGGAAGCATGTTCGCGGGGTAGAGGATTGGTGTCACATATATCCAAAACGTGACCAAGATCTGCACGAACTGCAGAACGTCCCTGAAAAATACCGACAACGTCGAGGTGAGAAAAGTTACGCCCATTGTGAACAGTATTTGCAAAACAAGCAATATGGGCAGGGCAAGGACAAGACTGACAGAACCGGTTGCAAAGACTGCGTAAACGGCGAGAAGGAGAATGGCAACCCCGTAACTGCAAAGGGGAGCCAGCACCGATTTCCCCAGCAGTATCTCCGTCGGAAAAGGTGTCTTCAGGATAAGGTTTGAATTTTCTATCATGGAAGAGGTGCCTCTCATCAACCCCTCGGAGATGACCATCCACGGGAACAAGCCGGCCATTATGTACACGGCGGAGGCTCCTGCACCGCCCTCTGCGCTCACCCTCAACTTGAAGACGTAGACAAACACGAAAAGATAGACAGTGAGCATGATGATGGGATGGATAAAATTCCATAGGAACCCCCCCACTGAGCCTGCAAAGCGTCCCTTGATTTCTGCAATGACCATTCGGAACATTATGTTTCGATATCGATACAAATTTCTCAGGATGGCAAAGGCAGCGCCCGGAATTTCTTTCACGTATTTAAGCACAAGTCATTGTCTTTCGATGACACAACATTCTGCAAAAGATGTCGCGACATGGAGGAACTCATCGTCAAAAGCTGGAAACCACATATCGTAATTATGGAAAAAAGAGATGTTATTAGTCAATAATAGAAAAACTCGGAAAGGATTTGTATTTTGAGAAGAATACGCATTCCCGGGCCGATTTGCCGGGAGACCGTGAGTGGGAGGCGTTGGAGCCCGGAAACTTTTTACCCGCTTTTCCTCATGGTGTCAGTTGCGGTCCTTTACAACTCGATACTCGGCGCCTTTTGGCTTGGCGATGACCCCCTGATCCTTAAACACGCTATCTTGTACCATCCCTGGGAATATTTTTTTGTGCCGGCCGTCTGGCAGAAGGGGACCGTCAGCAATTTCACTCCATGGCTCGTTTTTTCCTTTGATCTCGATCACAAACTTTTCGGCATCAATCCTTTCGGATTCTACCTCCATCAACTGGCAAGCCTATGCCTTCTCGCTGGTATAGCATATTTCGTCCTGAGGCTGTGGTTTCCGTCGGTCCTGTCGTTCTGGGGTGTGCTCCTTTTCATCGTTTCACCGCCTTTTGCGCGGCTTTCCCAAATGTTAATGGTTCGGCACTATCTGGAAGGGTTTATTTTTGCGGCCCTCTCGGTCTATTGTTTCACAAAGGATATGCGTGAAAGCCGGGGATGGTTGAGCGTTGTCGGAACTTTCTTTTATCTCTTAGCTGTTTCCGCGAAGGAGGTCTATGTGCCTTTGCCTTTTCTTCTTTTATTGCTGCGCGAAGGTTCTCCACTCAAAAGATTGAAGCGCGTTGTTCCCTGGCTGATTGTGCTCGCGGTTTATGTTTTCTGGCGGTGGTATATGCTGGGTCGCCTCGTAGGGGGATATAGCGAGATATCCGCATGGTTTAAGAATGTCATGCTTTTCCCGTTGAGGGTGGTGGATGCAATGAGGGGTGTGCAGGGACCTCCGGTCCACTGGTGGAGATGGTTTATAGGGAGTAGCTCTGTGCTGTCTGTTGCGGCGGTCATTGTGCTATCAGACAGGAAAAGCTTACTTAATGAGCTTGCTGTTTCTGCCCTGCTTCTTCTTCCGATCTTCCCCGTATCATCCATAATGTCGCCCCGATATGTGTGGCTGCCGTTTTTCTTCTGGATCGTTGTTCACCTTATTTCGTGGAACAGGCTCAACAACGGGATGAACAAAATACCCGCCAGGATTGTTATATCGTTGTGGGGCATAACACTGTTGGCTTGTTTTTCTTGTGTCTCTCTCTCCAATGCATCACTGACGCGAGGGAATATCAAGCGTCAGGGCGAAGAAGGAAAGTTTGTCTTCGAGCATGGTTCACCCACCGACCTCCTGGTTAACCCGAGCTCCTCGGGATGGTATTATTCCGGACTGTCCTGGCTTAGGAAGGATGTCCTTCGCCTTGGACAGGGCCCTTCGGCCATTTCAGATTCCAGGATTATCTGCCTGGACAGGTTGCGGGGAGATAAGGGTGGTGATGTCATCAACTCTTTCAGGCACATATGGCATTTTGATCCGCGGCTTGGGGTACTCGTTTCCGGAGATGTCAGAGACTTTTGCGGAAGATGGTCCCACCAGGGGATAAGAATGGACAAATCCTTATCCATGAATGTAAATTATAACAGGGCAGTTTTTGCTTGGACATTCGGTCCTTATCAAAAAGGGGATTATACGCTTTTTGTCGGACGCACATCCGAATCAAAATTCCCTCTGCCAAAAAAAGGGAAGGCATTTATTTCTTTCAGGGGCGAAACGGTTTATCTTCGCTTGAGGTACGTTTCTCCCGACGGCTGGCTCAGCTACTCGCCTTTGCTTGAATTGGCGGTCAAAAATGACAAAGGGAGCGTTCAGTGGAGAAGGTGAGGAAAGCCAAGCCTCCTGCAGTTCCTTTTATCCCGCTGGCTCCGGTCCGTAATTCTAATCTTGTGGCTGCTTTTTCTGTCCCATTTGAGCAGAGGCGCCTGTTCCAAAATTTGCAAAGTCTTCTAATATGAAATGGGGCCTTCCTTTTACCTCTTCGAATATCCTGCTTATGTAAATCCCGATTATCCCCAGACTCAGCATAAGCACACTGGCTACAAACAGAAGCAAGAGAATTACGGTCGTAAAGCCGCTGACAGCCGCGCCAGAAAATTTCATGTATAGTGTCTGTATGCCCAGTAACACACTGAATATCAACGTCCCTGTTCCCATAATCGTAATGAGATGAAGAGGGACCGAGGAAAACGCAGTGGATGCACGGAGCGCTAGACGGATGAGTTGAATCAGAGACCACTTGGACTGCCCGGATGTTCTTTCCCTGACTGAAAAAGGGATTTGGACTCTCTTGAAGCCCAGCCAGGAGATTATTCCCCGGAAGAACCTTGCACTTTCAGGCAGACTATTATGTGCGTCAACAACCTTTCTGTCGATGAGCTTGAAGTCGGAAGCCGAGTCAAGGTCAAGGCTTGTAAGTTTTTTCATAAGGTAGTAAAAGAGCCGCGCCCTCAAAGTTGACAAAACGGGTTCACTCCCCCGGCCGGTCTTGACTCCTTCCACTACGTCCACATCGTCTTCCCGCCATATTCTTACCATTTCTGGTATGAGGTCCGGCGGATGCTGTCCATCGCCATCCATGACGATAACGGCATCGCCACGCGCGAAATTGAGGCCTGCAGTGAGGGCTGATTCCTTACCGAAATTACGACTCAACCTTATAGCCTTCACTGCAGGGAGTTCCCGTGACGTGCGGCAAAGAAGTTCCCAAGTCCCATCCGTCGACCCGTCATCGATGACTATTATTTCGTAAGCTATTTCAACGAGACTCAGCTCAGCGCATATTGCATTGAGTGTACCAGACAACAAATCGGCCTCATTGTAAACGGGTACCACGACAGAAAGAAAATTCTTATCCACGATTCCCTGGTTCTCCGCGTCCGGGGTCATTGCTGATGCCACCCGGCAAAAAGGCCGGGAGTACCATTCCCATGAAGGAGTAAGCATATATGAAGTAGCGGGGCTCGGTGTGCATCGGCGAATGCACTATTATAATGTAAAAAACGAGGGCCAGAGGGAAAAAAGCTACATGAAATTTCCGCCGTTTCAGAAGGAGGACACTCCCACCAATAAAAAAGAATAAAAATGCCCACCTTACGGCAGCCGTGAAGAGATAGAGATGCGGTCCTATTTCATGATAGACAAGTGGCTGAAATTTGCCGAAAATCAGCGTCGCGGCGTTAGCCGCAACTGTCTGCAGGTAACCGAAAGGGTGGTACTCAGCCCAAGCTAAAGCGGTTTTCTTCAGGAATTGGTCGCATTCAACTATCTCGCTGGAAGTGAATGGCTGAGAGGTCCAGATCGAAATATATTTATAAGCACAGAAAGATGCAAGTTTCAAGACATGCTTAGGAAACTGTCCCCCAAGAATAAGAGTGTCTCGTCCTGAGCGTACGAGCGATTCTCTTTCTTTAATCAAGTCCAAATCATTGCCGGCGTGCGCATTCTTCTGAAAATGAATGATATTCTTACGGACATCCTCAAGGAGAGGAGGATTGTTTTGTAGAATGCCCGTCATGAGGTTTAATCCCACACCTGTCCTCACGAGGGTGCATGTGCCTGTCTCAGACTTGACATACATTGTCCAGGGCACCACCAAAGCCGCCAGAGGCAGAACCACTGCTAGGACTACGGGCACGACGTCTTTTTTCTTTATTTTCGGGGATAAAAGAACGTAGCCGAGAAAAAGTGCAGGGATGAGCATGAAGGTTGGTCTCAGCAGAATCAAAAGGCCAAGACTCGCACCGAGAGCGAAAAGCGAGGGCAGGCCCGATTTAGTCCTGAAGCTTACCGCGAAGAACACGGTGACCGTGAGAAAAAACAGTGTCAGGCTCTCTGTTAATATGACGTGAGTAGCGGCTGCTGCAAAGGGGATGAGGGAAGCAAAAAGCGCGCTGAAAAGACCGTACCTCCTGTTGCCGTCCGCAACCGTGGTGGCGATCCGGGATATGAAGTATAGTGTAAAAAGATAGCAGACGGCCTGGATGAGCCTTATAGGAAGCAGGGACGTGCTACCTGTTATTTTCCATGTAAGCGCTAAAATTAAAGGGTACAGTGGCGGCCTGGTTGGGCAGAAAATTGCTTTCCCGGCAAGACTTCCCGAGAATGCTCCCCTGTTAAGGATATTCAGGGCTATCCGCTGAAACAGACCTTGGTCATCCGGAGCGGAGAGGGAGTATGGGTAACTGTCGACGGCGCTGAAAGCCGTCATGTATGAGACGGCGATAACAAAGGGAAGCACTTGCAGTAAACGCTTACACAATGCCGACGCTCCGTAACGTGTGCTGATTGCAATCTCCTATTTATTTGATGGTTTGACGCAGAGCATAAGTAATGGCTCATAAACGTGTTCGATGACATTGATCAATATTATGACATCAAAGTCTTTTACATCCGGAGGCAGCGAGTAAACGCTTCCGACGTGAATACCTGCACTGCTCGTATTATGCGCTGTCACAGCCGCGTCGGCCGAAAGCTCGATGCCTGTCCGGACGGGGAAAAACTCTTTGGCCTCATCCAGAAAAAACCCATACCCGCAGCCCACTTCAAGCAGGTTCTTAGCTTGTGGGACGACCTTCTGCAGGTTCTTGAGGAATCTCCGGAATGTGAGCCTGAGGCTGATTTCCTGCAAGTAATAGTCGCCATATCCCGATGCGTCTCCGCCCGAGAAGTAAGTTTTGCGTTCATACCGCTTTCTCATGACCGATTCCTTTATCCTCGGATTCAGGTAACGGAGACCGCAATCCCGGCACAACACAACGTGGAGTTCGCCGAAAGTGTGTATAATAGAATCGTTTGACGACTTGCACAAAGGGCAGGACGTTGTCTCGGTTTCGGACGGCGCTGTCGCTTCCGCAAGGTTCTGCATCAAGAAATAGTCTAAGAAATTTGGCGGGGAAAAGTCTATGACTGAGAGGAGATACAGATGATTCTCACTTCGATCGAAGGCCGTTCCGCCCTTGTTATCGCACCTCATCCTGATGACGAAGCGCTGGGCTGTTGGGGGACACTCAAACTTCTTCACGAGGCCGGAACGGATTTGACCCTGACATTTATTACCAACGGTGAGAAATTGCATGGGGATCCGTCGGCGGAGGTAGCAGCGGCGCGGCAGAAGGAGGCAGTCAGCTCGGCCCGGCTTCTCGGCTGCAGAGAGCCGCTCTTCCTCGATCTTCCCGATGGAGAGATCGGAAGGTATGGTGAAGAGGTTTTTCAGCGGCTTGCCGGGATCATCCGTGAAATAACGCCGGAGATTGTTTTTGCGCCCTCGCCGATTGATTATCACGACGACCACATAGCGACATCACACGTCGCTCTAAGGCTGCTGCAAGCTTCCGGGTCTTTTAGGCTGGCTTTTTATGAAGTGTATTCCACTCTGAGATTCAATTGTCTTGTCGACATAACGGGTACTGCAGAGTTGAAGAAACGGGCAATTCTAAACTACCGCACCAGCCTTTATGGAAAGCCCGAAGTCTATGTCGATGCAGCGCTTGGTCTCAATGCCCATAGATCGATCTTTGTGCAGAGGAAAG
>Ga0307436_1000665_pt1 | contig 16165 bp, 20 predicted proteins | sample SalMarWE160440MG_FD_202513 | JGI IMG/M metagenome (GOLD analysis project Ga0307436, IMG submission 202513) | Salt marsh sediment microbial communities from the Plum Island Ecosystem LTER, Massachusetts, United States - WE1604-40 | ecosystem: Environmental > Aquatic > Marine > Intertidal zone >...
CCGGCCCTGCCGTTTCCAAGATGGCAGTCCCGGCAGGTCACGTTTTGATGATGGCTCTGCCTGGCAACCATCTCCGGGGTGACATAAAGCTCGGGGTAGCCGAGCCTTGCCATTTTTCCCCTGTTTCCATGGCATGCGACGCACTCGGCGCTCGAGTTCAGCCATGCCTTGTATCCGGAAACGGCGATCACGAGAAAAAACTGGAGTGCAAGGAAGCCAAGAATGACTTCCTTTGTAAAGAGCCTTTTAATATGGCGGGAATTGAAAACCTTCACTGCGGGCCTTCTTATAAAACTAACATATCGGAGGCATTCTTCTCAAATCGGGCCATGCTCCGGGGCCAACCTGTAATTTCCCGCTATGGAAAAGTTTTCCGGCAGCCTGCTAGAGCACAATTACAACATCCGATTCGTTGTTCATAACGGCGTTGTCAAATTGGCTTCCACGTGTTATTTCCGCGGGGACCGATGCCGTCTCTACATTCTCCTGTTTGGCGCTATGATCGCAAAACGCCATCCGGACGCTCTTGAGCCTGCAGAGGCCCGAATACTCCGGTTTTTCCAAAAACCTCGTGCCGGCATCCATCGCAAATATGCTGACCTCGTGCCCCCGTAAGAGCGCCTCCTTTGTAATGCCGACCACGTCTTCAAAACATTTATCCGTGTTGACGAGTATGCCGAGTTTCATCTTCAGTTCCACCTTTTACTCATATCTACCATGAAATGACTTTATCGCTCGCTTCTATCATGTTCAGAAGACGGCCGTAATCCTTGCCGGCTCTCAGATCGAAAACAGCGATTTCGTTACCCTTTCCCTGTTCCCTTATAAAATTTTCCGCCGTGCCGTCGGGTTCGCTGTGAAAAATGTAAAGTATCTTCATTTCACCTCCATCCTTCCCGCTCAGTACGGTAATACATGGTCGTACAATAGAAGCCGATTTGCGATGTCCTTCGTGGCCATGAATTCAAGTCCGTAGTTCCCTTCCAGATTCGTGTACAGTTTCATCCCCATCTCTTTCATTGTTTCGACGTTCATTATGTTTTCCTGCGAGTCCGCCACCGGCCTGTCGAGGACAAAAACATCGATGGTATCTTCAAGCAGGGTCATCCCGAGCGACATCCGTAACGCCTCTTCCTGCCTGTCTCTTACAAGTATCGCTATTTTATTGGCCATGTCTTTTCCCCCTGAAATTTTTTTTGAAGCCGTAGCTATAGAGAGCAAATTATGTGCCAGATGGACTTTCAGAGTTTTACATGCCAGGGAAAGATTTGACTTTAAGGGATGTCCGTAACTATAATCAAGAAAAAAAGACGTTTTTTGAGGTAAGACAGGCTTTTTGGGGGACGTAAAGAGGGAGGAAGTACGGGCGCTATTAGTATTTTCTATGTTGTTTTTACCGAGTTTGCGGCCGGTCTGGCGCTTGGCGCCATAATGTACAGGTCCGACTTCTGCATGGCCGGCGCGTTCCGGGATATTTTCCTGTTCAGGGATTATCTCAGACTGAGGGCACTCCTCCTTCTGGTTGCCCTGCTCGCCTTTTCTCTCTATCTGATGAGATTTTTTCAGGTTATATCCACCTATCCTCCGTCCTTTTTCGGCATGCCTTCGGCTGCCAGCCTTGTTGGAGGGGTCCTGTTTGGGGCAGGCATGGTGCTCGGCGGAGGCTGCCTGACTACCACCCTTTACAGGCTTGGCGGTGGGAGTATGGTAAGCGTTATCACTTTCTGCGGCGTACTTTTTGGCGGGCTCGCCTCGGCCGCGCTCTATCCCTATATCTACTCATTTGCAGGCTCAACCGTGCTTTTTTCAAATAAGACCGCCCTGGAGCATATAATCGGGGGTGCCGCGGACCCCGTGTTGGCAGCTTTTCTTTTAATGATTTTCCTTGCCTGGGGATGGAAGGGAAAGAGGACGCGGTCACAGACAGGTTATGCCCGCGGATATCTCGCCCCCTGGAAGGCGTCTTTCATGATGGCCTTTGTTATCACGGCATTACTGGCCCTTTCCGGAAGGCCTCTTGCGGTAAACATGGGATTTGAAAAACTTTCCGGTATTTTGAGCGCCACGTTACTGCCGTCTGTCGGGGAAAAGATCCCGTATTTCCATTTATACTCGCCAAGGCTCCTTTACGGCGGCATAATGGATGGCGGGGCGGGTCCCGCTATCGATTCCATCGCCATTTCCCAGCTTCCCCTGATGGCAGGCATTGCCGGCGGGTCCTTTATTTCCTCTTTAAGGCTCGGGGAATTCAGGATAAAACGTTTGCCTCCCGCCAGGCAGGCCTTCTCTGCCTTTACCGGGGGAATGCTTATGGCGGTCGGGGCGTTTATGGCCGGGGGTTGTAATCTATGGCATATAATCGGCGGTCTGCCGGTACTGGCGCTTCAGAGCATAGTTTTTGTTTTCGGTGTTGCCGGCGGTTCATATCTCGGGACCGCCTTTCTTAAAAAACAGGTACTCGAAGGATGGAGAAAGGGGGGATTGCAATGGAAAACACGACTGAAGACATCGTCCTCGACATAAGAGGACAGATATGTCCGGCGTGCCTGCTGATTACCCTGAGCGAGTTGAATAGCAACAGGGAAAGGCTCACTGAGGCAAGTGCCAGGCTTGTCATCAAAACCGACCATCGGGACGCCACAAGGACCATACCGGGCGCGGCCCTTGCAATGGGGTACGGTGTGGCGGTCACTCAGAAAGAGAGATATTACGAGATAACTCTGGAGCATAAGAAATGAGCGAAACCGGGGAATTTTTGGAAGCCGATCTGAGGGCAAGCAGCGAAAGCCTGAAGAAATACATCAGGGACAAGGTAAACCACCTTCTTTCCGTTATGGGCACCAAGCCCCTCGACGAGGAGGAACTGGACGACAACACTCTGATAGAACTGGACCCGATAGGAATAATAGCCCGTTCGTTCGAACAGATACTGGAGCACCAGAGAGAGACAAACAGGCGGCTCACCGTCGCAAAGGACCAGTTGCAGGCCGTCTTTGACACAGTCGGGGTCTGCATATCGATAATCGACGAGGACATGAGGATCGTCAACTGCAACGAAAAACAGAAGGATCTCCTCGTTTCCGCCAATACAAGCGTAATCGGAAAGCACTGCTACGAGATTTACTGCGGCAAGGACTCCCCGAGTCTGGACTGCCCGGCCGTTGAAACCCTTGCCACCGGCAAACCGGTCTTTATCCGCGAGGTGGAAAAAAAGGACAGGCATTTCCAGATAGTGACGTCCCCGCTGAAGGACGAAAACGGCAAGGTCACGGGCGTCATCGAGGTCTCAATAGACGTGACAGAAAAGAAGAAAGCGGAACGACTCATGCGCCAGGCCGAAAAACTCACGGCAATAGGGCTGCTGGCCGGCGGCATAGCCCATGAGCTGAACAATCCTCTCGGCAATATCATCGGCTACGCGACGCTGCTCCTGAAGGACAAGCAATCCGGTCTGAGGCCGGATCGCAGGGAAAAGCTTGAAATAATCGTGGAACAGGCAAAAAAAGGCAGTGAAATCATAAAGGGGCTTCTGGATTTCTCCCGTCAGTCCGTACCCTCTTTTTCTGATGTGCGCCTAAATGAAATTATCAGGAAAACCATCCGCACTCTCCAGAACAGAATCAGTTTGCAGAAGATTAAAATAGATATCGAACTTGCCGAAAAGCTCATTGTGCGGGCGGATCCGCGCCAGATAGAGCTCGTTGTGCTGAACCTGCTACTTAATTCGGTCCAGGCCTTTGAGGGCATAAAGCGAAAAGACAAGGTTATTTCGATAAAGACCGGCCGTGAAAACAACCTCATTCAGGTTCGGATAGCTGACAACGGTCCCGGAATACCTGAAGAGATACTCCCCGGCATATTCGACCCGTTTTTTACCACAAAGCCCATCGGCAAAGGCGTGGGGCTGGGGCTGTCGATCTGTTCGGGCATCATCAGGGAGCACAAGGGCTCGATTCGTGTCAGGAGCGAGAGCGGGAAAGGAACGGAATTCATCTTTACGCTTCCCGCGGTGGCGTCCAAAACCGGGTAACAAGGAGGGCTTTTTTGTTCAGGGTTCTTGTAGTAGACGACGATTTCAGGATGAGGGGCCTGATTAAGGAGCTCCTTGAAAAGCAGGGCTGCAGCGTTACGTCAAGCCCCGATGGCAGGAGTGCCCTCGCGCTTATCAAAGAGCATGCCTTTGATGTCATCCTTACAGACCTGAAGATGCCGGACCTCGACGGCATGGACGTCCTGTCCTGCGCAAAAGAGGAAAGTCCTTACACGCCCGTTGTCATGTTTACGGGTTATGCGACGGTTGATTCCGCCGTTGAGGCCATGAAGAAAGGGGCCTATGATTATATAGAGAAACCTTTTGAGCCGGACATCCTCCTGCTCACGGTAAAGAGGGCGGCGGAATACCACAGGCTGGTCGATGAAAACCTGAAACTCTCGATCGAGCTTGAAAGGTCCTTCGGCCTTGATTTCGTGGGCTCAACCAAGGCAATAACGGAGCTCAAAAAAATGGTGGAGAAAGTGGCCCCGTTGGACACGACGGTGCTCATACAGGGGGAAACGGGAACAGGGAAAGAGATGATAGCAAAGCTCATACACAGGCTTAGCCCCAGGGTTGAAGAAAAATTTCTGCCGATAAATTGCGGAGCTCTTCCCGACACGCTGATAGAGGCCGAGTTTTTCGGATATGAAAAAGGCTCTTTCACAGGCGCTTCGGGCCAAAAAAAAGGGCTCTTCGAGGCGGCCAACGGGGGCACTATCTTCCTTGACGAGATAAACAATGCCTCCCAGTCTCTTCAGATAAAATTGCTCAGGGTATTGCAGGAGGGGAACTTCATGAGGGTGGGAGGTGTTGAGCCGATAACGGTTAACGTTCGCGTGATCGCCGCCTGCAACGCAAACCTTGCCAAAGAGGCGGAAGAAGGCAGGTTCCGGAAGGACCTGTTTTACCGCCTTAATATAATAACCCTCTCAGTCCCGCCCCTGAGGGACAGGAGGAACGATATCCCCTGTCTTGCACACCATTTCCTTTACAAATACCGCAAGAGGTTCTCGAAAGAAATGAATTCCTTCTCTCCGGAGGTTATGACCGCATTAGCCGAATATTCATGGCCGGGAAACGTCAGGGAGCTCGAAAACTGCGTAGAACACGCCGTCGTAATCGAAAACTCAAAGGAGATAACCCTGAGGTCTATCCCAAAAGAAATCCTTACAACTAAGCACAAGGCCGACCCCTTCGAGCAGCCGGGCGTCTTCAGGCTGGAGGAAACAGAAAAGTTGCTAATACAAAGGGCCCTGTGCGCATTTGACGGCCAGAAGGCAAAAGCGGCCGAAGCCCTCGGCATCAGCATTACCACTCTCTGGAGAAAATTAAAAAAGCTGAAACTGGAAAACTGAATTCCGCCCATGCCCTTCCGGTTCCTCCGCTCGAAACATTTCAAAACGAAAATTGTTTGCATTTTGAAATGTACTTTTCTTGCAGACCGACCGGCTTAACTCTGGCCGGGGCCATTTATTGGCCTCATCCGGGTCATGCATCTTCTGGCATCCCTCTTGCTGCTATCACTCCAACAAACCCCACTTTTCAAAAAAAATAAATAAACGGGGTTCCGGGGAGGAAACGAGCATGAACGAGGCGATCGCTGTTGTTTCGCTTGGCGGAGTAAGCGAAGGGGTTCTCGATAACATACGGGATGCCGCCCGGGCCGCGTTCGGCGAAGAGGTAACGATAATCGAGGAAAGCAGCGACCGTACGGAGTTTGGCGGAGCCCGGCAGTCTGCGGCATCAGATGTAATCAAGCGCCTCTTCCCATTTCGCATGTCATTCGAAAGGGTGCTTGGCGTCACCAATACGGACCTTTCCCACCCCGGGGTAAATCACGTCTTTGGTCTTGCCGACCCTGAATCACGGGTATCGGTAATATCTCTTTCCCGTTTCCGCACAAAAGGAGCTGTCCCCGGAAAGATTGCCGGGCGCGCCGTAAAGACTGCGATACACGAACTTGGACACACTTATGGCCTCAGCCACTGCTCGGAACACAGGTGTGTCATGTTCTTCTCATTCAATCTCTCAGACACGGATTATAAGGACCGTGAATTCTGCAAAAAATGCAGGGACGAGATTTACTCCCGGTTGGAAAACCAATTCCAAAAAGGAAAAGGAGGTTGCTGAACGATGAGCGGTGAAGCAAAGGCGGGTTTGACCCTGCGGTGGCTTTGGGCGGCTGTAATCATAGCTTTTGTGGCGATGTGGTTTATGCTTCCGCCCTGGGATGCGCCACTGGAGGGGCTTGCAAAGACAAAGATTCATACCCAGGCCCCTAACGATCTCAAAGATCAATCTAACGACCTGGTCTTCTGAGGGATAAAGCGGCAATGAACAGGAAGATGCTGAATGTAACAGAGGCGAATGAAAAGATAGGGCGGAAAGGAGTCGTGAGCGCCTTTTACCCTGTCATCATGCTGTTTATCCTGCTGGCGGCATCGGTCGCTTTTGCAGGGGACGCTTTCACCTGGGGGGTGGTAACCCAGTCCGGCAAGTCCCCGGAAATGTCTTCCGGACGGCCTTTGAAGGTTACCAATGAGCGTCCCTTAACCGTCGTGTTTTCCTTCGTAGTAAAAGGAGATGTTTCAAAGGTGAGGTTTGCCATCTCCCGCAGCGACAGGGATAACGGTGTCACGTTGGTTGAGGATACGGTAAGGGTCAAAGGCAATATTGCTACGTCACATCTCTTGTTGAACATCCACAGGGGAGTGCCTCTGGGCAGACACGACCTCTACATCGAGGCCTTTGACGCGGGAAAAAACGTGAAAATCCTCACCGGCAAATTACCTTACATACTTTTGCCTACAGGCTCGGAATGTATGTGCCTGGTGGTTCCGTCCAAAAACAAATCAGAAAATACAACACAGGGAGGTATCGAACATGCTTAAACGGGCAAGACCCGGTTTCAGGATGGTGATCTGTCTGGTTTCGTGTATTGTTATCGGCCTGGGCATATTTGTTACAGGTCTAGGGTCCCAAAATGGCGCCGGAGCGGCGCTGGCGGACGAAGCGCAGGGTGCTCAATTTGCCTGGCACGCGAATCGTCCCGGCATCACCAGGGCGCAGATAGCCCTGGGCAGGGCCACCCGCCTGCGGTTTGAATTCACTCTGAAAAACGCCGATGGGACGAATGTGAAATTCGGGATTTCCAGGAAATATGCCGAGATGGGGATAAGCATTACTCCTAACGCTGTTACGGTCGCAAACGGGATTGCGAAGTCCAGGGCAGAGTTTTCCTGTCCGCCCGGCATGCCCCTGGGAAAATTCGACATGCTGGTTGTAATGGTGGACGCAAAGACAAAAAAGATACTGGGCAAGGGGATAATCCAGTTCATGCTGCTTCCGGCCGGTGTGGGCGGTTGTTAGGAAAGGAGGAGAAAGCACATGGATGATTTCGATTTTGGAGTACGGGGATGGATGAAGGCCTGGAACAAGAAATTCTTCCGTGAAAAATGGCCCCTCTGGCTTGCAGCGGTCTTCATGGCGATCTCCGGTATAGTGACGTATTCAATTGCGGTCTGGTCGCTGGCAAGGACCGTAAGCGGGGATAATCCATATGACCAGTCCAAACCGATCGGCACCTTTCTCGGCTTAAAGGAACTGGGAGGCCTGATAAACAATCTCCTGGGAAAGATAGGGCTTCCGCATTACCCTTTCAGCGGTTATGTCTGGCCTGACGGCACTATAAATTTTTTCAGGCAGCTTCCGAATCCCATCCTTGAACCAACTGTGGGTACAATGCTCGGTATTCTCTTTGGCGGCCTTGTAGCGGCCCTTCTGGCCAAAGAGTTCGCTCTGAAGGTACCGATGGACAAGAGCGAGTATGGCCTTGCAGTTAGCGGCGGTTTGCTGATGGGTTTCGGCACGATCTTCATGTTCGGCTGTCCGCTGGCGAGCACTACGAACACGGGAGCAATGGGGGTGCAGGCCGTACTGATGATAATGGGGATGACAATAGGGTCCTATTTCGGGGCGAAAGTGATCGTGTGGCTGGAAAAACGACGATTGGCGATGCAAGTGGCGTTAACCGACGGCGCGGGCTACAGGCCGCTGATGCACTTCGAGAAAACAAGGACAATATGGCCGAAACTCCCCGGAACGGCCGATGGGGGTGAGCCGGGTTCCATCAAATACCAGCCGCACCTTGCCCTGGCGCTCACATTTGTAATGGCCTTCGTTCTCTTCAGGTTCGGCAATATGGGTTATCCGGCGCTTGCGCTTTCGTTTGCGGCGGCTACACTTACCGGCTTTGCAATGCAGCGCGGCAGCATGTGCTTCGCCCATGCGTACCGTGAGCCGTTCCTCTCGGGGTTCGCCGACATGTCCAGGGCGATGGCGCTCCTTTATATTTTGCTTATACTTGGTTTTCTGCCGATGAAACTGCTTGCCATGGCCAACCCGGACCTGGCTTATGCCGAGATTTTTGCTGTCAGCCCGGCCGGAATCGGCGTGGTGCTCGGTGGAATTCTGTTTGGCCTGGGTATGTCACTGAACGGCGCCTGCGTCAGCGACAGTCTCTGGAGGACGGCCGAGGGACAGGTAAAGATATGGGTCGGCCTTCTGACCCTCATATGCGTTTCCGCATGGCTGTTCCCTATGCGTGAGGAGGCCTGGTTCAAGCACATCTTTGCACCCTACGGCTCGCAGAACATAAGAGACGTGTATCTGCCCAACATACTGGGAAGCTATCCCCTGGCGATAGCACTGATGATAGGTTTAATCATCCTCTGGGCCCTGATGATGACGTGGTTCAGCGGCAGGACCTTTAAGAAATATATGGAAGGCTGAATTCCGGAGGAAAGATAAAAAGTCAAAGGAGGACATATGAGCACTGAGACAAAAGTCAACGAGAGACTGGACGTAAAGGGGCTGGTCTGCCCAAGACCGATGGTAATGACAATGAGCAAGCTTAAAGCAATGGGCCCCGGAGAGGTCCTGGAGGTGATCGCAAACGACAGCAGTGTTAAACACTCCATTCCCTCGCTCTGCGAGAGGGGCGGATACAATCTATTGTCTCAGAGAGACGAAGGAGGTGAATTCTTTTTTTTAATACAGAAATAACCAGCGGATAGCAGCATGGGCATTATAGTTGAAAGCTAAACTGTGCAAACAGAGATAACAATGATGTCAGGGAGGTAAACAATGCCAAGGCAACCTAAGAGGAGAACAAGTCTGTACCTTTTCCTGGTGCTAGCACTTGCTCTTGTGCTCCCGGGGTGCGGTGGCGGAGGGGGAACAGCTAGTTACGACTCTCCTTCCACCACCTCAACGGGTGTTGTAGTAAACGCAGCAACAGTCAAGAACTGGGTGGACAGCGGAAAGGTAAACGGAACCGGCTATGACAAGGTGGTGATCCTTGACTTCGGCAGTCAGGCCAGTTATGCAGCGGGCCATATCCCGGGTGCGCAGTGGGTGGACAGGAGTGGTCTTTATGAAAACCGGTACGGAGGCGTCATTGAGGACGTCAATATGGTCCTTGACGGACCCACAATGGATTCCCTTATAAAGAAATACGGGATTGACGGAAATACCACCATTGTTTTTACAAGTGCCGATTCGACGGCTACAAGCATAGCGCAATACTATTTTGTCGGCAGGGCTTACTGGACCTTCCGCTATTGGGGTTTCCCCAAGGACAGGCTCAAAGTACTTAACGGCCTTGACGCCGCCTATGCCGATTCATATGGCCTGACCGATACTGCGTCCCCCGCGGTCACACCTTCCACATACAGTGTCCGGCAGAATCCATCATTCAGGGGCGATCTCAGGGCCACCCTGGGTGAGATGATTAACATAGCGGACGGCCAAGTTCCCAACACCGTTGTAATAGACACCAGGGGCGAAGACGGCGACGGTTACAATACAACCGCCTCCTACAATGGAGACCCTAAAAAGACCACCGGGGTGTGGACGAAGGGTACTTATGTGGCGTTTGAGGGCCACGTCAAGGGAGCCATCGCGATAAACGCCAATTTCTTCTATAAGACTGTAACCGGCACGAGTCAAACTTACAAGGTCCTCCTGCCCGCCTCGGACATGGCGGCGATGCTTGCCGAAAACGGGATTGACTCTACCAAGTCGCTTGTCGTTCATTGTCGCACAGGAGTTATCGCATCAGGGGCCTTTTTAGCGGTTGACGGTGTCCTTGGCTGGCAGGTTGCGAATTGGGACGGCTCCTGGAGCCAATGGGGAATGCTGTCGGGATCGGCAGACAACTGCGGTCCACTTGCAGCCAATTCACCCTGGCGGACAGATATCAACGGTCGTACACAGGACCTTACATATAATTATCCCACAGGCGTGAGCGACTGCAGCGCGATAGAAGACCCGACCAATGGCGGCGTCTACCCCTTAAACTCATTCGACACCGACCTCAATCAGATCAATGAACAGGATAGCGCTTATTTCTCCTCCGGAGGCAGCAGTAGCGGCGGAGGCGGAGGCAGCGGAGGAGGGCCGATAGGATGCTAGCAAACAAAAGAACAGCACTGATAAAGACTCATTGCGCGGTACTTACAGGGAGGAGGGTTATCATGAAAGGAGCGAAAGAAAAGCTTCTGCTGTTTGCCCTGATTTTGGTTTCGTTCGTTCTTGCGGCCGGAAATGTCTATGCGTTTCCCCCGATAGTCATGGGCAACGAAGGGGCATTTATTAAACTGGATTACCAGGGCCAGCTATACGGCGTATGGAGAAACATGGGCTCCGGTTCCAGCGGACAGGGCGATTCCACCGACCTCTTTTTCAGAAGAAACAGGCTCAGTGTGTGGGCACATGGCGCAGGCAATTATGGAGCGATCTTGCAGATCGAGTATGTCGGCCAAAGGAACATAGACGACCTTACCGTAAGCGATGTGCCTGGTTCCGACTTCCACGTGCTGGACGCCTACTTCATGGCGGATTTCAGCAACGAATTCAGGCTCTACGCGGGCAAGCAGAAGATACAGTTTACAAGGGAGAACCTTGAAGACTGCTTCGAGCCGCTGACCCTGGACCGTTCGCTTTTCATTTACGCGCTCAAACACAGCAGGGACACAGGCGTTGTGTTCTGGGGCAACCTGCCGGCCATCAAGAGTCAATACAAGGTGGAAGTATCCAAAGGCAATAGCGGCAACAATTCCCCTCAGAGTAACTTTATGTACACGGCCCGCTTTCACGTGTCCCTCTTGGATCCGGAATACGCCTATGGTTATAAGGGTACCTACCTGGGCAAGAAAAAGGTGCTGACTGTCGGTGTGGCCGGACAGTTTGAGCCTAATGCGGTTTATAGCGATTCCGTTGCACAGACCGGGGCAAAAACATACTATGCGTATACTGTAGATGCCTTCATGGAATATCCGCTTGCCAACGGCACATCGGCTGTTACACTCTCAGGGGCCTATCTTAAGGAGTCTTTCAACAACGCATACCAGGGAAATAACCCGGACGGCGTCAGCATAGGCCAGGACGGTGCGAAGAACGGCTGGTATGTCAAGGCCGCGTATCTTCTGCCAAAAAGAATCGGCCCGGGCCAGGTCCAGCCCTTTGTGCGCTACGAGAAATGGAAGTTTGCCGACCTGTTCGATGTGTTCGATCAGAGGCTGAACTGGATAGGCGCGGGAGTCAACTATCTCATAGACGGTCAAAGCCTGAGAGTAACGCTGCAGTACTCGAGAACGGACTTCGACAAAGAGATAAACCCTCAATCGAAAAGCTTTGATACCGTGACGGCCATGCTTCAGTACAGGTTCTAGCTCAACTCTCCCCCAAAGTGGATTGCTAACCCTCCTAAACCGGGAGACCGAAAGGTCCCCCGGACTTTTTTTGATTATCCCATTAATAAAAAATCGGCATCAGCTCTAAAAATGAATTCTGTTTCCTCCCAAATTGAGCGATTCATTGCACAATGTATTCACTTCGTCTTTGTAAGTTGTCTAACTGAGCCTATGCGTTTTACCCGTTGGCTGTCATTCCCGCAAAGAAAGCGCCTGCCTGCTGGCAGGCAGGCGTCGGGAATTCTACCGAAAGAACCGGAAAGATTCCGGACAAGCCGGAATGATAACATAGAGAATCGCTCAACTCAGGCTCCCATAACTCCAATTTTGGAAATTATAACAGAAAATTGAGGCCATACCTGTCCCCAAAAAAACCGCTGAGTGAGCAGCGGCTGTTTTTATGAAGCAAATAATGCCGGTATCAACGTGAGGACTGCAAGCAGCGCGAAAAGCGCCACCGCCGCAATGACCGCCTTGCTTCTTCCGTTCTTACCCCTGTCGATATAGGGCATGAATATGAAGACAAATATAAGGAGCATGGGGATGATGACGGTCCCAAATATAGCATACCGGCCGGGGAAATATCTGAGGAGCTGGTAAATCCAAAGGAAATACCACTCCGGTTTAGGCTGGTATGGGGCGGCCATGTCTATGGACTGGCCGATACGCGGGGGAAAAAGGAGGGCCGCCGCCAGGATCGCCTCCACGGCCACAAGCAGGGCCGCCGCCACGTAGGGCAGATAGTCCGGGTAAAGGCTTTTTTTGTCGTTTTCGTTTGCCATCTATAGCCCGCCCGATATCCCCTGCCTCTTGACCATGTGGAAATGGGCCCAGAATATCATGAGGAGCATAAAAGGCGCCCACAGCGTATGCAGGCTATAGAACCTGACAAGCGTCGCGCCGCTCACTTCCGGCCCGCCCCGGAGCAGCCGCAGAAGGAACCCCCCCGCTCCGGGCACTGTCTTTGCCATCCCGGTGCCCACCTCGGTGGCCCAGTACGCCTTCTGGTCCCAAGGGAGCAGATACCCGGTGAACCCGGACACCATTATAATCACAAACCCCAGGGCCCCGGCCATCCAGTTGAGTTCGCGCGGCGGCCTGTAGGCCTTGTGCACAAAGACCCTTACCGCGTGCAGGAGGACGAATATTATGAGGAAATTCGCCGACCATTTATGGAGGCTGCGTATCAGCCATCCAAGCCATACCTTATTGTTGAGCGTGACGATGCTCGGATACGCCTCTTTTGCCGACGGGACGTAATATATGGAAAGCAACAGCCCCGTCGCGGCCGAGATGAGAAAGGCCGTAAAGGCCATGCCGCCTAAGCAGTACGCGGGGTTCAACTTCGGGGGCAGCGCCCTCGCAAGAAAATTCCTGTGCGGCTCCCTTAATTTAAACCAGCGGTCAAGCAGCCTTATTATGAAATCTATCACTACGCCCTCATCCCAACGTAAAGGAAGCCTTCTTTAATCACATAGGGCAGCCTGGTCAAAGGTTTGGGCGGGGGCCCCCCAATAACGCGGCCGGCCATATCGTATCTGCCGCCGTGGCAGGGGCAGTCGAATTCATGCTTCAGGTAGTTCCAGTTGACCAGGCATCCAAGGTGGGAGCAGGTCGGGGAAAGGACGAAAAACTCCTTGCCCTTCCTCACGAGAAAGACCTTGCGCGACATGCCGGCGAAGGAAAAATCTACCTGTCTTACTCCCCTCCTTGGTATATTTTCCTCGTCCGTCGCCTTGATGAAACGCAGCGGTCCTTCTTTCCGGGAATGGTAGAAATAGGGCAGGGTGGCAAGGCCTCCAAAACCGAGCGCGATCCACGAGGATTTGAGCAGCCATGATAAGAAATTTCTTCTTCGCATTTGCCAAACAGGGACGATATATATATGTTTTAATGGTGGAGGCGGCGGGAATCGAACCCACTTTTACGACATCAAATCAACTATTCAGGACTCCCTCCGGAAACTTCTGGAAAGTCCGCTGTTCTTAAGCGCCTCTTTACAATGTTTTTATTTTTATTTATGTTAGCATGAAAATAGGGCCTCGGGGAATTACTTTTTTCGTAGGCCCCGGGAATTAACCTTTTTTTTGAAAACGGCCCCCGGGTCACATTAAGTATTCCCGTCGTGCCTATAAAAAACACTTTTTCATATTATCCGTCTGAGATATAATTGAGCTTGCAAAGGACCCCAGGGGATCGGAAATTTCCTCATTTCTTGATAAGCGAAGTATGAATGAGAGCCCTCAGTTATTTGGAAATACAACTCTTGAAGAGTTTGCCCCGAAATATTTCGTCGCATCGAAAGCGAGAATTCCGGACTCCCGACATCTGCTGAAGTTTTACGAGGTGACTGACGGTGATAGTTTCTTGTGGCAATCAACGGTTTCTGTTGTCCCGAAGTGGCTAAAGCAGATCCGTCCCAAAGTCCTCACGTCTACCAACTGAATACCAGGGAACATTGTGCTCTCGGCTGCACGGACGAACCACTACCGGCGCTATTTTGACAGGGTAATGATTACCAAATATAAACTTCCCTCCCACGAGAGACCTATGAAATTCACTCATCAGGCTATTGCGATTCTGCGGAGCATCTCTAATTCATCAAGCATCTTTCCGACGCCGTCGACCACAGCTGTCAAGGGGTTCTCGGCGATGGTAATGGGAAGGCCGGTCTCCTGTTTGACCAGCAGGTCGATCCGGCGCAGAAGTGCACCCCCGCCGGCAAGGACTATGCCCCTGTCAACGATATCAGCGGCGAGTTCGGGCGGAGTGTTTTCAAGAGCGACCTTGATGGTATCGAGTATCACGTTGATTGGTTCTGCTAAGGCCTCGAGTATCTCGTCCTCGTTGACCGTTATTGTCTTTGGTATGCCCGATATCAGGTCTCTCCCTTTGATGTCTTTCACCCTCTTTTCTTCATCGGCCGCAGCGCAGGCCGACCCAAGTTCTATCTTTATCTGCTCGGTCGTCGTTTCTCCGATCATCAGATTGTATCTTCTTTTTATATAGGCCATGATCGCTTCGTCCATCTTGTCGCCGCCCACCTTTACCACCTTGCTGTAAACAACTCCGTCTATGGAGATGATGGCGACGTCTGTAGTGCCCCCCCCGATATCAACGATCATGTTGCCGAACGGCTCTCCGACAGGGAGCCCGACGCCCATTGCAGCCGCCATCGGCTCCTCAACCAGATAGACCTCTCTGGCGCCCGATGCCTCGGCCGCGTCCTTGACAGCCCGCTGCTCTACCTGCGTGATCCCGGAAGGCACGCCGATTATTACCCTCGGCGACACATAACGTCTTCTGTTGTGGACTTTCTTGATAAAATATTTGAGCATCTCGCCGGTTGTGTCGAAATCCGCTATGGCGCCGTCTTTCATAGGCCTGATGGCCATGATATTAGAGGGGGTCTTACCAAGCATTCTCTTTGCCTCGGAGCCAACGGCAACCGTCTTTTTACTGTCTTTCTTTATCACGACGACGGAAGGTTCATCGCAGACAATGCCCTTCCCTTTAACGTAGACGAGGGTGTTGGCAGTACCGAGGTCTATGGCAAGGTCATTCGAAAACAGCCCGACTATGTTATGAAAAAGCATGTCGCCTCCAATAATGACTATAACGTTTCGGTCACGGCAGTCTTTTTGGCCTCATCCCCGAGAAACATACTGTTCTTGCTCTCGAGGAGCAGGATGAATTCAACTATGCAGATAATTAAACGTGCGCCCACAGAGGCTCGTGTATCTCGCCTGAGTCTTAGGCATCCCAATAGTTTAGTCGCCTATCGTTAAAAGCCTATTAAGAGCAAATTAAATTTTCTTAATTTGCTCGCAGCCTGATTATTCCAGTCTTGTGGAAATAATGCCATAAGGCCCTTTTGCCTTACATAAACGAAATTGGCCATCTCGGAAATCCGTGTTATCTCATCGAGCTGTTTCATCTTCCCCGCTTCTCTTAATTCATTGGCCAGGGCCCAGTTATGATCGAAGTGCTCCTCAAGAGGTTTTTTATCCCATTTTGTGACTAAGATAATGTCCTGTATCCCGGCCTCCACCAATTCTTCTACGACCAGTTGAATAATCGGCTTATCCACGATCGGCAACATCTCTTTGGGCATGGTCTTTGTTGCCGGCAGGAATCTCGTGCCGGCGCCGGCCACAGCGACAATAGCTTTCTTAATCGGCATAGGTACCATAATTTCCTCTTTCTACTGTAATGTTCTAATATTATTCTCCGCCGTTTTATCCAGGACGGGTATTCTGACTTCGACCGAATGTTCCCGATGGTCGTCAAGAAGTGGAATAGCCTTGTCGGGTTGCTCAACGCCATCGACGGTCACGCTCGCCCCGCTGCCGTCGTTCGTTTGCAGCACGGTGAT
>Ga0307436_1000666_pt1 | contig 16116 bp, 19 predicted proteins | sample SalMarWE160440MG_FD_202513 | JGI IMG/M metagenome (GOLD analysis project Ga0307436, IMG submission 202513) | Salt marsh sediment microbial communities from the Plum Island Ecosystem LTER, Massachusetts, United States - WE1604-40 | ecosystem: Environmental > Aquatic > Marine > Intertidal zone >...
CTCAGTTTGGCAGCGGGACCCTGCACGGGCGGTATCCCGCGTCCGAGCTCGCCCGGCAAGCCGGGCTCCGCGCGGGCGCGGAAGCCCTCCGCCCGTTACCCACGGCCAAACTGAGCCACTACCCGAGAAGGCGGGCGCGTGATCGGCCGGGCCCGCGCTGCTATACTCTGATCCTTCCGCCGCCGAGACCCGTGGTGCCCCGGGCACGCCCCTCCGGCAGTGCTGATAGGACCGACTGGGACGTTGCGGGAGGTCTCGCTCTCGAGTCAGTGACATGACGCACGCGACCCAGATCACCGACGTCTTCAGCAAACTCGCGGGCTCTCGTGGACCCGACGCGCTCAGCGCGGCGCTCGCCGCCGGAGACGTGTTCGGCGCCACAAGGGCCGACCTCGCGCCAATCGCCCGGCAAGCGGCGACCAGCCCCCAGCCGGCGGGTGGTCTGACCCTGGCTCGTCTCTACCTCCGGCAAGGTCATGTCCGTGAGGCGAGGGCGATTCTTCGTGACGTACTGCAACGTGATCCGGCCGATTCACAGGCCCGTTTCGAGCTCGAACGACTCGTCCCAGCACCTCGCCGGCTCCGTGCTTCGGATCTCCTCGCCGGCCTCACCGAGGCGGGAGGAGATCGGAAAGCAAGCCCAACGCTTCGCCTGACGCTGTTGCGCGAACTGTTGCGGCGGCTGCAAGATCTCGACTGACGGAGCTCTTGACCGATGATGTTCGAAGAACGGCTGGAAAGTCTGCGCGAGCGCATCGAGGGCGCCGTCGCGGCGACCCTGGTCGCCGAGGACGGCATTCGCGTTGCCTCGGCGCAGATCGAGGGCGGACCCGATCTCGAGGCGCTTGCCGCGCTTCTGGTGGCCCGGGTTCGACAGCTCGCCGAGGCGCAGCGCGGTCTCGATCTCGGCGCCTTGCGGCAGTTCAGCTTGGCGACGGACCAGTTCCACGTGCTGGCGGCGGGGGTTGGGTCAGGGTACTATCTGCTCTTAGTGCTTCGGCCCGGAGGCAACACGGGCAGAGCCCGTTACGAACTGCGGCGTGCCCGGTTGGAATTCGAGGGGGACCTCGCTTGAGTGCTCGATGGGCGCTTCGTGGCGGGTCGCGTCTCAGATCCGAGCCAGGGTCGACGGAGGGAAGGAAGGTGCGGTCGTGCTGACATTCGATCAGATCAAGGAACTGATCCAGCTGGTGCGGGACGGCCAGCTCCAGGGCGTCGAGATCGAGGAGCGCTCCGGACAGCGGGTTCGCATCACTGGGCGGAACGCTCTCCCGGAAGGGGCGCGAATCGTCAGTGCGCCCTCGATTCCGGCGGCTGCGATGCCAAACGCGTCAGCGACCGCGGAACCGAGCGCAGCCGCTGAGCCGGCACCCTCCGCCGAGACCGAAGAACCGGCTGGTGAGGAAGGCGAACCTGAAGGGCACGTGCTCAGCTCGCCGATCGTGGGGACATTTTACTCCGCCCCGAGCCCCGATTCCGACTCCTACGCCCAGGTCGGCGACCATGTGCGCAAGGGTCAGGTTCTCTGCATCATCGAGGCGATGAAACTGATGAACGAGATCGAGTCGGACGTCGATGGGAAGGTACTGAAGATCTATCCCAAGAACGCCCAACCGGTCGAATACGGCGAAGAGCTCTTCTTGATCGACCCGGATTGAGAACTCGCGCTCGGCACCGACCGACTCCATGTTTCAAAAGATCCTGATCGCCAATCGCGGTGAGATTGCGCTGCGAATCATTCAGGCCTGCAGGGAGCTCGGCGTGGCCACCGTCGCGGTGCACAGCACGGCGGACGCGGAGAGCCTTCACGTCACCTACGCCGATGAGGGCATTTGCATCGGTCCTCCACCTTCGATCGACAGCTATCTGAACGTAACCGGGATCATCGCGGCGGCCGAGATCACCGGCGCCGATGCCGTACACCCCGGATACGGCTTTCTGGCCGAAAACGCCCAGTTCGCCGAGGCCCTGGAGGAGTCGGGCCTGGCGTGGATCGGTCCGCGTCCGGCCAGCATCCGCCTGATGGGTGACAAGGCAAAGGCGCGACAAGCAGCAGCCAACGCAGGGGTTCCGGTGTTGCCGGGCAGCGAGGATCCCCTCGAGGACGCAGAGCAGGCGAAGCGATTGGCCGGGGACGTCGGTTATCCGGTCATTCTCAAGGCGGCGGCCGGCGGCGGTGGACGTGGGATGCGCATCGTACATCAGGAATCGCAGGTGGAATCGCAGTTCGCAACGGCTCGGGAGGAGGCCGCCAAGGCATTCGGAGACGGATCCATCTATCTAGAGAAGTATCTCGTCGAGCCGCGTCACGTCGAGTTCCAGGTGGTGGCGGATGGGGAAGGGCGTTGCGTGCACCTGGGAGAACGCGATTGTTCGATTCAGCGCCGGCATCAGAAGCTGATCGAAGAGTCACCGTCGCCCGCACTCGATTCCGAGCTGCGCACTCGCATGGGCGAGGCCGCCGTCAAGCTGGCGCGGGCGGCCGAATACGAGAACGCCGGCACGGTCGAGTTCCTGCTCGATCGGGACGGCAGCTTCTATTTCATGGAAATGAACACGCGAATCCAGGTGGAGCACCCGGTCACCGAGCTGGTCATGGGGGTCGACCTGGTCAAGACGCAGATTCGCGTGGCGGCCGGTCAGGGACTGGACATCGATTCCACTCTGGCGCCGCGCGGACATGCCATCGAGTGCCGCATCAACGCCGAGGACCCGGACAACTTCACACCCTCTCCCGGCAAGGTGACCGTGTTCCATCTTCCGGGCGGCCCCGGGACCCGGGTCGATACGCATGTCTATGAGGACTACGTCATTCCGCCCTTCTACGACTCTCTGATCGCCAAGCTCATCGTGCACGGTCGCGATCGTCAAGAGGCGATCGCGCGAATGGAGCGGGCGCTGGACTTCTTCGTCATCGAGGGCGTAAAGACGTCGATTCCTCTGCACAGGAGGATCCTGGCGAATCGGAGATTTCGGGCGGGCGAGTTCTCGACTCGCTTCATGGACCGGTTCCTGCACGAAGAGGTTGGGCCCGCAGACACTTCCGAGGGTGCCTAGGCCCGGGGTGGGGACGGCGAGCGACGGCGCGCGGCGGCCTCCGGGCACGCCCCTTCTCTATGGCATCGCAGACGTCGAGTTCCTGGGACTGAGCGCCATCGTCGAAGCCGTGGCGACGATGGCACGGGTCGGAGTGGCGTGGATCCAGGTACGCGCCAAGCAGATCGCCGACGCCGACTGGTTGGATCTGCTGCGGCGTTGCGGTGAGCTGCGGGAGCGAACGCCGTTCATGCTGTGGGTGAACGATCGAGCCGATCTGGCTCGTCTGGTGGGCGCCGATGGGGTGCATCTGGGGCAGACCGACCTGCCTCCAACGGCGGCGCGGGCCGTCGTGGGTGAGTCGATGTGGATTGGCAGGTCGTGTCACGATCTGGAGCAGGTAGTCGAAGCGAACGCCGATCCGCAGGTCGACGTCATCGCGTTCGGTCCCATCTTCGCCACCCTGAGCAAGCCTGCCGCCGGTACTCCGCTGGGGATAGAATGCCTGCGCGAGGCCCGCGCCCGAACTCGAAAAACATTGGTCGCCATCGGCGGGATCGACAGTGACCGCCTGCCGGAGGTGCTGCGGGCCGGGGCAGACGGCGCCGCCGTGATCGGCGCCCTGTGCCGAGGCTCGGTGGCGGAGAACTCTCGCCGATTGCTGCGGCTGACACGAGATCGAGCATGAGCATCGAGAAAGAAGAATTCGGCTCACGGTGGGGTCTGGTCCTGGCGACACTCGGCATGGCGGTGGGCACCGGAAACATCTGGCGATTCCCGCGCATCGTCGCCTCCAACGGAGGTGGCTCGTTTCTCATTGCCTGGGTGGTGTTTCTGCTCATCTGGTCCATTCCTCTGATGATCGTGGAGTTCGCCTTCGGCAAGCGAGCCCGTTTGGGCACGGTAGGGGCCTTCTCCAGACTGGCCGGACGTGGGCATGCCTGGATGGGAGGCTGGGTGGCGTTGTGCGCGACGGCCATCATGTTCTACTACTCCGTCGTCGCCGGTTGGTGCCTGCGCTATCTGGGGGCCTCGTTGACGGGCGAGCTGGCGCGCCAGGATTCCGCGGCGCTCTGGCAGAGTTTCACGGACAGCTGGCAACCGGCGTTCACCCACCTCCTCGCGATGCTCTTCGGAGTCGGCGTCGTGTGGTTCGGCGTGCGCGGGATCGAGCGGGTGGCCAAGGTGCTGATTCCGACGCTCTTCGTGCTGGTGATCATCCTGGCGATCCGAGCCGTCACCCTCCCCGGTGCGGAGCGGGGCTTGGAGTTTCTCTTCTCGCCGCAATGGCACCGCCTCGGAGATGTTCGCATCTGGCTCGAGGCCTTGACGCAAAACGCCTGGGACACGGGCGCCGGCTGGGGACTGATCCTCACCTACGCGATCTATATGGGAGTTCGTGAGGATGTCTCGTTGAACGCCTTTCTAATCGGCTTCGGGAACAACTCGGTCTCCTTGCTGGCCGGCATCACGGTGCTCTGCACCGTATTCGCCATCAACCCGGCGGCGCAAGGTCAGATCGTCGGAGCGGGAAATGAAGGGCTCACCTTCATCTGGATGCCGCAACTTTTCGAGCACATGGCGGGCGGCGCCGTCTTCATGGCCATCTTCTTCCTCGCTTTGTCTTTCGCCGCCCTGACCAGCCTCATCTCGATGCTGGAGCTGGCTTCGCGTGTGCTCATGGATGTCGGTTTGAAGCGCCGAGAGGCGCTTCTCTGGGTCGGCGGAGCAGGCCTGGCATTCGGGCTTCCGTCGGCGCTTTCGATCGATTTCCTGCACAACCAGGACTGGGTCTGGGGAGTCGGTCTCATGCTCTCGGGTCTCTTCTTCGCCCTGGCGGCGCGCCGTTTCGGGGTCGAGCGCTTGCGCAGGGAAGTGGTCAACGGACCGGGATCGGATCTGTACGTCGGGCGGTGGTGGGTCGGCTTGATCTCCGTGCTCGTGCCGGTTGAGGCGATCACCCTCATGGTCTGGTGGCTCTGGCAGGGACGTGGCGGGTGGAATCCGCTCAGCGCCAGTGGTACCGGCACGGTGTTGTTGCAGTGGGGAATTGCTTTGATCGTCTTGCTGTTGTGGAATCTGCGTCGTTTGGAACGGGAGGTAGAGACGTGAATCCGGTGACCTGGCTCATGCTGGTCGGCGTCTGTGGGTTCGTCTGGGGCGGCTTCGTCTACTTCTTGATTCGCGGCATGCGCAGCGAAGCGGCCAAGTCCTCCCGGGAATCGGAAGGGAAGTCGGACCCGCTGAGCGGCGGACACACCGAACTGTGACGGAGGCGGAGAATGCGCGTCTACCTGGTCGGATTCATGGCCACCGGCAAGACGACGATCGGAGAACGACTCGCTCCGCTACTGGAGGCGAGTTTTCTGGACCTGGATGTCGAGGTCGAACGGAGGCAAGGCCGGAGTGTGGAAGAGATCTTTCATCTGCAGGGCGAAGAGACGTTTCGCGACCTGGAGCGCAGCGTACTGCGTGACAGCGCGACGGAGACAGAGCTGGTGATGGCCACCGGTGGCGGCACCTTCTGCGATCCGGAGAACCGGCGATGGATCAGGGAGCACGGACTCAGTGTCTGGCTAGACCTGCCGTTTGCGGAAATCAGCCGCCGGATGAACACGCCAGGTGCTGCAAGCCGCCCCTTGTTCGCCGACCGGGTGGCTGCGGAATCTCTCTTCGCGGTGCGGCGACCGGATTACGCGCAGGCGAATCTCCGGCAACGGCTTGATGGCCGAGCGAACGCCTCGAACGTCGCCGAGGCATTGGCGAGACGAATACGGGAGTGGTCGTGCGCGCAGTGATTCTGTCGGACATCCACGCCAACATCGACGCGCTGGAGGCGGTGTTGTCGTCCCTGCGGGAGGAGCCGTTCGACCGCCTCTTCTTTCTCGGCGACCTGGTGGGCTACGGCGGCGCTCCGGCCGAAGTGATGGAGCGCCTCTCGTCGTGGACGGGCCCGATGGATTGGATTCGTGGCAACCACGACAAGGCGGTGGCGGGGATCGATCCGGCCGAAGACTTCAACCTGATGGCCCAGGTCTCACTGCACTGGACCCAGGAGAAGCTCTCCGACGAGCAGTTGGGGACGCTGCGCGCCCTCCCGCAGGGTCCGATGGAGGTCGATGAAGTCGGCCTGCTGTGTCACGGCTCGCCGTACGACGAGGACGCCTACATCTTCTCGCCTCTCGAAGCCTCGATGGCCTTCGGCGTGGACACGGCATCACTCATCTTCTTCGGTCACACTCACGTCGCCTGCCTCTTCGTGGAAACCGAGAGCGATGTCGTCGGTTATGGCTTGCAGGGCAACGAGGGGGAATTCGAGCTGGATCCGGACAATCGCTACCTGATCAATCCAGGATCGGTCGGCCAACCTCGCGACGGAGATCCGCGAGCCGCCTACCTCATTTTCGACAGTGATCGCGGCACGGTGACCTGGCGCCGAGTCAACTATGACGTGGAGCGCGCCCAACGGCGCATCATCGATGCCGGATTGCCCCGACTCCTCGCCGACCGATTGGCGGTAGGAGGCTAGGTGGGTTCCTGTTCCGGCTCGAGGGCCAGGCCCAGGCGGTGCGAGATGGCCAGCAGACCGCCTGCCAGCACCACATAGAGACCGAACCAAACGAGCTGGATCAGCGGCTTGTGGGAGACGTCGACCGCGAGTTCGGCGGGCTTTGCCTTCTGCGGCGACGCCATGCCAACGACATCGAGATGAATGGCGCTCGCCGAGGTGTTGATTGCTCCGATCCTGACCAGCTCGCCTCCAGACAGCTGCACCGGTGGCGCCTCGGCATCTCCGTTCGGGAAGAATCGATAGACCGGGTGCAGTTCCTGGACCTCGCCGTCGCCCTTCTGAATCTGCACCACCGCCCCCACGGTGACCGGCTTGCCGCTCTGCATCTCCGCCAGAGCGTTGCCGCTGGCATGGAGATCGAAGCGCACGAAGTGAATCGTGTAGCCGTTCAGGGTCGTCGACTCCCCCTGCCTCAGCTCGACCTGGCGTGGCGCGTTGGCTGCGGTGCCGGGGTCGAACTCGATCGGCGAGATATAGAGGTCCTGCAGCGGCAGCGTTCGGACGTGCGGGTGAACCATCAGCTGCTGCGTACGCTGATTCAGGAACATCTCGGGATAGGCGTTATAGGTCGAACCGTTCGGTCGCACCACCTTGATCAGCATGGAGTCTCGGCCGCGGGGCGTGGTGTGCGGCACGAAACGCACGAAGGTGAGATTCAGGTCTCCGACCTGTTGGGGCTGCCCCTGCACCAGCGTGACCTTGGTGCTGTGGTCGTAGGCGGAGGAAGCCAGGAAGCCGATGAACATCATGCCGACGCCGATGTGCGCCAGGTAGCCCCCCGCCTGACGCAAGGCGCCCCGGCGAATCAGCCCTGCGGTGCGTTGGAAGTTGGTTCCGAGCGCCAGGGCCGCGAGCAACACGAAAGCCACGTGCAGAGGATTGGTCACGCCCAGATGGACCGCAACGCCTGCCGCCGCGACTGCTAGCACGGCCGGGATCGAGATGGCGCGCAGCAGCCGCTTGAGCGGCGTGCCCTTCCACTTCAAATAGGGAACCAGGGACAGCAGGAATGCGATCAGCACTGCGATCGGTAGGTTCACCCGGTTGTAGAAATCGGGGCCGACCTGGCCGGGATTCTTCAGGAAGGCAGTGAGCAGGGGAGCCGAGGTCCCGAAGGTGATGACCACGCCGGAGACGATGAAGGCGATCGAGGCCAGCATCAAGAAGCTGCCGCGCGAGAGCAGTGGGTCCTCGTTGCGACTCGTCGGGATCGTGCGCAGGCGGGTGATCAACAAGAAGAGAGTGGTCAGGCCGAAAAACGCCATCAACCCGATCAGCCAGCCCGAAATGCCGAGGTCGACGAAGCTGTGTACTGAGAAGTCGGCGAGGACACCGGAACGGGTCAGGAAGGTGCCGTAGAGCACCGACATGTACCACAGGCCGGCGAAGACGAAATTCACTCGGCGAAACCGGCCCCTGGTCCTTTCCATGTAGAGACCGTGAATCAGCGCCGTCGCGAAGATGAACGGGATCAGCGAGGAGTTCTCGACCGGATCCCAACCCCAGTAGCCTCCCCAGCCGAGCGTCGTGTAGGCCCAGTAGCCGCCCATCAAGATGGCCGTGCCGAGCACCAGGAATCCCAACAACGCCCATGGGAAGGCGCGCCTCGACCAGTCGGTGGTATCCCGTCTCCACAGGGCCGAGATGGCGAATGAGAACGGGATGGCGCTGGCCGCGTAGCCGATGAACATGATCGGTGGATGGATCACCATCCAGTTGTTCTGCAGCAAGGGATTGAGACCCTTGCCGTCGGGCGGCGTCTGGGCCAGCATCATGAACGGGTTCTCCCGCACCAGGATGAAGAGAAGCCCGAGGAGCGTCAGCAGGTAGACCCCCATCACCGGCGCCTCGGCCTTGCGGGCGGCACGCCGCAGCGGCAGTCCCAGCAGGGCGCCCCAGAAGAGCCAGATCAGGAAGCTGCCTTTCTGGCCGGCCCAGAATGCGGTCAGCTGATAGAACCAGGGCAGGTCGAGGCCGCTGTAGGAGTAGACGTACTGGATGCGGAAGTCCCGTCGTAGCAACAGGATGAACATGACCCAGGCGGTGAGAACGATGGCGGCAGCGAAGAACCCATACGCACGGCGGGCGAATTCGCGCGCCGAATCATCGCCTCGCAAAGCCTGAACGTATCCCCACAGCGCGGCGAGGGCGAAGATGAGCGCGCACCAGAGCGTGACGGCTCCGGGCAAGTAGAGCGAGCTCAGGTAGTGCATCGATCCCCTGCGGTTCTAGCTGTAGGTCTTGACTTCCTGCCCCTGATACTTGCTCGGGCACTTCACCAGCAGCTTCGCAGCGGCGAGTTCCTGACGCTTGGCGTCGTAGGTGCCGATCGCGACGATGCTGATTGCGTCGTCGAAGTTGGCCGGGCGCAGGCCATGGTAGCGAATCGGGAGTTCCTCACCGGTCTTGGGATCCTTGAGCGTGAAACGAAGTGATTTCGAGTCCAGGTCGTAGCTGGTGCTGTTGTTCACCAGCGCTCCGGCCACCTGAACGGTCCGGCCCTCGTGGCGCGCCGCGTCGAAGCTGACGTAGGGGGTGAGCGTCTGACGAAACGAGGCGAGCGCAAAGCCGGCGAACCCGATCAACAGCACGACGCCGAGGATGTAGTAGTAGCGACGCTTCATTGCTGACTCTCCTCTCTCTGCCCGCGGTCCACATCCGAGCGGTGAGCGTTGAGCCGCCGTTCCAGACGAAGCAGGTACAGGAACAGACCCGTCCAAATCACGATGTTGACGGCTAGGACCCAATCGACGTTTCCACTTACCATGATTTCGAGCCCCCGGTTCGCGTCGCCCCTAAGGCCGCGATTCGTCGTTGGATGCGATGGAGCCAGAAGAACAGCATCGTGAACAGAAACGATCCGGCTAACAAGACCTGCAACATGCGCGCGTTCATCTCGATCTTGCCCTGGGGATTCACCACTGGCTCGGGGTGCAGAGTGAAGCCGGCTATGCGGGGCAAGACGAAGAAGAGGAACGGTGCAACGGCCAGGCCCAGGATGGCGTAGACGGCACTCAAGCGGGCTCGTGTGGCGGGATCGGGAACGGCCGAGCGCAGAGCCAAGTACGCGGCGTAGAAGATCACTGCGAGGACCACGCTCGTTTCCCTGGGGTCCCAGTTCCAGTAGGTGCCCCACATGATGCGGGCCCACATCGCACCGGTCGCCGTGGCGAGAATGGAGAAGAGCAGTCCCAGCTCGACCGCCGCCGCCGCGGCTCGGTCTTGCTCTGGCCGCCGGCCGCGCATCAGATAGAGGAGGCTCCAGACCCCGGCGACGATGAAGGCCACGAAGCCGGTCCAGGCCATCGGGACGTGGAAGAAGAGTATGCGGCTCGACTGTCCGATGAAGTCGGCGGCTAGCGGTGCGTAACGGAACGCCCCCCAGATCACCAGGCATCCCAGTCCCCAGAGGAGCCACCGTAGCGTGAGGCCGACGCGGCTATGTGCTTGGCGCAAGCCCTCCGTCGCCATGTCCGTGATGATACCGAAGACCGCAGGGCGCGCACCCACCCCATGAGGTAGGCGGGCGGGCAGGCCCACCCGTGCCCCCTCCCCCAGGCGCCAGGCTCCTGGCTCCTTCCCCTACGGGTTCCAGACCACGGGAAAGAGCATCAGGCCGGCGACCATCACGGTCGCGTCGTAGAGGAGGATCTCCGTCGCCCAGGTCGTCCCCCCGTCTCCGGAGACGGCGGCGCGGGTCAAGGCGATGGCCAGCAGCAGCAGCGGCATCAGGATGGGAAATGCGAGAACCGAGAAGAGCATGCCTCTCCCTTGGGCCTGGGCGATGATGGCGGCGATCAGGGTGCTCCCGGCAGCCAGGCCGAGGCCTCCCAGCAGAAGGGCCGCGATCAGCGCGCCGCCGTCCTCGATCGACAGCTCCATCATCGCCAGATAGAGGGGAGTCACCACGATCTCGAGGCCCAGGAGCAAGGTGAAGCTGTAGATCACCTTGCTCACGAACAGGGACGACGGCGTCGCGGCCAGTCTCAGAGCCGTTGCGGTCCCGCTCTCTTCCTCGTGCACGAAGGCGCGCGGCAGTCCGGCGCTCGCCGCGAAAAGGAGGATGAGCCAAAAGACCACCGGCAGGACGCTGGTGCGTGCGGACTCCGAAGTCCCCAACGGTCCGAGTGCCACCCCCACGGCCACCAGAGTGGTCAGAGCGAAGAGGAGCAGCGTGTTGAGGGCGTAGCGAGTTCGCAGCTCGCTGCGCCACTCCTTTACGAAGAGGACTCCGACGTCAGCGAGCCAATTCAAGACGCGTTGCCACATTCGAGAGTCCCAGGGGCGCGGGCGAGGCGATAACCGCCATTCCGCCCTGTTCGAGGTGGTCGTTCAACATGTCGCGAGTCAGTCCCTCGCTGGCCGGATCGAGGTTCTGGAACGGCTCGTCCAGGAGGAGGACGGATGGGCGATGGAGCATTGCCCAGGCCCACCTCAAGCGCTGCCGCATGCCGGATGAGAGGGCTCCACCGGCGCGTCCCGAGGGGAGACCGACGCGTTCGACGAGCTCATCCGCACGATGCGGCTCGACTCGTCGCAGGCGGGCGAATAGTCGCATGATCTCGGCGACCGTGAGCTCCTCGTAGAAGCTCAGCTCCGGAGAGAGGTAGCCGACACGGCTGCGGCGCTGGCCGGTCCCCAGCGCAGTCCCGTCCTCGGTGAGTTCGATGCTCCCTGACTCGGGTGCCAAGAGACCCGCCAGGCACCGCAACAGAGTACTCTTTCCGGTGCCGTTGTCACCGGTGACGAGGAGCGTCTCGCCCGAGGCGACGGCGGCGGATACGCCGCGCAAAACAGGCAGTCCCCCGTAGCCGCGCACCAGGTGCTCGAAGCGCAAGCTGTTGATGGTCATGTGGAGGGGATTATAGAGGGGCCAGTCACCAGCCACCAGTCACCAGTCAGAAGCGGCCGGACTCCGTGCCGGCCGAGCAACAACCGGCAAGCCGATTACCCGCAGGCCGCTCCCACCTAGGCACCGACTGTTAGCATTCGCTGCCATGCGTCGGCTTGTCATTCTGGTGGCCTGGCTCCTCGTCGCCTACTCGACGGCCTGCACTCCCGCGGCCGAGGCGCCGGCAACCGGCGCCTCCGGCCTCGGGAGCGGTCGCGCGCTCGATGAGCGCGCGGTTCTCATCGAACTCGCCGACCGCAAGCTGTTCGAGCCGGTGATCGTCCAACGCCTTCTGCACGCCAATCCGGACCTGCGTGCCGCCCTGGCGACGGCGCTGGGGCGAATCGGCGACCGACGCGGCGCCGAGCCCTTGCAGACTCTGTTGTCCGACCCCTCGGCGGAGGTTCGCAGGGAGGCAGCCTTCAACCTCGGATTGCTGGGCGTCAAGAGTGCCTCCACGGAACTCTTGCGGGCGGTTGTGGATGACGACGGGTCAACCGGCCGGCTGGCGGTCGAGGCGCTGGGCAAGCTTTCCGTCCCGCTGGCGCGCGTCCAGGCGGCACTTGCCGTCCTGCCCAGCCCCATCGAACGTCAGCGGCGGTTGCTGCCATCGCTCTACCGCTTCCATGAGCTCGAGACGCTGCCCGTCGCGCGAACGGCACTGGCTGGTCAGGATGCGGAGATCCGTCGTTGGGCGGCGTATGCACTGGCGCGAGATCCCTTCCCACAGGCACTTCCGGATCTGCGTCGGCTGTTGAGCAGCCGCGATGCACTGGTGCGAGCCTGGTCGGCCCGGGCGATCGGCAAGGTCGGGGAGAGTGGCGATCTCGAGCGGCTGCTGCCCTTGCTGAGCGATCGTGCACCCGGGCCGGTGATCGAAGCGTTGCGCGCCGGTCTGGCGCTGGTGAGTGACCGCCGGGCTGCTCCTGCGGCGGGCTGGAGGCAACCTTTGCGTCGACTGATGGACGCTGCTGCGCCGGGAGTTCGCCTGACTGCCATCGAGGCCTCCGGCGCCTGGTTGCCGGATCCGGCTCTCGGAGGAGCCCTGGCGCTCGTCGTGCAGAGCGGCGAAGAGCGAGACCGGGAGCTCGCGGTCGTGGCGCTGGCCACGGGAGGCGATCCGCGGGCGCCGGCTCTGGTCGAAGAGGCTGCTTCGTCGGCAAGCCCGTCACGACGTGCGGCAGCGGCAGCGGCCGCGGCGGCAGGAGGGCACGACCGCATCTTGCTGCGCTTGAGCCGCGACCCCGACGCCGACGTCCGGGCGACGGCGGTCGGCGAGATTCTGCAGGCCGGTGAACCGGCTGCAGCGCAGGTGCGGCAGCGGGCACTACTGGACGCGGATCCCGTCGTCCGTGCCCTCGCGCTGGACGATCTGAAGAGCCATCCGGAGACGAGTTGGCCCGAGATCGTGACGGCAATGCGCGGCCCGGGAAGCGACGAACTGATCGATGTTCGGATCAGCGGCATCCAGGCTTTGCGTGCACGAGCCGCGGCGGAGATCTCGGATCGCCAGCCGGTACAGGAGCAGTTGCGGAACCTCGTCGGCGACCCGGAGTACCTGGTCCGGCGAGCCGCGAGCTCGGCACTCGAGGCGATGGGCGCGGAGGCACCAAGCATTGATCCGGTGCGGACCGGGAAAGACCTGGCCACCTACCGTCAAGTGGTCCTTCGGACGCGCTCCCGGCCCGAGGTCCTGCTGTCGACCGCACGCGGCGACATCCGCCTGCGGCTCGACTGTCCCGAGGCGCCGCTGACCTGCTTGAATTTCTTGCAGCTCGCCGGGCAGGGATTCTTCGACGGATTGACGTTTCATCGCGTCGTCCCCGATTTCGTCGTCCAAGGAGGCGATCCGCGCGGCGACGGCTGGGGCGGGCCGGGCTATACGCTTCGTGACGAGATCAACCGGCTACGCTACGACCGCGGCGCGCTGGGCATGGCGTTGTCGGGGCCCGACACCGGTGGCAGCCAGTTCTTCATCACACTGTCTCCGCAACCTCACCTCGATGGCCGCTACACCGTCTTCGGTCACGTGGTGGCGGGCGGCGCCGTCCTGGATCGCCTGATCCAGGGTGACGCCATCCGAAGAGTGGTCGTGCTTCCTGGTGAGCAGAAGGGCGCGCCGACGACGGAGTAGGGTGCAGTAGACTCACTCCGGCAATCGACTCCGCACCTCCGACGCGCCGGGGAATCGCGCCATCACGCCGCACCCGACTGCAACCTTCACCTGCCCCCAACGTACTAGACGATGGCAGCTATGCCGCTGGATCCCAACGAGGACAAGGTCATCGTGGAGGCCGTCCTCGGCGGAGACCGGGAGAGGTTCGGTCAGCTGGTCAGGCGCTATGAAGGCCGCCTGATCAACTTCCTGAACCGGCTGTTGGGAGATTATGAAGAGGCGCACGATGCCGCCCAGGATGTCTTCATCAAGGTATTTCAGGCGCTCGACCGCTATGATCCCAGCTATCGTTTCTCCACCTGGCTGTTTCGAGTCGCTCAAAACGCGGCGATCGACCGCCTTCGCAAGCGGCGATTGCAGTTGGTGTCGATGCAGGTGCCGGACAGCGAATCGGACGGCGAGCGGGAGTGGGAGTTTCCTGCCGACGAGCCTGATGCCTATGAGAATGCCCGCCAACGGGAACGGCGCATGGCGATTCGCGACGCAGTGGAAGGACTGCCTTGGGAGTACAGGGAATTGATCCTGCTGCGTCATTATGCCGACCTCGCCTACGCCGAGATCGCCGAGCTGAAGGACATGCCGCTGGGGACGGTGAAGAACAAGCTTTTTCGAGCCCGCCGGCTGTTGGCTGAGCAGCTCGATGAGAAGTGGCTGAGCTAGGGGGCTTGCGGGCCAGGAGAGAGCGATGACGAGTTCTGATCACGAGATGGCGCAAGAGTGGCTCCAGTTACGGCTGGATGGAGAGCTGCCGACGCTCTATCGCGGCCGTCTGGAGAGACACCTCGAGTCATGTGAGAGCTGTCGGCGGCAGGCGGATCGGCTCGACGTTCTGCGGCGGACTCTGGCGGAGGTTCAGGTTCCCGTGAAGGCGGGCTTCAGCCAGAAAGTGATGGACTCCCTACCGGGAGCGGCATGGGAAACGCAACGGCCACGCTCCTGGTTCGCGGCGGCGGCGTCGCTGGTGTTGCTCCTCGCCGGGTCGGCCGGCCTGGTGGCTCTGAGCGGTGGCGCGGCTCAGCTCGGGCCGCTCGGCGCGATCGCCTCGATGTTGGAGCGGACCGTGCTTGCCGGGGCCGGACTGTTGAACGCTTCGTGGCGCGGGCTGGGCCTGGCGCTGGGCGAACTTTGGTCGACCTCGCCGCTCAGTGGAGTCGCTCTCGGCCTGTTGGTCGTCGCCCTGAACATCCTGTTGTGGCGGATCGTGCGCGGCCGAGTCCAGAGTGCCGCGCCGGATCGTGCGGCCTCACGCCGTCGAAGATAGACTCAAAGCCATGATTGATCGCCGTCCGCCGGCCGCCAGCGCCTTGCGCCGGATTCTGGCGATCGGTTGCCTGGTGACGGCGGCGATGCTGTTTGGCGCGCGGGCCGAGGCCGCCATCGGAGACGAGCCTGCCTTGCGGCTCGAAGCGGGGAGCACCGCCTCTCGGGATCTCGTGGCGGTTGGACGTGACCTCGTCGTCGACGGCGAGGCGCGCTCCGATGCCGTGGCCGTTGGCGGCTCAGTGCACGTCACCGGCCACGTCGCGGGCGACGTGATCATCCTCAACGGGGATGCCGCGCTCGGTCCCAGCGCCCAAGTGGACGGCGACGTGTTCGTCCTCGGGGGCCGCGTCCGCAGCGCGGCCGGAGCGGCAATCGCCGGTCGGGCCGCGGCGTATCCGACCGCTAGCCAAGCCTTCTTGACTCTGCTGGAGGGGCCGGCTCTCGGGATGAAGGCGACGGCGCCAATCGTCCTGGCGGCCAAGCTGGCGTTGTTGGCGGCATGGCTCGTCGTCGCGCTGCTCTGCTTGGCCGCGTCGGGACGGGAAGTGATCGCGACATCCGAGCTGCTCGGCAGGGAGCCCTTACGGGACTTCTTCGTCGGACTGACTGCGGTGTTGACGATGGTGCTGTCGGGGCTCTTCCTGGCCTCGTTCGCGCCTTCCGTGGTCAGCCTGCCACTGCTCGTGCTCCTGATTCTGGCGGCGCTTCTTCTCAAGCTGTGGGGCATGGTGGCGTTATTCCACCGTTTCGGCGAGCTGGTCCTCTCACGCCGGCTGCGTCGCCATCCGGCGCCGTTGAACGCGGCGCTTATCGGTCTGTTGCTGTTGGGAGCGGTCAAGCTCCTGCCCTGGATCGGCACCTGGACCTGGACGGTCGCCTCGCTGATTGCCGTCGGGGCCAGCCTGAGGACGAAATTCGGGCGGCGCGAGGCCTGGTTCGACTCCGCAGACCTGGAGCGTCTCGCGACGTTGACACGGTAGGGGGAGTGGCGAGGGACGAGGGACGAGTAGCGAGTGGCGAGTGATTCCAGATCTCGCTTCTCGCTTCTCGCTTCCCGCTTCTCGATTCCCGCTTCTCGCTTCCCGCTTCTCGCTTCCCGCTTCTCGCTTCTCGCTTCTCGCTTCCGGGAGAGCGGGAGGGACTGCTAGCGAGTGGCGAGTAGCTAGGGGCGAGGGGCAA
>Ga0307436_1000668_pt1 | contig 16101 bp, 15 predicted proteins | sample SalMarWE160440MG_FD_202513 | JGI IMG/M metagenome (GOLD analysis project Ga0307436, IMG submission 202513) | Salt marsh sediment microbial communities from the Plum Island Ecosystem LTER, Massachusetts, United States - WE1604-40 | ecosystem: Environmental > Aquatic > Marine > Intertidal zone >...
ATCTCTTTGGTCTTTTTGCGCTATCTGGAACATCGGCTCTACACTTGCGAGAAGCTCTGAACGGTTCCATCCCGTAAAGTCAAAGGCACCCGCTGCAATGAGACTTTCGATGACTTTTTTTCCCACTTTATGCGTGTCGATCCGCTTGATAAAATCATAGAGTGAGGTAAAAGGTCCATTTTCCTTTCGCTCAGCCATAATGGATTCGACCACGCCCGATCCCACTCCTTTGACAGCAGTCATGGCAAAGCGAATCCCCTTTTTTGCCGGGGTAAAGGCATCGCCAGACTCATTCACATCGGGAGGCAAGATGGCAATGTGCATGGCCTGACACTCGCGGATGATCTTGGTCACTTTCGAGAGATCTTCCCGATCTGTCGTCATGAGCGCCGCCATCCAGTGATAGGGATAATTGGCTTTCAGGTAGGCAGTCACATAACTCAAATACCCATAGGCCGCTGCATGCGATTTGTTAAAACCATAAGAGGCAAACTTTTCAACTTTGTCGAATATGCTAACTGCTGTCTTTTCATCGATGCCGTTTTTAAGACATCCCGTGCGGAATTTTTCTCGCTGACGCTCCATTTCCTCTCGGTCTTTTTTCCCCATTGCTTTGCGCAGCACATCCCCTTGCCCGAGGCTGTATCCGGCAAGGCGCTGTGCCATCATCATCACCTGCTCTTGGTAAACCATGATCCCGTGCGTCTCTTCCAGAATATCCTTCATTTTTGGATGGTCTAAGTCGATCTTCTCTCGACCATGTTTCCGCGCAATGAAGGAGGGAATCATTTCCATCGGGCCAGGTCGATAGAGGGCAGAGGCGGCGATGATCTCCTCAAATCTGTCGATATGCAAGTGTTTGGCAAGCTCTTGCATCCCTCCAGATTCTAGCTGAAAAATACCGAGAGTTTTTCCTTGGTTGAGCAAATCAAATGTCGGCTTGTCATCAAGATGCAAACGGACCCAGGGGATCTTCTTTCCTTCGCTTTCTTCAATCGCATCGACTGCCAGTTGGATTGCCGTCAGTGTCTTGAGTCCCAAAAAGTCGATTTTGAGCATACCAACGGCTTCAACGGGTTTCATCGCGTATTGAGTGACGAGCACCTCGCTGTCTTTGGCATTACAAACGGGGATGTGTTCACTCAGAGGGTCCGCACAGACAATCAAGCCCGCCGCGTGGATTCCCGTGTTGCGGACCGATCCCTCGAGAGTGCGCGCCAAATCAATAAGTCGCTTTGTCTCTTCCTCTTTTTCATAGAGCCCTCTGAGATCGGGATCGAGCTCGAGCGCGCGATCGAGTGTCATATTGGGATCTTCGGGAATGAGTTTCGCAATTTCATTGACTTTTGTCAGGGGCACACTGAGAACGCGGCCCACATCTTTGACTGCCATTTTCGCCTTCATCGTGCCAAACGTGATGATCTGGGCGACATTGTCTTTCCCATACTTGCCAATGGTGTATTCGATCACCTCCGACCGTCGATCCATGCAGATGTCGACATCGATATCGGGATAGGAGACCCGCTCGGGATTGATGAAGCGCTCGAAGAAGAGATTGAACCGCAGGGGCTCAATATCAGTGATGCCTGTCAAAAAGCAGACAATCGAACCCGCACCCGAACCGCGACCGGGACCGACGGGGATCCCTTGACTCTTAGCCCAGGCGATAAAGTCATAGACGATTAACAAATAGTCACACAGCCCTTTCGACGTAATCAAATCGAGTTCGTAAGCAAGCCGCTTACGAACCACTTCCAAGGGATCTTTATCTGGATATTTTTCCGCGACCGTTTCGAGAGATTTTTCATCGTAGCGCTTTTCTACTCCTTCAGTGCACAGCTTTTTCAAAAACGTCTCGGCTTCCTTTTCCCTCTCCTTGGGAGTGAAAGAGGTTCCCTCCAAATGAGGAGGAACAAAAACGGGATAAAACTTCGACTTGAAATCGAGCTCAAATGTGCATCTGCCTGCGATTTTGAGGGTCTCTTCAACAGCTTCGGGAAGGTCATAAAAGAGCCGAGTCATTTCCTCGGGAGATTTGAAGTAAAGCTCATGGGAAAGGCGCACTTTTCTCTTGGGATTGAGAACGCGCGCCTTGGGATTCCCCTGAGCGTCCCGCTCCCAAATTTCCCGGGGTTCCCCCGAGGAGACATTCATCAAAATCTCATGTGCTTGCCAGTCGCGACGGTCGAGGTAACGACTGTCGTTGGCCGCGACTGTTTGGATCCCCCTTTCCTTGCCAATTACTACGAGGCGCTGGACAACCTGCTCTTGCTTCTTTTGCAAATCGAGTGAAGCTTGCCAAAGCCACGATTCGCGATCCATCCCATCGGCTTTCATTGCCTCTTCACTCATCTGATGACGCGTTAATTCGAGATAGTAATCTTCTCCAAAAAGACCTTGAAAAAAGTCGAGTTCACTCTTGAGCCCTTCATCGTTTTCGTCAGTAATGAGCTGAGCAATTTTTCCTCCCATTGGTCCCGACAGACAGATGAGCCCATCAGCGTGCTCCTTAAGAAGCTCTTTGTCGATCCGGGGGGTATAGTAAAAACCTTCGAGATAGGCGATCGAGCTGAGTTTGCAGAGGTTTTTGTAACCCACTGCATCTTTGGCGAGCAGCACAATGGGATAGCCGGGTTTTTGTCCGCTGATTCGCTTTTTTTCTTTCCTGGAAACGGGTGCGATATAGAGCTCGCAGCCAAGGATTGGCTTGATCCCTTGAGCTCGACAAGCTTTATAGAAATCGACAGCACCATGCAAGTTGCCCTGATCTGTAAGTGCTAGAGCACTCATACCATAGGCCCCCGCCTTTTCTGCGAGGTCTTTTACAGAAGCTGTGGAATCTAGAATGGAGAACTGGGAATGAACGTGTAGCGGGATCCATGACATGGATCCAAAGTAGCAGAAAATCTCTTATTCGGAAAGCTCTGCTGCTTCTTCGTCGGTCGCCAACTCTTCTTCCTCCCTTTTGTGTCCTCCCACTCTCCAAAGAGGAAGCAATAAGAGCACTGAAAGCGCTCCACATGCAGCCACAGTCGTAAAGAAGCCTTGCCATCCAAATTCCTGGCAAATCTTGCCGAGCGGATATCCCGCTGTCGCAGCTCCGATGTAGGCCACCAAGCCTACAAATCCCGTCGCAGATCCAGCGGCTTTTTTCCCCGCGAGTTCGGCGGCAACCATTCCGATCAACATTTGCGGACCAAAGATCAAAAAACCGATCACAAACATCAAAAGGGAATCGACAATCGCAAGCCCTGGAGGAGAGAGCCAAAAAGCCCCAAGAGCAAAAATGACGGTCAAGCTGAACAGAACATTGATCGGTCCTCTTTTACCACCAAAGATCTTATCCGAGGCCCAGCCGGCAGCTAAACTCCCGAAAATCCCGCCAATTTCAAACCAGAAAACACAAGCCCCTGCGGCAATCAGTGAATATCCTTTCTCTTCTACGAGGAACAAGGCACCCCAGTCATTGATGGCAATGCGGATGACATAAATAAAGAAGTAGGAGATCGCCAGAATCCAGACAAATTTATTCTTTAAAACATGCTTAAACAAAATGTCTTTTGCCGAAGTATTCGTCTCGGGCGTTTCTTTTTTATCTGGATAATCATCTTTAAATTTTTCAATACTGGGCAATCCCAAAGACCTGGGAGTATCTCGCAATCGATTGATGACAAAAAGACCTGCGATGACACAGAGGGCTCCCGGGACGAACATCGCCTGACGCCAGCCCCACATTTGGCAGCAGAATGCTGCGATCAGTGGAATGAGTGCACCTCCAACACTGTGTGAGGTATTCCAAAATCCCCACCAAGTACCCCGCTCTTTTTGGGAATACCAATGAGTTAAAAGGCGAGCACAGGGAGGCCACCCAAATCCTTGGAAATATCCATTGAGACCCCAGAAAATGGCGAAAAAGATAATAGAAGAGGACATGCCAAAGAAAAAGTTGAGAAGACCCGTTACGATCAATCCAATCCCCATGAAGTAACGAGGGTTGGAGCGATCGGAAAGAACCCCGCTTAGGAATTTACTTCCGCCGTAGCAGATCGATAAGATACTCGCGAGGATGCCAAGCTCTCCTTTGGTAAAGCCCAAATCGGCAATCAAGGAGGGCATGGCAAAGGTAAAACTCTTACGGGAAAAGTAGTAGAAGATATACCCGATGTACATCCCGTAAAAGGTGCGCCAGCGCCAGTATTTATATTTTTGTTTTACAAGAGTCTCGTCTTGAATTTCCTCCTGAGGAGGGCTCGGTTTTAAGAACGAGAAAATACCCATGGATCTACTCCTAAACAGACTCTTAATCATACCGCATTTTATGCTCCATGTCAATCAAATTGATACTTGATAAACACGTCGGATTTACATATATTGAAAATAAAAATTGGAGTACAAAATGTCAGATCGCCGAGTGGACAGGGTGGAGCGCCCAAGAGATGAAGGGATGTACGTCTCACGGATAGGCGAGGATAAAAAAGAGAAACAAAAATATTCACAACTTCCCGCTGACAAAGATAAAAAACTTCTTCTCGCAACTTTTTTCTCCTATCTCAAAAAAATGTTCGACACTTTTTCCCCCTCAAAAAAAATCGCGGGCAATGTGGTCGACATTCACGGCATGATTGAACATTTAAGGGCTTTTAAAAATTCTTTGGAAAAACTCGGAAAACAAGATTTGAGCAATTCTTCCGAGTATGCGACGGAGCTTTCGGATCGGTGGAGTCTGATCCTCGACGACTTTGACACGGTTGAAATTATGCGTCGAAAAGAGGCTAAAAAGACGACGGATTTTCGCGAAATGATGGATGCGATCAAAAACTATCCACCCGAATCGGAGCACCGCTTTGGGTACTATCTCTTACAACACGCGGGCAAAGACTGGCTTCCTTTTCCGTTTATCGAGATTCTCGAGAAGCTCCACAGGGATCATCTCGAGAATGAAAAAAGCAGCACACTCACTCAGTGGTTTTCTCTAATCGATCAGGTGATTGAAAACCTCAAGCAAGGGCTGCCCTTTAAGGTTTAGGCTCTAGCTGCTTTTGCGAGTTTTCTTTCGCCACCCCAGTGTTCGGCTGAAAGCATATGCGAACGCTGCAAGTATGCGTATACATACTTCAATAAATATACGGGACTTTCAAAAATTTTCCCCTTTGTTTCCTTATCACTAAGGGCATCTTGCTTCAAGATGTACTTATTCAAGAATTGGATTTCCTTTGCAGTTGCAGCATATCCCCCCCAGGGATAAAGGGTCCCAATCAGTCCAATTCCAATTGCAGAGAGATCGATCAAACTGCGGATCAAATTCTCCACTAAAAAACGGCGGCCACTTTGAAAAATCACTCCAACCAAACCCAGAACAGAAAAAGCTAGATGCATGACCAATCGGAAGGGAGCAAATGCCGCAGTTTGAAAAAACGAAGAGCTACTATCAATCCACGCATAAACCCTACCATGTGATTTGTCATAACCGAGCTTCCATGAGGCTTCGATCAACCCCTTCATGCTTCCAGTATCCATGCAAGCATGTACATGAGCGACTTTTTGATGTACACTTGTTGCCAAAACTGTTCTCCTTTTTTTGAATTCTTAAGTGATTTCCTCAATCAAGGGGCTCCTATTCTCCGTCTCAGTATCAACACTCCCATAGGATTCAGAGCCAGCTCTGTATTGGCGGATTGTTCTGCTTTCACTTCCAAGCCATCCGGAATGCCGATATTCCGATTCATCTAAAGTTCCCCCTTCAGCAGTCAGATATTTTCTTCTACGCTCGGTCGTATTGCCCTCAAAAAAATGTCTTCTTTCGGTATTTTCTTGCTCAAATCCAATAATCACCCTTCCAGGTCCAGCAACTGAGAGATTTTCCATTGTAGGTACAAGCATACTCAATGTACTAGTAGGGCTCGAAACACCATAAGGAATGATGTCTGTGGAAGAATTTTCGCCGGTTCTACTATTATGCGTCTGTCTATTTGTTTTTTGTGCAGCGCCACTAGAATCACCTAGTGGCGATGCAAAAGAACTTCTATTTGGATTGCTTCTAAAAGTCTCGGGTAAGTGGACGAGTTCTCTCAAGAAGATTTGAGAGACTAAAGAAACTGCTGTAGCCAAGATAAATGGAGCCATCTTGAATCTATAGTTGTCATAATCCTCGGACACATAAATTCCAGCGACTAAGGGGGCAATTTGCATCACCGTTCCGAAAATATACTGGTGACTTCGCTCTCCAGGAGCAAGAGCTGTCACTGTGCCAAAAAACACTCCACCCGCTAAAATAGCAATGCCAGTAAGGTTATTTACTTGCCCGTCTTGTTGATGCGCCACATAGCAACCAGCAAGAGTCCCAGCTACAGGCAAAGCGATGTTTCCCGCTGTGCTAATTACTCCATAAAGTCCCATCTGCACCTCTCCTACTTTTAGTTTGTGTACGATATTAAAAATTTCCTAAGAACGATCTAAGATTCTTCTATTTTTGGCAAGCGAAAATGTCGTTTTGTGGCAAACTGGCATCCATGAAGTATGCTATCCCCAAAGGCGTTTTCGATATCCTTCCCAAAGATCCCACCAAAGAGGGAGCTTTTCGCGCTTCTCACCTATGGCGCTTTCTCGAAGAGATGATTCACACTCTCGCAAGAGAATATGGTTTTCGAGAGATCCGTACACCTATCTTTGAGAGAACAGAACTATTTGTGCGCGGTGTCGGGGAGAGCTCGGATATTGTCACCAAAGAGATGTACACCTTCGAGGACAAAGCCGGAAGGAGTATGACTTTAAGACCTGAAGGAACTGCTGCCGTCATGCGAGCTTTTGTTGAAAAGCGACTCGATCAACTCGGCGGCAAGCAAAAGCTGTATTACATCGGGCCCATGTTCCGCTACGAGCGCCCACAGGCGGGCCGCTACCGCCAACACCACCAATTTGGCGTCGAAGTAATTGGCGATGCATCCCCAGAGCAAGATGTAGAAGTAATCGACATGCTCGTGACTCTCTACCGGCGCCTGGGCCTTCAGAAGCTGACGGTGATGCTCAATTCGGTTGGAGATGCACAGACGCGAGAAAATTACCGAGCGGCCTTGCGCGCTTTTTTGGAGCCGAAATTGGACACACTCTCTGAAGAGAGTCGTCTTCGCTTTGAGAAAAATGTTCTCCGCATTTTGGACTCAAAGGACCCCGAGGATCAAAAAGCTCTTAAAGGAGCTCCCCTCATCAGCCAGTACTTGAGCGAAGAGGCCAAAGAGCATTTCCAAAGAGTCCAGTTTTTACTCGACAAGATCGAAATCCCCTACGTCGTAAGTGAAAAGCTCGTTCGAGGTCTCGACTACTACACCAAGACGGTATTCGAGGTAACCTCCGAGAGCTTGGGCGCACAAAATGCCATCGGAGCCGGAGGGCGCTATGATGGATTGACTTCCCTTTTGGGCGGCCCCAATCTTCCTGCTGTTGGATTTGCAGCTGGATTGGAGCGGATCCTCCACACCATGCTCGAGCAAGAGGCAGCACTTCCCCAAGAGCCCCATCCCATCCTCTACCTCATCCCCATCGGAGAAAAGAGCCGTGAAAAGGGCTTTCAGCTTGTACACACACTTCGGGAAGAGGGAATCTGCGCAGAGATTGATTTCCATCCCAAAAAAGTGGGAAAAGCCATTGAGCACGCAGCGAATATGGGTGCCACTTATGCCCTTGTTTTCGGAGATGAGGAACTCACATCGGGAGAGATCAAACTAAAACACCTCGCAAGTCGTGAAGAAATTCCTTTAAATCTACAAGGACTTTCGCATTTTCTCCTTGGCAAGCAATCTCAAGAGAGATAAACTTATAGGGAAACTAAAGAAACGCGAATTCGGGATTATCTTCCTATGAAATGTCTATCTTTTTGTAAATTTTCCATGAAAAACCCCTTCGCTATGCGTCGGTTTTTCTGGAAAATTTATCAAAAATCTAAGCCCTTTCATTGAGAAATCTAACCCCGAGCTTACGCTATAAGGAGTATTTTCATGATCCGCACAGTACTATTTTCCCTGTTTCTCGGGACAGCCCTCATCGCTGAAGAGCCAGCAAGTGAAATTGCCAAAGTCTCTGAGGCCTTTGGCCATCTCATCGGAAAAAACATGGAATCCATCGGGGTTGACCTCGACATCGACCTGGTTGTCAAAGGTCTCCAAGACGCAGCAAATGGCAAAGACTCTCCCCTGAGTGAATCTGAGTGTATTGAAGCTCTTGCTTCCGCACAGGAAAAGGCTTTTCAGAAAAAGGCCGAGGAAAACTTAGCAGCAGCAGAAGCATTTTTGAAAAAAAACGCCTCGAAAAAGAAGGTGGTTTCTCTCGAAGAGGGAAAGGTTCAATACAAAGTCGAGAAAAGAGGAAAGGGCAATGTGGTCAAAGAGGGATTTAGCCCCATGATTAAATATGTCGGCAAATATCTCGACGGCTCCATCTTTGGACAATCAGAGAAGGAGCAGATGATCTCTCTCGAAGAGACAATTCCCGGATTTACGAAGGGCCTTGTCGGCATGAAAGAAGGAGAAAAGCGAACTCTATATATTCATCCCGACTATGGCTATGGTACAAGTGGATACTTGCCCCCAAATTCTCTTCTCACATTTGAGATCGAAGTCGTCAAGGCAAACGCGGAACCAGAGCCCTTTACCGATCAACTGATCCTTGAGGGAAATGAGAACCGCGCTGGATCTGTGGATCTCGATTCTCCGCAAGTGCGATGAAGATCGTCCTTTTTCAACCCCAAATCCCCCAAAACACGGGAAACATCGTGCGCACCTGCGCAAACACAGGTGCACATCTTTTTCTTGTACGTCCTTTGGGTTTTCACGTGACAAATCGCTGGCTGAAACGAGCGGGCCTCGATTATTGGGAAGGAGTGAGTGTAAACTTTATTGACGATTTACCCGCTTTTTTAGAAAATACTTCTAGTCAGTTCTTCTTTTATTCTGCCCATGCCAAAATCCCCTATACCGAGGTGGAATACCGAGAGGACGACTTTTTGGTGTTTGGATCCGAAACAGCGGGACTTCCCAATGAAATATGGGAAAAGTGGCCCGAGCAGTTTTATACAATCCCCAAAAGAAAAGAGGTACGCTGTTTAAATCTGGCCAATGCCGTTTCCATTGTGTTATACGAAGCGTGGAGACAGCAGGGCTTTGCAACAACCTAGAAAATGAACCCATTTCGTTCCACTTTTGCGTTGCAAATGGCCGCCGCGATCGCCTTTGGGGCTTGTGTCGGCCTCTTTTTCGGGGAAAGGTGCTCGGTACTCGAGCCCTACGCATCCGCCTACATAAAAATCCTCAAAATGACAGCCATCCCCTATCTCGTTGTCGCCATCATCCACGGTGTAGGGCTGCTAGGTCGTGCTCAAGCCAGGCAAATCCTCAAGAAGGGATCGCTTTTCATTGGACTCATCTTGTTCATCAACATTTCGGTGATTTATCTCATCAAATGGGTCATGCCCACAGGAACCGGCCCTTCCAATACGGGATACGTGCTCAAGGAAGTCCCTCAGCTCAATTTTTCCGATATCTTGATCCCCGAAAATATCTTCTACGATCTCTCCAACAATGTGATTCCCGCAGTGGTTGTATTTTCCCTCCTTATTGGGATTGCTCTCATGTACTTGGCGGAAAAGCAAATGGTCATGTCAGGGCTCCAAACCCTCTTGGATGCTTTGACAAAGGTGACTGCTTGGATCGCAAGGATCACTCCAATCGGAACATTTTTGATCATGGCGAACCAAGTGGGGACCGTCGAGTTTCAGACGATCAAACAAATGAGCACATACATTATCCTGTATGTTTTGGGAACGAGCATCGTGACCTTTTGGATTGTGCCGCGTCTTGCGAGCATGTTAACCCCCATCAAATACCATGTCTGGCTCAAAGGTCTCATCCCCGTCCTTGTTCTCGGCTATACCACAACCCTTACCATAGTGACCCTTCCCTATATCATCAATATCATCCGGAGAGAGACGCAAATGCTCTATCCAAAGGATGAAAATGTGCAAAACCAAATTCAAGGTACGGTTTCGATCATCTTCAACCTGCCTCTTGGTTCGATTTTCACCGCAGCTTTTGTCTTTTTCATTGCCGCCTTTTTCTCTTCAAGGCTCGGGCTCACAGATCAAATCAAGCTTCTCGTCACTACTTTTTTGACGAGTCTCGGGGCTGTGGGCTTAGGCTCTTGGATCAATAGTCTTACCTTCATTCTGGATGCACTTGCCTTGCCCATCGACTCCATTCAGATGTATCTAGCTGTTGTCCCCTTCACAGCTGGCTTCCAGACGATGGTGTCGGTTATGATCATCGCCACAACTGCCTTTTTGATCATGCTTGCCGGAAGAGGCCTTCTCACTTTGAAGTGGAAAAAACTCCTCTTTGAAAGCTCACTCACCATCATCCCCGTCCTCCTCATTTTTGGTGGACTTCGCCTATATCACCCCCTTCCCCAGATCAAAAATGAGGCCAAGACGATTTACGATTTGGAAATCGAGTCAGATGCAACAGTCAAAGTGTTCGAGAAAGAAAACAGCCCAGCTCCTCAACTTCCCCCTGAAGGCAAATCGACTCTGAATGTGATTCTCGAAACAAAAAAACTACGCGTGGGCTACGATCCCGGAGCAGCCCCCTTTTGCTTCTTCAACAAGCACAACAAGCTCGTGGGATTCGATGTAGCTTATGCGTATCAACTCGCCTACGACTTGGGGTGCGATCAAATTGAATTCATTCCAATTGCCTATGGGAAATTGGGACAACAACTCAATCAAGGTGCTTTCGACATCGCGATGGCGGCAATCTCTGTTTCTGAAGAAAGGCTCAAGTCCATGTGTTTCCCTCATCAAATTCTCGAAGCAAAGATCGTTTTGGTAACAAAGGACAAAGACAGACAAAAATACGCCAAGACCGAAACCGTGAAAAAAGATACGAGTGTAAAAATAGCCGTACTTGTCAACACGGCCTATGAGGGAATTGCTTATGAGGAATTTCCCAATCAGGAAATCATCTTGCTAGAGAATTATGACGAGTTCAATCAAGAAAACCCACCGGCTGATATTTTGATTTGGGAAGAGCAAGAGGCCATCGCTTGGACGGTTGCCCATCCCCGCTTCCACGTCGTCTATCCGAAGCCGAATTTAGGAAAAGAGTCTCTCGGTTTTCCGATTCGATATGGAGACCCCGAATTTTTATGCTATCTCAACGCTTGGCTCAAATTGAAGGAGAGCGAGGGATTCAAAGACGAGCAGTACAGCTTATGGATCATGGGAAAAACAGCAGTTGCGGCTCCATCCATCCCACGCTGGTCGATCATGGACAACGTTCTTTTCTTGGGGAAAGGACTCAAGTGAGCAAAGAGCAAACTGTATAGAGATTCGAAACGGCATGAGCAGTGAAGGCCGCTGAAAATCCCCCCGTTTTCAGAAGGGCGGCAAAGATGACTCCACTTACAATTTGAGATAAGACATAAGGCGTGTTGAGACGCCCCTGTTTGGGATCGTAATGCAGCAATCCAAAGGCGGTGGGTGCGATCGCATAGTTTACAAGGGGATGGGGAATCGCTATTGATGGAAGAACCCTGAAAAACCCCTCTTCACCCAGAGGAATGAGGATGACGTGTTCAAAGACACTCATCGCCTTAAAAGGAGTAGAATAGCCAGCGTGATCCTCCTTGAAACATCTGGCTACTTCAGGAATGCCAGGGACCCCAAAACTCTCATCAATCGCAATATGGACCCCTTTAACTAAAAGGCCTCCGGCTACCCCTAGATAAACAGCACTGGATATACTACTCATTTCTTCTTTTTTTGATTTTTAAAAAAACGAGTATACCAAAGATTTCAATTGATTCCAATCAAAAACCAGGGGATGGTTCAATCTACCCCCCTGATTCAATAAATTTCTTAACGGCAGATTTGTCCCGAAATCCAACGAGCTTCCCTTTGACCTTTCCACCTTCAAAGAGAACCATTGTGGGAACGCCTTTGACTTCATAACGATCGGCAAGATTTGGGGATTTGTCTATATTGACTTTGTAAATTTTTACTTTACTTCCCATGTCATCTGCGACCATTTCCAAAACGGGGCCGAGACGCTTGCAAGGGCCACACCACTCTGCATAAAAATCGACGAGAACCTTTCCCGACTTGGTTTCCCGATCGAAATTTTGTTCGTCGATGACCTGAATCTTTCCAGCAAAGGCTGAAATTGTTCCCAATAAAGCGACAATACATGTTTTTTTAAACATAGAAATTTTCTCACCTCAATGTTTCAAAAGCAATGACGCAAGCATTGCTGATTCCATGGGCAACCGCTGGGGCATGCCAGCTATTGGTCCACTCTCTTAGACCAGCATAGATGAGTCCCGATATCGTTGCCACAAGAAAGTAGGGAACGGAGGCCAAGCCGTGAAAATAGCTCAAATGGAACGCTCCGAAGACCACCGCGCTCGTCACAATGCGGGAAGGGGGATCTTGGTAGGGTTCTTGATAGCGATAAAGAACCCCTCGGAAAGCCCACTCCTCGAAAATTGGGGCGATCAAGACGAGATATGCGACAAGAAAAGTTTTGAGGATGCTCCTCAAAAAGTAGTTCTTGATGGTGTTGATCGATTGGTAAAGCCAGTTGAAATTTTTCGAAAGAAGATACCGATCAAAGGGGAGATTCCACTTCTCAAAGAAATAGCGCGAGGTTTTGATCGTCAACACACTGACAGGATAAGAGACGCAACCTCCACAGCTGCCATAAATGAGGTCACTTTTTATCTCTGGTCCTAGACCGTTCATCTGGCAACGTTGCCGGTCATGACGAAATCTTTAATCGTGTCTTTGTCACGCAGTCCGACGAGGCGTCCCACTTCTTTTCCGTCCTTAAACAAAATCAGTGTGGGGATGGATGTGACTTGAAAAGATGAAGCTGTTTTCTGAGCTTTATCGATGTCAATCTTGGCAATTTTTGCTTTTCCTTCAAGATCTTTTGCCAATTCTTCTAAGACTGGAGTGAGCATGCGGCAAGGACCACACCAGTCGGCGTAGAAATCGACCAGAGTCATTCCCTTAGCTACACCCTCTTCGAAATTATCTTCTTCTAAATAGGTAAAATGGTCGCTCATGGCATCCTCCAATTTGTTCCTCAAGGTACCACATCAGAAGAAAAAAAGAAACCCACAGAGAGATACGACGCGGAGGAATTTCTTTACACCTGTTTCTGAAATGCGTATGCTACCCGCGTCTTATAAACATTCAGAGAAAGTCTCTGAAAGGAGATGAAAAATGAACGCAGAACAAATTGCCAATCACTACAAAGCTTATCATCGCTACGGGATCGACATCCCTGTGAGCTTAGATGCAATCAGTCGCGTTGTCACATGGCGCGATAGGCATGTGACCCAATGGCCAGAAGGAGTATCCATTTTAAAACAAATCTACGTCAAATCGTTAGCTACTGTGGGGATTGCAATCGTACTCGCCCTTTCCATTGCCGAGTTCATCATCCGCAATGCGGTCTTTCTCATTTCCGTCCCTCTGCAACCTTTTCAACGAACACGCATCCTCTCAGTTCGGATTCAAGAAAGCACAATGACAACTTTGAATGTGACTTTATTTGGTATTGAAGCACTAAAACACAATCTCATCGAAAAGCGAGTAGGTCAGAAAATGATTCATCCAAGATTGACCAACTACTATCTCGACTTTTACGGAGCATAATTTTCCTTTTTAAGCGGTCAAAAGTCTAAGGCGGAATTCCGATCTGACCCGAATCGTACCACTCTTTCAATTTGAGAATAGAGGTATGAAGCGCATCAGCAATGGCTATTTGCGCCTCTTTTTTTTCGAGATGAGAAAAGGATTCCCATGCAATGGGCGTTCCAAAAACAACGGCCGTCTTTCCAAAGAGTTTTGGAAATTTCTTTTTTCGCCCCCAGATGCGACTCGCTCCATGAATGTAGGTCGGCACAATGACGGCATTCGAACGCATGACGAGCATGCCAATCCCCGGCTTGATCTCTCCGAGCTCACCCTCCGTTCTTCCCCCTTCGGGGAAAAGGACCAACTGCTTTCCCTCTTTGAGCAATTCGATGATAGTTTTAAAGACAGACACATCGCCAACATCACCACTGACAGGGTGTGAATTCATCTTTCGAATAAACGCTCCAAAAACAGGGTTGCGAAAGAGCCCCTCGCGCGCGAGAAAATGAACCTCTTCGGGCCAAGACACAGCTACGAGAGGAGGATCCCAATAAGAAGTGTGGTTGGGAGCGATGATGGCTGCGCGTTTGATGTAATGCTCTAGGCCATAAATTTGATGGCGATAGAGCAGTCGAAACACCCCCCATGCAACACACAAAGTGAAACGATAAAAAGGATGCATGACTTTAGAGTGGAGCCATGAAGGAACGAGTTCTTTTATAGTTTTTTGCTGAACAGCAACTATCTGGTTCACAACTTCGTCTATCGTCAAATCAGATGTGTCGATTTTCACTGCTCCTTTAGGACACTTGAGAGGAGCCAGTTTTCGCGTGCTGTCATAGGTATCTCTTCTCTTGAGCTCCTCTTCCATTTTACTGGCATCGAATCCTTCGGCCTCTATGGGCCATTTTTTTCGCATTTCATCTAGACGTCGCTTTGCGCGGATCTCTGGGTTCGCATCTAAGAAGATCTTCACTTCAGCTTTTGGGAAAACAACTGATCCCATATCTCGCCCCTCGAAAACAGCGCTGACTTTTTCGGCATTTGCTCTCTGAATCGCCCATACTTTTTTCCGGACAATTTCTTTCGCTGCAACCGCAGAGACAGCTGCATTGACTTCCTTAGAGCGGATGATATCTGTCACATCTTCCTCTCCAACAAAGTAGTGAGATGTGTCATCGATTTGCCGGATCAGATATTCAAACGTCTCCAAGTGCTTGGCCATTTGCTCTGGATTTTCGAGGTCGATCCCGTTTTTGAGGAAGAGCCAGGTGACAGCGCGATACATTGCACCCGTATCGAAATAGGTCATACCCAGTTTTTCCGCAACGCGTTTGGCAACAGTTGATTTCCCTGTTCCTGAGGGGCCGTCAATCGTAATGATCATGGCAGTGAGATCCACCTGAGGTAATAGTAGACGATGGGAGCTGTGAAGATGAGAGAATCCACGAGATCGAGAATACCTCCAATTCCCGGAATCTTATTGCTGTCTTTGACAGCGGCATCTCGCTTGAGAAGGGACTCTGCGAGATCTCCGATCTGACCAAACACGCCGATCAACAAACCGAGCCAAAGAGCATCGTAGTATTCGAGAGGAAAAGAACTTCCCGCAAAAGCGCGCCCAAACCAAACCATCCCCATACTGACCAAAATAGCGCAAAAAAGCCCTGCTGCAGCTCCTTCAATGGTCTTCTTGGGGCTGAGGTTGGGAGCGAGAGGAACTTTTCCCATCATGCGTCCAATAAAATAGGCTCCGACATCGGTGATCTTGGTAACGATGAGGAGATAAAAGAGCCACCACCTTCCATCTGCTACAGTCGACGGAGCAATCGGATAGAGAATGGCTAGCATGTAGCTCAAGGGAACGGCAACATAGACAACGCCAAAAAACTCAACCGCTACGTTAACGAGGGCTCCTTCGGCATTGCGAAACCGATTGAGGAAGAAAAGACCGAGACCGATGGCAAAGACAACGACAGGTAGTTCACGTGATTGAATCCATTGATGGGCAATAAAAAAAGCGATCACCTCCAAAACGGCAATCAAAACCATGAGAGGAATGGTGGGAGATAACCCCTTGATCTTGGCGAGCTTTCCAAACTCAAAAACTCCAATGGCTACGAGCAAACAGATGGCAGCAACAACCAAGGCAGTAAAGACCGGGTGCATCGAAAAGGAAACGAGAATGATGACAATTCCGATGACAAGCGAAGCAACAGCAAGGCGCTTACTCAGATCTCCAAATTTACTCATAATCTATCTTCCTATTCTCAATTCTCGTTTCTGATATTCGCCAATTGCAGCAAGGAGATCTTGCTCTGAAAAATCGGGCCAGAGGACATCGGTGAGCACGATTTCGGCATATGAGATTTGCCAGAGCAAAAAGTTACTGATCCTCGATTCTCCGCTCGGAC
>Ga0307436_1000670_pt1 | contig 16044 bp, 15 predicted proteins | sample SalMarWE160440MG_FD_202513 | JGI IMG/M metagenome (GOLD analysis project Ga0307436, IMG submission 202513) | Salt marsh sediment microbial communities from the Plum Island Ecosystem LTER, Massachusetts, United States - WE1604-40 | ecosystem: Environmental > Aquatic > Marine > Intertidal zone >...
CCACTTTGGTTGCAATCGACTCCGCTCTTCCGTGGCCGTAGGGATGCGTCTTGTCCGGAGGTTTCACTATGATGGCGGCGACTGCAAGTGTGACGGTTGAAATAATAATATCGGTGGTGCTGTCAATACCGTCGCTGAACAGGGCGCGGCTGTGCGAAAAAAGACCGATAAGTATCTTTAAAAGCGCAAGTACGATATTGCCTGTGATGGCAATCCATGATGCCCTTCGTATTAAAAGACTTCTATCTACTGGCATCAGCCTTTCCCCTGGATAAATATCCATCCTACAATATCATAATTTAAGCACAAAAAGAAGGATAAATTACGCATGAAGATGCCGGTGGGTGCTTCCGGGAATTCCAGAGACATCCCTGATAAAGTACCAGTTCGTATTCAGAGAAAGATGAATCAACAAAACAGATGTCATTCAAACGCATAACATTTTCAGTGAAGGCTAAAACCACCCATTTTACAGAAGGATATCATTTTCGAAATATCTTTGTCATTGTATTCATCCTGCCTGGTCGCTTCTTCAAGTGCGAATGAAATATTCAACGCATCCGCATAGGTTACGATTTGATTCTCACCGGTCAGGTAGGATCCGTTCCAGCTCTTCACAAGCTCGTCAAGCATACCGGTATCATACCCTCCGTCAGGGTCCCTGGATCGCTTTTTCAGATATTCGATGCTCGGCCGGGTGCCCAGGGGTTCCCATCCATGTCTTCTGGCAATGCGGAGCACATTTCTCCACTGCTTTTCAGTTACAAACAGCCTCCTGCCTCTCTCGTTTTCCAGTATCAGGCCCATTATCCACTCTTATTCAGTCGAAAATCAAACCGTCTTTCCCTTTGACGTTTGAATTGCATCATACAGCTCATCAGGCCTCTGCGTGCCGATCATGAACTTCTTCCCGTTTTTTAGAACAAGCTCCACACCTCTGTTACCACTCATGCTCACCGCACGCTTTCTGAAACCAATGCGTATCCCCCAGCCGCCATACTCCTTTATCGGCTTGTACACCCTGTTTTGAAACGATACAATCTCGTCGACCTTAATTTCACGTTTACAGATTTTCAAAGGACCGAATCGAAGTTCGATACTGTCGTTAAATACAGTTGTATGGAGCCGGAGTGTGTAAAAGAAAAGCGGCATGATAATACCGATCAACACCCAGAGGATGACGAGCATTGAATCCGGAGCCGGATTTAAACCAAAGGGTTTTTTGAAAAGCACTTGCTGAATCGTTGCAAACCATAAAAATGCTGCAATTACCGCGATCAGTATCTTCATCCATACCACACACATTGTCTGCGTCTCTTCAAATAAAACACTTCCCTTGTGAACCATACCTCTTTCCTCCATGCTTCGTTATCTGTACATATACCTTCCTGATATTGCTGTCTGATTAAACCAGCGCAGCATTTTTTTTCGACTGATGAGGAAAATGTACCGAACCTCGTATCGATGAGCCTATTCAGATATAGGCTGTATGCACTCCGGGCTGTTGTTCTTCGGCGAATTCACCATCCTGGAAACCTCATAAAAGTCGATCTCACAGCTTGGAATGGGGACGAGAAGCTCGAGAAGGTGGGGTGCATCTTCGTTATCCGGGTCGAGCCACTCATTGCGCCTGTCCGGCGGGATGACAACCGGCATCCGGTCGTGAAGTTCCCGCATTTTGTCATTTGCATTCGTCGTAATTATTGTAAAAGTATCCAGGGAGGTATTCAAGGTGCTATCAGGCGATTTGTTTGAAGTCGGCCCTGTTTCTGCAGAAAACAGGTCTCCCTGCATGTTAGAATCGGTTGCGCTTAACCCCTTTTTTTGTCTCTCCTTCCCCCATGCTTCGGTATTCTGATTATAGACGGCTGCATTGAGTCCCCTGCTTTTTCTGTTATCCGGAGGCGGAGTATCGAGTCGCGCGGGCTCTTCATTTCCTGCAGACTTTCCCTTTTCATGGGTTTCCTTCGGCCTCCACATCTCCCACAGACCGGCAAAGCTCATGGGTCTCCCGGAGCGATGGGTGATGAAGAAGGGGGTTTTGTATGCCCCTTCCTTCTTCCATTCATAAAACCCATCAGCAGGGATAAGGCAGCGCCGTTTGACGAACGCCCTCCTGAAACTCGGCTTCTCGGCAACGGTTTCGGCGCGCGCGTTTATCATCCTGTAGCCGATTTTCGGATCATCGGCCCAGAACGGAACGAGGCCCCATCTGAACTGGGCATATTTTTTAACACTATCGCTGATAACAACCCCTGCGTTTTGCCCGGGAGCTATATTGTAGCTTATATACACATCAGACAGGAATTCCTGAATATAAAACTCCTCAGTGATGATCTTCCGCTCGGATTTCTGAGTAAATCTCCCGCACATCCGCCCGGCACCTCCTCTATAGAGTTTATACATCCATCGGGGAAAAAAAACCACCAGAAATCTATCGACGTTGCAGCGGACGGATTTCCTCCACGTTCAGGCTGATGACGCCGAATTCCTCGTCCACCCGGCCCGTCAGGACATACGGCCTCTGTGTAGCGAGCCTGAGGGCATACTTCTTGTATGTTTCGGGAAAAAACACCGTTTCGAAAATCGCGGTCTCATCCTCAAAGCTCACGAACTGCATGAGCTCGTCGTTCTTTGTCATTACTGTTTTAGCGGTTACAAAAATGCCCGCCACCTTTACTCTCTGATTCACGAACGCCGAAAGCTTTTTCGCAGCTATAATCTCCTTATCCTTCACCCTCCGGCGGTAGTGCGACATCGGGTGTACCGAGGTAATAAACCCGAACAGCTCCTGCTCGTTCTTCAGTTTCTGATCGACCGAAATATCGCGCATAGGTGGCGGTGTGGGACGGGGGCCGTAATGGGTGACAGGGCACAGCAAATCACCCGTATCCTTTTCCTCCTGCCGCCTGAGGCTCTTTACTATGTACAGAAGCTGCGGCTGGTTGCAGGTCTCGACATTTCTGAAACAGCACGCCTTGATGAGAAGCACCGTGTCTTTAACCCCGGCGCCCGTCCTGCGCATAAAATCGATGAGGCCTGAAAAGCGCCCTCTTTTTTCCCGTTCCTTGACGAGTCCCTTTGCGAGGTCCGTCGAAAGGCCCTTTATCTGCATGAACCCGATGTATATGACGTCTCTTCTGCCGTAGTACTCGTTTCTACTGCAGTTGATGTCCGGCAGCTCTATCTTGATCCCCATACGCCGTGCCTCCGAGATATACGCGAGGGGGCTGTAGTATCCGCCCTGGTTTTTCAGAACAGCGCCCATGAACTCCGCCGGGAAGCGTGCCTTAAGCCAGCAGGATTTGAACGAGAGCAGGGCGTATGATGCGCTGTGCGGCTTGCAGAAGCTGTACCCGGAAAAAGACTCTATCATATGCCAGAGCTTTTCCGTTATCTCGCGGGCGACCCCCCGCCTTGTGAGATTTTGGAAAAACTTGTCCTTGAGCTCGAGCTTTCGCCGAATTTTGTTCTTCCTGAGAATTACTTTCCGGATCTCATCCGCCTCGCCGATGGGAAACCCGGCGATCTTCAACGCGATCCTGGTGATATCCTCCTGGTAGCACATGATGCCGTACGTCTCTTTCAGGATTTCTCCCATTTCTGGGAGCAGGGGGGTGTACGGCTTCCCCCGGAGCCGTTCGATGTACTCCCTGATATACATGTTCGCTGCAGGCCGGATGATGGAGGAATGTATGACCAGGTGCTCGTAGTCGCCCTTCCCGGTTTTTTTCTGGAGCTGGCGCATCGCGGGCGATTCCACATAGAAAACACCGATGGTTTCTCCCGTTGCGAGCATTTCAACGGTTTTTTTATCGTTCAGGGGGTTGAAGTGTTGGTACCGTATCTTCTTTCTGTAGTGCTTCTCAACGAGTTCGAGGGTGTCCCGCACCACGGCAAGGCTCCTGTTGCCGAGAACATCGATCTTCACGAAACCGAAATCCTCAGCCTGGTCCTTCTCGAGCTGTATCACATTCACGCCCTTTGCGGCGTGCTCGACCGGAATGTAGTAGTAAATCGGTTTCGGGGTGATCACAACACCGCCACAGTGCACGGAAAGGTAGCGAGGCCTCCCGTGAATCTTCACCGCATCATGGAATATCTTCCTGAACGTCGAGGTGAGCGTGTTCGGGTCGTCTCTCGTTTTCGAGTACTCCTCGAACTCGTCGGATGTCCGGTTATAGTAGTGGCCGATGTTCTTCGTTACCCTGTTGATTTCGTTTTCCGGAATGCCGCATACCTTCGCCACTTCTCTGACCGATGAACGGGAAGAGAAGGTTATGTGATTTGACACCATTGCGGCGTGCTTTGCCGTGTACTTCGTGAAGATGTAGTTGAGTATATCGTCCCGCGTGTCCCAGGGGAAGTCGATATCGATATCGGGCGGGTCAGGCCTGGCCCCGTTGAGAAAACGCTCGAAAAAGAGGTTGTGCCTGATGGGGTCCACGTGAGTGATAAACAGAAGATACGATACAATCGATGCCGCAGCCGACCCGCGACCGCACGTATAGGGAGAACGCTTCACGATATCGTGGACCACGAGGAAATGATCGGCAAAGCCCTTCTCCTCGATAACAGCAAGCTCCTTCTCGAGCCTTTTTACAACCTCCGGCCCGGGATCGGAATAGCGCTTCTTCAGGTTGGCATAACAGAGGTTTTTCAGCCGGGAAAAGCTGTCGCTGCAGTACCTGGGGAATATCGGTTTTCCCATATCGAACTCAAACCGACTCTTATTTGCAATCAGCTCGGTATTCCGAAGCGCATCCTTCATGAACGAGTACTCACCTTCAATCTCTTCCGTATCCCTGTAATAGGCGAATTCACTCTGCACCTCCCCCGGAGCAAGAGAAGAGAGCTTTTTATTGTGAAAAACAGCCCTGAGGAGACGGTGCAGACGGTAGTCCTCCTTCTTCAAAAAGTACAGGGGAGAGATGAAAACAGGCGGCACGTGCCGCTTCTTCGCAAAAGAGTAATCCTGCATGTAGTCGCTTCTGAGAACATTAACCTCCGCAAAAACACCCTCCCTTTTTTCAGAAAGGAGATCCCTGTCACGCGTTATGACAAAGAAGTTTTTCGCACCTCTTCTCCTGATTTCCCGCTTTACATCAAAGCCCTCATGCAGGTGCACCCCGCTTACAAGAGAACTGATCTGCGAATACCCGCGCATGTTTCGCGCAATAAAAAGCCCGTCGAAATAGGGGGTTCGAACACGCAGTCCGATGATCGGCTGAATCCCCTCTGCCCTGCATCTTTCGACGAAATTCACTACACCGTAAAAACCGTTCGTGTCACAGAGGGAAAGCAGCTTATCCCCGCGTGCTTTGGCATGATCGATGAGCTCGCTGATGAATATGGTCCCCTCACAGAGTGAATATACGGAATGATTTTCAAGAAATACAAGTCCGCCCATGTTCTCCACACCATCCCTTCTCCTCTCATGTCCGCAATGTCGCCTTCACATGAAAGACCGCTTTGCTCCCCCTCTCACACCGTCTCTTCACGGGTACTGCCCGTCACTTCCCTCCCTCTTCAAACATGTTCTGCCTGAATCCGTTCACACCGTCTCTTCACGCATCTTTCACCCTGTCTATTGTCTTTGCACCGTCATTTCACAGGCATTCAACCCACTGCCCTTTGTTTTCCCACTTCACAGACATCACATCCATTGCCCATTTACACCCCACTTTTCAGGCATTTCGCTCCAACCCAGTTGACCCCTCCGCGTCACAAGCGATCCGCCCCGTACCCGATCGATTTCTTCCCGAACCTCTTTCTGATCTGATCGAAGGCCTGCGCAAGTTCATTTGAGCGCGGGGCATCGCCGAAAAGATCCGGCTGCTGAGACGCAGGGCCGAAGCGTGACAGCGTGAGATTCAGCTTCTTGACGCACGTCCTCCTCCTCAGTGCCCGGTCGAGGTAAAAAACCAGATCCCGGTAGAGCGCCGCCTCTATAAACGAGGGGTGTTTCAGCCTGCCTGCGGTTACGTAGCGGTAGTTGTCCTGGTATACGACCGTAATCTCCGCAAACCGGGGAACGACGTGCTCCTCCCTCATCAGGGAACAGAGCTCGAGCACCAGGTTGAAGAACCTTCGTCGCACCGCCTCGTCGTCATTGTCTTCAGAGCTGACGATGCACTCCCGTTTCAGAGTCTTTTCTGTCTTTTTCTCTATGAGGTTCTGTCGTGCTGCACCGTGCGAATAATCGTACAAAAGCCTCCCTTCGTCGCCGAACAGTCTCACCAGGTCTTCCCTTGAAAACGGCCGGAGATCGCCCATGCGCTGTATTCCGTAATCGTTCAGGAGTGCACACTTCACGGACCGGGAGAGATCGGGAAGAAAGTCGACGCTGAGTGGCGCAAAAAATACTTTTTCCGCGGCATCGAATATTTCGTATACACCACCCTCTCCGGCGACCCGTGCGGCCATCCGTGCGATAAGCGTCGTTCTTCCAATGCCGCAGGAAGCGGTAAGGCCAAAGCCTGTTTTAAGCTCGCGGAGAATTCGACCGCACGTTTCTATCACTCTTCCAAAGAGCCTTCTGGTACCGGTGAGGTCGATAAAATACTCGCCCGGCGCAGGATTTTCGACAGCCGGGGAGTACTGTTTCAGGCTGGTAATTATGCTGGCATTCAATTCTTCCAGGCGCTCGTAATCCACAGAAAGAACTCTGGCTCTTTCACGAACAGGACCGAGGTCCTTCAGGAAAATGCCCTTTCGAACAGACGAACCCTCGAGCGACCTGGAATAATCGAGAACAATACCCCGCGAGACATTTCTCGAAGCAACGATGAGAGGTGTACCGTACCCCCCGCCTCCCCTGGCCTCCTCTAACTCCAAAAGCATATGAGGGGTGGAAATAAAGACGATCTTTTTCGATACTCCCGTCATATTCCATCAAACCTCCCCTTACTCGTGCATGGTCCCGGCAAACCCTGCCCCGCAGGTGTATTAGAACCGCTTTTCTCCTTGTAACACCTTCCCCACAACTCCCTCTCCCCGAAAAAATGGGAGGGGCCCTTCCCCCATGGGGTCGGGGGAAGGGGTGCAACTTTACTAGTGCCACAGCGATACTTTTCATCTAAAGAGCAACTAAGATACGTTTAGTTGTAGTAAATACGACTTTTGTGTAAACAAGGTACATTTTATACAATATAATCGGTAAGTATCGCTGTAGTACCAGACCATTGATCCCTTATTAATACTTAGGGGTTGAACTTCCTGTAAAGGCCCACAAGAATACCGTAGATTTGAAAACTCTGCGGTTCCGTCACGAAGATCGGCTTCACCTCAGGGTTGCTCGCCCTCAGCTCGATACGGTTTTTGTGGTAGTAGATCCGTTTTATCGTCGCAGCCCCATCGACCAGCGCTACCACAATCTGCCCATTCTCAGCGGTATTCTGACGCTTGACAATGACTATATCACCGTCGAAAATACCGCTGTCGATCATGGAGTCGCCCCTGACCTTGAGCGCGACATTCTCTCCTCCGCCAAGTATTTCCTCCGGAACCCCGATCGATTCTTCGATTTCATACACCTCGAGGGGCATCCCTGCGGCAACTGTCGCCACAAGGGGGATCGTAACGCTTTTCTTCCCGAATGTAACGAGCTGCAGCGACCGTTTCTGGTTCACCCCCCCCTTCGTGAGCGCCCCCTTCCTCTCGAGGGTTTTGATATGATCGAACACGGTGCTGACCGACCTGAATCCAAAGTGATTCTTTATCTCCTCATAACTCGGCGCAATGTCGTGGGTATTGATATACTGCTCTATAAACCTGTAGACCTGCCTCTGTTTTTCAGTCAGATACACCCTCGATTCCCTCCTCTTCGTACCGAAAGTCTACCGAAAATAGAATAACCGAAAATTAACCGAAAGTCAAGAAAAAAAATTCAGAATTTTATAAAAAAAGATGTATCGAAAGAGGCATTTAAAATAGGAACGTGAAAAGAAACCCTATTGATAAATAATTTGTTACTTGACATTCTATACAAGAAGAACACAATAAAATGTATAAAAGGTGATGTTCGAGTAATAAAAGAGGAGGTTGGTACAGAAAAATAGTGTTGAGAAAATTGCATTACTACTATCCACGACTCACAATGTCAAACACACGGTTATTCTGGTGTTGATTGAACCTGCTTATCTTTTCGTCCTTGTCATTAAAAGAGTTTAAATATCAAAGGAGGCTATATTATGAAGACAAAAAGTTTAATTGCAGGATTTATTTTAATTTCGACTGTTTTCTTTTTTACAACAGGCAACTACGCAATTGGTGAAAACGAATATGTGCCTACTAAAAATGAAGAAATTTACGGAACCTGGGTCAACCCGAACTATACGAAGATTTGGTTTCCTCAAAAAATAACTATTAAACCTGGTGGTATATATGAATACTATATCGGTAGATTGGATTTAGTACCCACATATAAAAATTCGTACACCTTAACTGCCAAATGGATTGATTCTGAAGGAAATGTTTGGTATAGAATGATTTGGAAATGGAAAGATACGGATCAGGCGCGTTATGAACTCGATAAGTTCAGTACTTCAGGACAGAATTGGGAATTCATTTATTCTTTTGATGATTATCCAGCTGCAATTGACCCAAATTATGCTAATTACCATATTTATCACCGCCGGTAGAATGCCTTAGTTAAAGCTATTTTGGTGTTGCATTTTTAGGATCTAAGCTAAATTATGAAATATTGCAATGTTTATTAACGTGTTGGCAATAAGTTCAATATTATGAGAGCTTATTAGTAAATGCACCCCAACTTTCTATAACAGGGTATTCATGCTGCACTCCCTCCGGTCTCTTGCCCTTCGGGACATTTGGCTGGTTGAGCCGGGCAACGCAGATTAATGGCTGCCTGATTAACATATAGTCTTTGCTACTCCTTAGCTTCAAACGTCGTAAATGCCGGAAACGTTATGTGCAATTCTGTGTAGTTCAAGTAACCTTTATTTAATTGTAAAGTAATGGGAGCGAAAATATGGCTATTAAAATCTTTGTAACAGGTGGGACTTTCGATAAAGAGTACAATGAAATAACTGGGGAACTCTTTTTCAAGGATACGCACCTGCCGGAACTGCTCGCACTGGGACGGTGTAGTATAGAAGTCGATGTTGTAACGTTGATGATGATTGATAGTTTAGATATGACAGAGACAGACCGCGAAATTATTGCAGAAAATTGTATTAAAACAAACGAATACAGAATTCTTATAACTCACGGCACCGATACTATGGTGGATACCGCCCGATTACTCGCCCAAAAAGTCAAAGATAAAACAATCGTTTTAACAGGAGCAATGATCCCGTATAAATTCGGTAGTTCTGATGGTCTTTTTAATTTAGGAAGCGCTCTTTCTTTTGTTCAAATTTTACCGGCAGGTGTATATATTGCAATGAACGGGCGCTATCTCAGTTGGGACAATTGCCGTAAAAACAAAAAAACAGGTAAATTTGAGGAATTGAAGTAGGAACAAATAGGCACGTGAAATTAAAAATTTAACAATTAAAACAGCTTGTACCGTGTGGTTTTTACCTGTAGAATGCATACCTGCGGCACGTAATGACATGCAATTGTAACAGTATAGATAGTCAATTTTACATGAAATTCTTGTACAATAAACCATACTTTTAACGCCCGAACTCAATGAATCGAATTAAAAAACACCTTATATCATCTATCGCCGGCACCTTAACCATAACGCAAGTGGTAGAGTTAATATATCTGAAACTCAGGAATAATTCCAGGAATCTTGGCATACTTTGACGGCATACCGATTGCCTGGTGTTCTATTGCACCACGTGAACAATTTCCAGTTCTGGATCGTTCTCCTGTTTTAAAGAGATTCGACGATAAGCCTGTCTGGTCAATTGTTTGCTTTTTCATCTCAAAGCCGTTCAGAGGCAAAGGATTGAATCGGATACTAATAAATGGTGCTATTGATTATGCACGGAAAAATGGAGCAGAGATAATCGAGGCGTATCCAGTAAACAAAGAATACGGTAAGAATACATCGATTGATGCCTTCACGGGATTTGCCGGGACACTCTATCGTGCAGGCTTCAAGGAAGTAATACGGCAATCGGATAAACGTCCAATACTCAGATATTATATTGATTCCTGACAGATATCCCCATTTCGCTGAAATTCGCAAATAATTACCTTTTTATCGGCGTCACGCAAGTTTTACCTCCATTGATTTTTTTTGCTGCTGATTAATTAGTATTCTTCCAGCCCATGTCTACTACTTTATTTTTATTACCGCTATGAAACTATCGCGTTTTATAGTAAAATAAAGCACATAATACAGTGCCATTTGTAAAGGAGGTTTTAATGAGGACGAAGCAGTGGATGCGGGAAGCAGGGTACATAGCCGAAGTAATGAAGAAGGCACCATCGTTTGACAGAGAGTACCGGATCGGACCCGAGGAGTTTGATGCACGGCAGAAGAAGGTGCTTAAGGGTTTACAGGAACAGGGCCTCGAGTGCGGGATCGTATTCTCCAACGAGCACTACAACGGGGATGTTCCGTACCTCGGAGGAAACACAAACATAACGGTGGAATCCGTCGCCGGGATTATCGGGAAGAACGGTTTTCACATACTCACCGGCCTCGAAGGAGGCTATGTCGCCGAGCAGCTCGCCGGCAGGTCGAACGTAAATGTCCACAAGATACAGATGCTTCAGCTCGCTGACGAGGATTATCCGATAGATGCAGAACATTTCGAGGATGTGGTCGAACAGGCATGCGGTAAAAAACCCGAATCCATAGGCCTTCTCACACCACGGGCAATATTCCCGGTCAGTATCTACGAATATCTTGAGAACTATCTTGGTGGGAGAGACCGCATAATCGATGCGCAGGAGGTATACTATAAGGTCAAGTATGAGAAATCCGATATAGAGATGAAACTTGTCGAGGAGGCATGCCTGATTGCAGACACCCTGATAGAGGGCATGGTCGGGGTCGTGAAACCGGGCATGTACGATACGCAGATAGCCGGGTGGGGCTATGAGATGGCATACGAGCTGGGCGTTGACGAGCTCAGCTTCGATATTATCGTAACGGTCGGGGAGGCAAACCGATCACTTATATCAAAGGCATTGAACTACATGGTAAAGGAAGGCGACATTGTCTCGATAGGGGTCGCACCGAGGAGGGACGGCCTTACCGGATGCAACCGGGTTTCTGTTGTGGCCGTCGACGACCCCGGCAGGATAACCGATGACCAGAAATTCTGGATCAAGTTCGTGGAAGAGGCCTACCGCGTGGGACTCAGAGCCTTCACGGAGGTTGCAAAGAATAACCTGCCTGCAAAGAAAGTCGAAGAAGCAATTGTAAACTACTACCGGAGCAGGGAGAATGAGGTAAATAAACGGTACGGGGTATCTGTTGATCTTGCTAGGCAGAAGCCGTACACTGGTGTGCACAATGCCGGGTACACCGAGGCCTATGAGTTTTACGGCGCCATTACACTTGCATCAGAAGAACCTCTCGGGCATCAGATTGTGAACATGCTCGATATTGCGGTAAGAGGCATCGGCAACAGGTGGGACGAAGTAGTTATCCCGGGGCTCGATTATGTTGTGGTGGAAAAGACCCTGGGCAAATACGGCAAAGAGGTACGCCAGCTCAACAAGCTCCCTCTGAACGTACAGTATCTCGTCGGCAGTGCCTGATGGACTCAAACTAAGAGAGCAAAATATTGTAATGCATTAAAAGAAACCACATTATTTTTATTCCTGACAGTATGTTTTGTTGCAGATAGCATAATGACACACAGACCTCGCCGGAAATTGCCACTCCAGACATCAGAAAGCGTACTAAAAGACGCTTGGATATTGTCCCATATTTTTTAGCAGTGCACCACAGAAAGAGGAGGATGAACTTTGAAGATGGAGAAGCGGTATAAAGTCACTGGTGGGTTTTAAAGCTATCATATCAGGTATACTCCATTGGATGCACCGATTTTTATGCTAGGCAGACCAATAATAGTGGCCGATCGCATTAGCTACAGCAGAACAATACTATCACAAAAATATTTCGGTATATTAAAAGCACCAACCCTGAAATTGAATCAGGTTGGAAGAGTACAATCTGTAGGTTAATAACAGCAACCTCCCAATACACTTTAATTCATACCTTAAAATGGTAACAATTAATATTTACGATAAAGTTGCGTCCTGGTGGAATACTTTTTGAATATTAGTTAGTTTATTCACCGAGAATTACTGAAAATTATTTATTGTAATTAACTGAATTCGTGATATTATCAATTATGTAGTAATATAAGGCCAATTCAGGTTGTTATTAAATGAGGGTGCGAAAGCTCCTGGATTGTGTGCAAAAAGTACCCTTCCTCACATAATTTTTATCTTCATGTTTCCCACAATCCAGGACTACAGTCAGGCGCGTGGCCGCGATTACAACACCTACTACCAGTTTCCAATATCTTGCGGTATAGAACACCAGATGTTCAATCCCTTTGGAAGATATGGGGCATCTTCGGCATCTCTGAATTGGAAAAATAATAAAAAAGGAGGCAAAAAGATGAAGACGAAAGTGATGTTCGCATTGTTCATTCCTATTTTTGTAGGCATTATACTGCTGGGTGGATGTGCGACAACGGGTAAAATAACAGAACCATCTCAGGATGTAAGTACTTCTTTAATGGGACGCATCAAGTTGACTTGCTCATATTTTCCACAGTACTGGTACTGCAACGGAGAACACACGAATGGAATCGTAATTGATCTGAGGAATGTTTCAACAAAAGAGATAATGAAAATTACTTCTAAAGGTCCTGAAGGGCTGCTCTTCTTACCTGTCAAAGAAGGCAGATACATAATAACTCGATTAACTTTTAAAACTGGAGGTGGAAATACTAAAACCACCCTCTACTTCGGGGATGACAAGAGCAGAAGTTTTACTGTTTTCAGGAATGTTGTAAACAACATCGGTGATATACACTGGGAAGAAATTTATCTTGCCAAGACAGATGAATCATACGGTAGTGGAGGCGGTAGTAAAGGCGGTACCTCTATAACTGGGTCCACTCAGAATTCATGCAATTTCAAGAATAATTATGAGGAAGTTAAGACCTGGTTTGCAGCAACCTACCCTGAAAGTGAGTGGAACAATAAAAAGTGGCACAACGTTGAAGTTACCGTAAGATAAATTATCATTGGTGGCAGTTTTACTGCGGAATATGTAATAATGACCAGTTGAGCATAGAAGAAGAAACCAGTGTACAATAATATTCGCAATTTAGTGCTTTAAAAAAAGGCCATCGTAAGTCCAAGATGTATTTGCAGCAAACAAAACATCAAGAAGGAACAAACGATGGCCAGAACAAACCTTATCACCTATTTTCAGAAATTGCTACTGCAGTTTATCACCGAACAAGACCCATTGTTGGCGATGTTGCAGTGGGTAACCGAGTAGGTGATGCAGTTAGAGACAGAAGAAAAAATAGGAGCAGTTAAGGGGAAGCACACCCAAAGCAGAAGGACCCACTTTTCAGGATATCGGGTTCAGCGTTTTGACACACGTATGGTGTCACTGTATCTGCTGGAACCAAAGCTTCGCAAGGGAGGGTACATACCGGTTTTGTGGTGGAGCGGAAGCGATCTGAGCAGGCGTTGACCCAGGTGATACAGGAAGCGTTTATCAACGGGGTATCGACGAAGAAGATTGAGCGGTTGGCGAAATCGCTGGGTATAGAGGGACTGTCTGTAAGCCAGGTAGGATTTATATCCGTGCTGAAACGATAGAGCCCTGTAGGGCAAAACTGAAGCGAGTAGCGTGATAAACTTGGAGCGAATGATGGCATTTAAAAACCAAATTGCGAACTGCTATTGACATAATCCCCAAATGGCTAACTCCTATTGGCATAATCTTTTACCTTAATCAAAATAACTTGCCAATAAACTTTGATTCATACACTAAAGATTGAAAAAATTACTATTTACGATAAAGCCGCGCCCTGATAGAATAGTACAAAATAAGGAGGAAATTCATGGTTGTAAAGATCAAAGCAGGCGTTATGGTTTGCTTAATAATTGCATTCTTGTGTTCAACAGGCATTGTTTATGGAAAGGAGAAAACCTCAATTACTCAGCAAAAAGGTGGCATGGGATATTTTATGGGCGGTGTCGGCATGCTTTCCGAATCGGGCAGGAATTCCATAATCTATTCCGCAGGCGGGGGAGGACACAGCCTGAAGAACAGGCTGGTACTAGGCGGGGAAGGGTACAGTTCTTTCGGGCCCCATAACGCGGGCGGCTATGGCTTCTTCGATATTGGGTACGCACCTGTTATAACTGGCACCGTGGTTATTTACCCTCTTGTTGGTATTGGAGGAGGGGCTATGACGAGGGACGCAGATGACTCCGTTTCAAAATGTGCTCTATTGAATCCTTCTCTTGGATTTGATTATCTGTTATACAGAAAAGATAGAAGCGGAGTATTGTTGGGATTGCGTGCAGGGTATACTTTCACGATATACAGCAATACCTGGAACTGGTCAATGCCGTACATCCGCCTGGTGATTGGGGGTTTTGGGTTTGAAAAATAGGCAAGTAAACTTTCATTTGTTATTGCTTTTTAACTCTTCCCGGTCATCTCCTGCAACTGTTCTGCTTTACTTCGGCTGTCCGGGGATTTTTAAACATATAACCGGGGTGTCGGCGATGATATCGGTGCCACCCGCTTCTCTGCACGTGAGTGCAGTTTTATTTTTAATTGTGAAATTAGAAAATATATAAAATATTTTCACCCCTGATTCGTCTTAATGTAATAGTGAGGATATAAGGAGGAGTTTTATTATGGCAATAACCCAACAACAATTAGACGAATCATTGAATAACAGGGACAATCTCGCCGGAGAACATGTGTTCACCGATACCGGCCAGCTGATCCTGCTGGTAATCTTTCTTGTTGCCTGGATTACAGACTCATTCTTTTTTCACTATTCAGATTTTCTCAAATCCTATGTGCCGGTGTATGTTCGACTTCCGGCTGGACTTGCTTTTTTGACCGCTTCCGCTCTATTTGCTTTATCAGCCCATAAGGCGGTCTTCGGTAAGATAGTGCGGGAACCAGGTCTGATCACACGCGGCGTCTTTTCAATCGTTCGGCATCCAATGTATTTCGGATCATGGTTATTCTTTTTCGGTCTTATGCTTATTACTTTGTCCCTTGCTTCCGCTGCAGTATGTGTATTGATCTTCGTATTCTATTACCTCGTATCAAAATATGAGGAAAAACTCCTCCTGCAGAGATACGGAACTACATACGAAGAGTACAGAACAGGTGTACCGATGCTGTTTCCTTTGAAAATCAGGAGAAAATGATTAGGGAAACAGCCTGCGAGAATAGTATATTATACCGTAGTCTAAACCAATGGATAGTATAGAGCGTTATGGACAACAAAAAAGAGTTGCTTATCGGCCCTCAGACGGGCGCAAGTTTTGTTATACGTAAAGGATGCACATTCAAGGTTGTCGATATTGAAGGCAAGCAGGTAGCAGACCTTATCGCATTCAATACTTTAAATAACAAAGAAAAATTATCCTCAGCAGTAACAATCGACAATAACTCATCAATTTTTCTGCGACAGGGAGACAGCGCATTTTCCAATCTGTACAACAAAATGTTTACTGTTGTGGAGGACACAGTGGGCAAGCACGATCTTTTATACCCCGCGTGCAGCCCGGACATGTACCGTTACCAGTACGGCATCACTGAATATCATCCAAACTGTCTTGAAAATCTGTATAACGCTCTTCGTGATTACTCAATCGGTATTGACGCAATACCTGGCCCGATAAACCTGTTCATGAATACTCGAGTTTCAATGGATGGAACTATACACGTCGACGAGCCGCATTCAAAAGCGGGCGACTACGTGTCCCTGAAAGCTGAAATGGATGTAATCGTGGCAGTATCCGCCTGTCCTGTTAAAGAAAGCAAATGCAACGCTTTCGCGTGCAAACCGTTAAAAATAGTTTTCGAAAATTGAATCAGTTTTT
>Ga0307436_1000671_pt1 | contig 16039 bp, 15 predicted proteins | sample SalMarWE160440MG_FD_202513 | JGI IMG/M metagenome (GOLD analysis project Ga0307436, IMG submission 202513) | Salt marsh sediment microbial communities from the Plum Island Ecosystem LTER, Massachusetts, United States - WE1604-40 | ecosystem: Environmental > Aquatic > Marine > Intertidal zone >...
CAGAAGGACACAGGCTATGGGCAACAGAATGAAGAGAAACAGCCCCATCCAGAAGGCTTGCCAAGGAGTTTTGTCCAAAACGGCGAGGGTTGCATGGACCCTGCGAGGAAAGAAGCGAAGGAAGAGTAGGCCAATCACAAAGCTGTAGAAAAAGTTCATCAGCGCTCCCATAAACCGGGAACCAATCATGATGTTTTTCTTCCACTCCCCCTTTATGAACTTGCCGACGGCAGATTTGTGATGGATCACCTGCCCCCCAATTGTCGCTCCAGAATCGATTTGCACCACATCGCTGCTGCTGTACTCGAGCTTTCCCCCTATTGAAGCTTGAGAGCCGATCCGCAAATTTCCCACGTAGGCTCGAACATCTTGGCCCACACTGCCCAAAAGCTCGCAGTAGAAGCGGTTAGGGTCGCACCACCCTCGATAGTGCCCGAAAATTCGAGGACTCCTGCACTGAGAAAGGCATTGCCTCCAATCCGCGCCTGAGGACCTATTTCGAGATTCCCTGAAGCGATGGTGACATTTTTGCCGATGACCCCATCGATCTCGATCTGTCCACCGGCTAGGCGTGCGTTGCCCAAAACTGTTCCCGAAATTTCGATGATCCCTCCGGATGCAAGAACATTCCCCTCAACTCTTCCATCGATAAGGATCTGTGATCCAAAAGCATAGACATTTCCAAGCACAACCCCCGAAACTGTAATGCTTCCGCCAGTAGAGAAGTAGTCTCCCTCATGAACAGTCTCGCGCTGCAGCATGACATGTTCTTCTGTAGCATCGGCTGCAAGAGGCGCAAGACAAAAGAGCAGGGCAAACAAAAGACGCATCGAGCTATTTCTCCTCTTGCTTGGCCAGTGCCTGAAGAATCAAATCGTACGAAAACCCTCGACGAAGCAGGGCTGCGATCACCTTTTCCCTCTCCTGGGGTAATTTGTGGATGTATTTCTTCTCAATAAGCGAGTGGATATCTCCACCTGCGATGTCGACGGAGAGCTCTCCCGCTTTTGCCCGAAGCTTTTGGAGAATTACTCGAGCACCATATCCTTTTTCCCCCTCGCGCTTGACAAAGCGCGAAGCGAGCTCCTCGTCATTGAGCCATCCCTGTTTTATGAGCTCAGAGATCAGACTGTCTATGTCTGCGGGTTTATACCCCTTTTCGAGGAGTTTTTGCTTTAGCTCCTTTGCGAAATAGGAGCGCTTAGCTAAAAGAGAATAGGCTTTGGCTTTGATCGATTGCATGAGCTAGAATTGTTCCACGGATAGGATTTGATGGCAACTTGCTCTGAATGGATTTTTCGGTTATAGTGGCACTATCAGGAGCGATATTTATGACCCAGCCAACTGGTGGATCCGGATCCACACCACCCCCAGAACCCATCAAGCCCGCAAGCAGCCCTAAGCCTCTCAGCCCCAGCGACTCAAAAGACGCCTTCCTTTTGCAGTCTCCTTTTGCTAAAATGTTTGAGCGAACAGGGCAAATGCCCACTGTTAAAGAAATTCGCGCCATTATCAACGGAATTTTGAAACAGCAGATCAGCGAAATCAAGCGATCGGATGAGCAATGGAAAAAGTCCATGGAACGTATGAAAAGGGTAATTGAGGGGGATGAATAAATCTCTGATCATAACTAAAGAAGATCTCAATACACGGCTGGATAAGCTCCTCGTCCGTCACTACCCCGAGCACTCCAGAACCTATTTTCAGTACTTGATCGATCAAGATTATGTGCTGCTCAATGGTCATCCTGTCAAGAAACAGCACAAAGTACGCCCTGGCGATGAAATCGAGGTCGAATTTCATCTCACTCCCCAGCTCGATGTGAAACCCGAGAATATTCCCCTCGATATTCTTTTCGAAGATAATCATGTGCTGATTGCCAATAAGCCTCCTGGCATGGTGGTCCATCCCGCCCCTGGCACACCTTCGGGGACCTTTGCAGGAGCTCTTTTGCACCATTGCAAACAGCTTAATCCCGACGAGTTTGAAAGTCTTAGACCTGGTATCGTTCATCGGCTAGATAAAGACACATCGGGAGCGATCATCGCAGCAAAAACTCCAAAAGATCATCAAAAGCTCATCGAGCAATTTTCAAAAAGAGAGGTCGAAAAGACCTATCTCGCCATCTGCTGCGGCGTTCCGAAAGAGGGGGAATTTTCTGCGCCGATCAAACGCCATCCGATTCACCGAAAGCAGATGACGGTGAGCAGCGATGGGAAAGAGGCCATCTCTCATTTCCAAGTTCTCTCGAGAAGAAAGGGCCTTTCTCTTGTTGAAGTGAAGTTGATTACGGGAAGAACTCATCAAATCCGTGTCCACCTCAAAGCCATGAACTGCCCGATTTTAGGAGATGCCACCTATGGCAGCTCAAGCCTAAATAAACAGTATGGCGCCGAGCGGCAGATGCTCCATTCTTATTCCCTCAAACTCACTCATCCCCATTCAGGAAGCCCTCTGGAGGCTGTTGCCCCTCCCCCAACTGATATGAAAAATTTTATTGATCTCATTGAGCGCCCTTAGGTACACTTGAGCATGTGACAAATTCACAGCTCTAACCTTAGGATCGCAAATGAAAGAATTCGTAGAATACATCGTCAAGAATCTCGTCGACAACCCCGACAAAGTGCGCATCAACGAAATTGGTGGAACTCACACCTTGATCATCGAACTCGGTGTGGAGAAATCGGATATTGGAAAAATCATTGGGAAAAAAGGGAAGACGATCAATGCGATTCGCACACTTCTCATGTCAGTTGCCAGCCGAAATGGCATCCGCGTCAATCTCGAAATCATCGAGGATGAGGGTGGCTCTTCAAGCGATAGCGCCGAGTAATCCGCTTTAGAAAATTTGTTTTGGTAAGTAGGGCGAGATCATCGCTTTGCGGGAATTGATCGCTCCTGCAGGGTATCGAATCACAGCTAGGGAATACCCCTTATCAGCTTCTCCTGTAAGCTTCTGGGGAACCTCGAGAAAGCTCTCTTGGAAAATTTTGCTCAGCTCTTTCCCATTGGGACCGATGAACTCGGCTTCCAGGGAGTCTTGGACGCTCTGAATCTGGGCAGAGTTTCGGAATTCGTTGAGGAAGCCCTTGAGATGTTCGATGGCTTGATCGGTGAGGGGGATCCACACCCAGAGCTCGTCCTTGTGCTTATAGCTCCCCTCGTTGCCCGTGAAGACATCTTCGGCTCCCGCAATTGTACTGATCATATGAAGATGAAGATCGAACTCTCTTCGGTCATTGAAGAATTCTTGAGATTGAGATACCCACATGGCTCGCATTTTCTGTGCGTATTTCTCAAAAGAGGAATAATTGTTTGCAAACATCTTGGTCTGTCCAATACGCGCACAGCCATTCTGGAGCTTGGTATCGGCAAAAATACTCGACTCCTCTCCTTTGGCACACAACTCCAAATTCTCTTCGACGAGCTGTTCTTTGGCTATGTAGATCTTCCGATAGATTGAATACATGTCTGGGTGTTTCAGGATACGAGTTGCTGCTCTTTCTACAAAAGTACTTCCCGGCAAAATGTCGTCAAATGAGATGATCTCAGTCTCCTCTCCCATCATCAAGGTCTTGAGCCGATTGAGAAGCTCTGCAACGACTTCAATATCCCTTCTAGAAACTTTCGTGAGAAGATCGGTGTCGTCCAAGATCGCATAGAGAAAGTGGAGATACTCGATAAATTCTCGAAGGAGGTCGATATAATGAGTCTTTCCCTCAGACTCATGGGCAGCATACTGCTTCTTGAGCAGGCGTTGCAACAGTCTGCGTTTTTGTGGGGAACTCATATCTTTGCCCAAACCTTTCACTTGAGCGTTGATCGAGGAGAGGCTCATTCCCCCTGTCGAAAATTTGTCATTGATCGCAAAGGCAATTTGGGCAACGACTGAATTGGAGCTCTGTGCGTCCGAGATGTACGCGACGGGAGCAGTTGAGGTATTGAGGACGGTTTTGTGGTGGTCAATCACACTGATCACTTCGAAATAGGATGGGATTTTGGTCTCGTCGCGGTTGCAAAAGTCCCGTAGAGTCACGGTTCCCAAAACCTCCTGCTGCAAATCGCGCGCTCGCACAACACCGAGGGGGATCATCTCCCCTTTTTCATTGGTCGAGGTGACTGTCAGATAGGGGTAATTGCCCATCTTGCTCTTGAGCTCATCGACATCGGCGCGATAGCTGACGACCTGCGGTAAATAACCAAAGACATGGGTCTTGATACTGAGGGCAACATCGAGTCTTTCGGTATAGAGACGAACGCTTTGAATGGCGCGATCGAGCTGGGCAATAATCTCTTCGAGATGATGAAAAATATTGGGGCGATTCTCGATCAAACTCCCCTTTTTATCGAAAATCTCTGATTCTGAAAGGGCCCAGACGTGATCGATACACTCTTGGAAATCGACGAGTCCGAGCTGTTTGATCGAGCTGGCAAACTCGGAAAAGGTCGCAGAAAGGCCATTTTCAACTCTGAGCACTTTTTGCAAATAGCCCCACATGTAGCGCTTTTGCCTGTCTGTAAAATCTTTTGCGGGGTCTGTGTCCTGAATGGCAATGTCAAAGACACTTGCGCAAAATTTGGGGAGGTTCTCTTTGGTGAGTTTCTCTAGAGCAAATAGAGAGACGAGGCTGATGTGGAGATTGTTTTCGAACCATCTCAAGCAGTTGTTGAGAAGCAAAATGACTTGCCGGACTCCTTCGACATCAAAACTGCGCCAATCGCCCAAAAAGTATCCCCTTTCATCAATCAAAATGATTGCCTTCTGCGTCCGCTCGTGATCGATGGTAAGAGAAGACTTGTCGGTCGTCTGCTTGACAACCCCCTTTTGTGTCATGAGTTCAAGACTGGAAAGAGCGAGATTGGTTCGGGTCTTGGCCAGGTGGGCAAAGATATTTTGCCCAAAAATGTGGTGGAAGAGAAGAGCTACCTCGATGCTCGACTGCGGGGCACCTCCCGGCACATTCCAGATGTGAACTCCTTCTGAGACACGGGCTCCGAATGCATCGACCCATCCCCAAAAAGAGGCAATGGTCGTGTCGAGGTCGGGTGAAGAGTGTGCGGTGACATAATGGCTTCCGGGATGGATCTTCCCCATACCAACGGGAAACAAGAGCTGGTATTCATCGCGGGGGATATTTTTCCCGACAATCTTGGCTCGGAGAAGGTAGTTTTCTGCGTCGGAGAGATCGGAGAACTGATTGAGCCAAATCTCAAAGCTCGTCAACGAATAGTTGATCAGGACATCTTCGCGAGCTACTTTGTCGATGAATTCGATGACGGCGATGAGTAAAAAGGAATCGGGAGCCTCGCGGAGGAGCTTTAAAAGCGCTTGGTTGACTCTCTCACTCTTGTTTTTGTGATTGAGCTTGGCGTACTCAGGGCCTTTGAACTCCTTGAAGACCTCATCGAGATTTTCAAAGCGGTAAGGGCTGAGGACATAGTCCCCCAAGCGATCGGCTCTGGATATAGGCCGTGAATCCGTTTTTTTGTTTGCCATACAAAAATTTCGGATTGAGCAGGACTCGAACCTGCGACCGTCCGCTTAGAAGGCGGATGCTCTATCCAACTGAGCTATCAATCCATTCTAGAGTCAAGTTTAAACGAGCATAGCTCCCCATGCAAGGGGAAAATCGGATTCAATTTTGTGAAACTCATGCGAACGTTCTTTCGAAAAGGAGAATTTAAAGTTCGATCGATCGATCAGCATTTCATTCGTGGGGAGGCGGGGCCTGCGTGCGTACTACACAATCTACTGTGACTGCTACTGCTGGGCACCCTACTTCGGCGGAAGCTGGGTGGGAGATTTTCCCCTGAACGATTCCGATCAAAAAGCTTCGTTTATCGGTCAGAGCTGTGTAATGGATATTGAGTCGTACGATTCTTCGCTTCCGATGGGATCTCCTGAATTGGGCATTAAATTCACCCACGAATGTGGATTTTCTGTGCTCGGTGAATACAAAGGGATCTTCAATGACAAGGTGCGTGTGAATCAGTTCGACGTGCGTTTGGAGTGGATCTTCTTGGTTCCTCAAACCTGTACAAAAAACTTCATTTGTTGAATAAAGACGCAAAAGAGGAGTCTTCTATGTCGAAACATTCCATTCTGTTTTCCATAGCATGTTTATGCGCATCATCTGTTGTATTTGCTGTCCAAAATCAGAGTGAACTCCAAACGGCTCTGCAGAATTTAGACGCTACAATCACCATCGAAAATAGCTTTGGAGCGACCGAAAATCTTTTCCCAGTCAATTCCAATCTTTCTTTTGGTTCAGAATCGAATAATACCCTGATTGATGGAGCAAATTTCAGTCTCACTGGAAGTTCGATCAATCGGGGATTTTTCATTCGAGGAGGTTCGGTCACAATTCAGAACCTCTCTATCCGAGACTTCACTTCAAAGGGGGGCGCAGGGGGAAGGGCAAACGCTTCACAAGCGGGAACAGGAGGCGGCGGAGCCGGGCTTGGGGGAGCCATCTTTGTAAGTGAAGGAACGACGCTTACTTTGGATAATGTGACTTTTCAAAATTGCTCTGCTGAAGGGGGTGATGGTGGTTCGTCCTCAGGAGCTCAAGTTAGCAGCAGCGCTGGGTTTCTAGCTGATGGAGACAAGGGCGGCGGTGGCGGCGGCGGGTTTCTAGCAGATGGAGGCAATGGTGAAACCGGCGGCGGCGGCGGTGGCGGCGTCTATGTAGTAATGCCAGCTACTGCTACGGGTGGAAGCGGCTCGTCTGGTACAGGAGGCGGCGGCGGAGGTGCCCTCGGCGGCATGGGGGGATCTGGATCTGGCCAAGGAGGCTATGCTCCACAAGGGGGAGGATCTGGAGGATCAGCTGGAAATGGAGGTGGTGGAGCTGCAAGTGAGACAACAAATGGAGGCAATGCCATAGGCCCTGCTGGAGGAGCCGGCGGAGGAGGCGATGCCCAATCTGGCGGAGATTCAGGTGTAGGTTTCGGTGGTGGCGGTGGCGGAAGTGGATTTGGGGCCGATAAAGCAGCCAATGCCGGAAGCGGCGATAACGGAACTGCAACGAGCGCCGGAAATGGAGGCAATGCAAGCGCAAGTGGTTTTGGTGGCGGTGGCGGCGGTCAAGCTGCACTCGGAGATCCGGGTAACGGAGGCGGTGGCGGAAGTGGCGCTGGCGCCGGCGGCGGAGGCTCTAACGCCAGCAGTATTGGAGGCTCTGGAGGACCTGGCGGAAACTTTGGAGGTGGCGGTGGCGCTGGATCCGGGTCACAAACCGGGGGAAATGGAGGCGATGGTGGTTTTGGAGCCGGAGGAGGAGGAGCGGGCTTTGGCAGCACGAACCCAAGCACAGGCGGAACGGGTGGATTCGGCGGTGGTGGAGGTGGCGGTGGCGGCAACATACCCATTGACGCAGCCGGAGGATTTGGCGGAGGAAACGCAGCGAACCGAATTGGTGGTGGAGGTGCTGGTTTCGGTGGAGCAATCTTCGTCGAAAATGGAGCTATTCTTAATATCAATACATTCATCAGCTTCTCTGGAAATTCGACAACAACCGGAACAGGAGGAAATCCAGGATCAACTGGGGGCACAGATATTTTTGCCATCTCGGGAGCGCATATGAATTTTGACCTTTCAATTGATTCGGTCATCCCCACTCCCATCGAATCGGACCTCGGAGCTCACAATCCCGCCTCATCCGGCGGTCTCACAAAATCAGGGCCTGCCATGCTCAAACTCAACGGAGCCAATACCTATACAGGGACGACGAATGTGCAAGCAGGAGAACTTCAAATCAAAGGGTCTACAACATCGAATATTGATATCAATGGAGGAAAGTTAAGCGGGAACTTTGCCACCATTGCCAATGGTGCGACATCAAATACGGGAAAAATCACTCTCAACAGTGGTACCTTTTCTCCTGGAACAAATGGCGATGGAACTGTGACGCTCGCAGGAGAGTTCATTCAAAATGGCGGAGCTTTTTCTATCAATCTCACTCCAAGCCCCTCCAATAGTCCAGTTGTAAAAACTGTTGCGGGTGCGTCCATCATTGACGGGAATCTCGAGGTATTCTTTGGTCAGGGAAATTATATAGCAGGAACTGTTTATGAAGTCATCCAAGGACCTGTTTCGGGCAACTACCCCGAATCCAATATCATCAAGATGGGTCCCAATGCCGATTCTATCAATATCGAGGTGACGACCGGAAGTCTTCTCATCACCGTATTAACAACTCACCTGTTCCAAGATCAAATCATTAATCCCGGCATTTCCCAAGAAGTGGCCAATTGCATCATTAAGGACACAGCAAATATTGACCCCAATTCCGACTTTGCCTTTGTCGTCGGACTCCTCGGGACGCTCAATAACAAAGAGGTCAACGATGCGCTCATCGATCTCTCCCCTGTTCGCTTTGGATCGCTCGAGTGGATCAATGCCCGCAACAACAGCCTCGTTGCAGATGTTCTCTCACAACACCTCTTTGATCTCTGCTGCTCACCGAGAGATTGCTGTGATCCTTGTGCCAACACTGAGGCATGGATCGCAGGCTATGGGAATTTCACCGATCAGCACAAAAAGCTCGATAATCTTGAGCCCTTTGATACAACTGGCGGCGGAGTGATCGCTGGAATTGATTGGTGTTGCAACCCATGCTTTTACTTTGGAGGAGCTGTTGGATACACCCATACCGATTTCGATTGGAACAAACACGGCGGCTGCGGCGATATCAACACCTACTACGGAGCTCTTTATGGAAGCTGGCTTTGCAATTGCTTCAGCGTTGACCTCTCTTTGATCGGAGGTGGTAGCGATCACGACATCAAGCGGAAGATTCAATTTCCCGGTCTTTCCAGAACAGCTAAAAGCGACCCATGGGGCTACTTCTTTACAGGGCATTTAGGAGTAAGAGCAAACTGGGACTGCTTTTGCTTTGCGTTTGAGCCCTTTGGAAAAATGGACTACCATTACTTCAACCGCGCATCGTTCAAAGAAAAGGGAGCTGACAGCATCGACCTCAAAGTTCGTTCGATCGATCAACACTTCATTCGTGGGGAGGTGGGGCTGCGTGCATACTACACAATCTACTGTGACTGCTACTGCTGGGCACCCTACATCGGCGGAAGCTGGGTGGGAGATTTTCCCCTGAACGATTCCGATCAAAAAGCTTCGTTTGTCGGTCAGAGCTGTGTAATGGATGTTGAGTCGTACGATTCTTCCCTTCAAATGGGATCTCCTGAAGTGGGCTTTAAATTCACTCATGAGTGTGGATTCTCTGTGCTCGGTGAATACAAAGGGATCTTCAATGACAAGGTGCGTGTGAATCAGTTCGACGTGCGTTTGGAGTGGATTTTCTAATTCACTGCTTCGTCCGCACAACGGATCTCTTCAGGCACTTTGCAGTAGCCCTCTTGCGCTTCAGTGATCTTTTCCCACTCCTCATATTTATTGATGATGTGGGGTCTGACAAAGATCAGGACGTTTCGCTTATGGCTCATCCGCTTGTTCTTGGAAAAAGCCGCGCCAACAACGGGAAGACCACCCAAACAGGGGATACCCATTCTCTGGATCGATTTGGCATTGCGACCCATGCCGCTGAGGGCGAGAAAATGGTTGTCGGGTACGTGTGCAAGAGTGGACATGTTCGCCTTCGTCGTGCGAATCCCCTCGACCTCGGTCGTCGAGGTCATCGGATCGTCTATGGCTTCTGTGATTTGCTGATCGATATCGAGAGTGATGACATTGTCTTCGCCGAGCATTGGTGTTATCGAAAGGGCAACACCAACGTCACGGTATTCGATGTTGGCCGTCGTCTGCTGACTCGCACCGACAGTCGACACGATGGAACCGGTAAAGGGAAGGTTATCCCCGACAAATATCTTCGAGTTCTTATTGTCCTGGGTGATGATCTTCTGATTGAGGATGATGGTACTGTTGCCATCGGACTCGAGTGCTGAGACAAGAGAACCGAGTGTGAGGAAGGTTTTGCCCTTGTGCAAGATGATGTCTCCTATAATCCCCAGATCAAAGCCACGGCCTAAGGGAATTTGGCTGAGTCCTTCGAGAGGAGCTCCCGCATTAACCCCTTTTGTCACATCGGCAAAGCCCGATTTCTTTCCGCCAAAATTGCCCCCACCAAAGGCGATCTTATCTTTAAACTTGCCCCCACCGACCCACTCAAGACCAAACTCGTTTGTGTTTTTCGCGTCAGTTTCGACGACGAGAACTTCAATGAACACCTGCTTGCGCGGAACATCGAGGGTGCGGATGAGTTTGTCAAGCGATTCTACCGTCTCCTTACCTCCCGAAAAGAAAAAGGAATTGGTCGCCTGCACCCATTGGATCGTCTGGATGGCTTCGATGAGCTCTTCGGGTTTGTTCTTTCGATTGCTCATGTCTGTTGCAATCTTTTTGAGCGCTCCTTCAATTTCACTCCCCTGATGGTAGCGAAGTTTGTAAGTTGCAAACTCGAGCTTTTCAGGACTCAAATTTGGCAAATCTCCTGCAAGAAGCTGACCAATGGGAAGTTTTGAACGGGGTTGAAGGTGCACGCCGTTTTTGATGTCTTCTTTCGAATAGCGATGGATGGCAAAGTAATTTCCCTCTTCGGAAACGGCAAAGCCATGCATGCGGAGCATTTGAATCAAAGCATCGACCACTTCTTCCGAAGTCATCGGGTTGCCAGAAGAAAGAGAGATGTTGAAGCCGAGCTCATGATGGTCATAAATAAAGTTGGCCTGAGAAATTTTGCTGACATAGCGAATGAATTCGATAGCCGGTACATCACTGAAATTGATGTGATGTGTTTGCGTTTCCCCTTTCAGAGACACGGTAAATGTGAGGAGAAGAGCGAGCCAGATTTGTTTCATGTTTTGTCATCCTTTTCATGGCGGGACATGGATATCATAATCGCGATCTGATTTTTTCGAAAGAGATTTTTGCGCTCTCTTTTTTTGTTGCAGAAAAAGCTCTGACAGTGAAAACTAGTCGACATGGCTGGTCCTTTAACAATCGATAATTACGATGTTGCCGTTCATGAACGCTGGGCGAAAGACCAAGAGGTTCTCGATCAGGTCTTCATCCGCGAATCAGGCGTTTCGGCACACCTCGACGTTGCTGCGCTCCAAAAATCACTCCTCTCGAAATGGGAAGAGCTCTTCGAATTCAATTCGCAAAAGCATCCCTTTGCCCATTTTGCACCACCTCCTCGGTACACTCTCATGCGCAACCGCTTTTTCAACCACGCCATTTCCGAGCAGTTCGATTGGGCAGAAGATGCGGACGAAGAAGACGAAGAAAAACAGCGAAGAGATGATGAGCGACAAGCTGAAAAATACAAAACGGCTATTCAAAAAACACAAAAGGGATCGATGCCCGTCGCTCTATTTGAAAAGGAGCGCTCCCACCTCCTCAATTTGATCGATTCGATCCACCTCCTCAATGACTTCATGCGAGAGATTCATGGACGAAAGCTCCAATATCAAAAAGGTTAATCTCACTCTGGTCGGAAAAAATGGAAAAATGGGCAGGGCGATCACTGCTCTTGTCAATGGCGACCCACAGTGGGAGCTCTCTGATCGCGGTGATGTCGTCATCGATTTCTCGTCTCCAGAGGGAACTTTAGCTGCCATTGAAATGGAAAAGCCCTTTGTCTGCGGGACAACGGGACTTTCCAAAGAAATTTTTCAAAAACTAGATAGGCTCTCCACTCGCGTTCCAGTTCTCTACTCTCCCAACTTCAGCTTAGGAGCTTGCCTCCTGATCCAAATGATGGAGACCTTTGCACATCAGCTCAAGCGATTCGGCTCGGTATCCATTGAGGAAGTACATCACACCCAGAAGCGGGATACCCCCAGTGGAACGGCATTAAAGTTGGGCGAGTTTCTCGGAGTCCAAGAGATCAAAGCTAAACGGGAAAAAGATGTCGTCGGCATCCATCAAGTGAAGGTTTCATTTGACAACGAAGAACTGCTCATAAGGCACCAAGCCCATTCTAGAGAGGCTTTTGCCAAGGGGGCCCTCGCCTGTGCAAAATTTCTCTTATCCCGCCCCCCGAAAATGTATCAGCTCTCCGACATTTTCATTGATCATAACCCCCTTGAGAGCGCATAATAGCTCTCAATATGCGTGATGTAGAGATTGGCGGCTTTCACATCGGCCAAAGAAGACCTCTCGCTCTCATTTGTGGACCTTGCGTCATGGAGAGTGAGGAGATGGTTATTTCCTCTGCGGAATTTCTCAAAACCCTCTGTCAAAAGCTGCAAATTCCCCTCATTTTTAAATCCAGCTATGACAAAGCAAATCGCTCAAGCGTTGAAACCTTCCGAGGCCCTGGTTTAGACCGGGGCCTTTCTCTACTTGAAAGGGTAAAAAAAGAATTCAACGTTCCTGTGACAACCGATGTCCACTCCCCTTCTGAGGCTACAGCTGCAGGAGAGGTTTGCGACCTCGTCCAAATCCCCGCCTTCCTCTGTCGACAGACAGACCTCGTCCTCTCTGCGGGAAAGACAGGCAGAGCGGTCAATGTGAAAAAGGGACAGTTTCTCGCCCCTTGGGACATGAAAAATGTCGTCGAAAAACTCGAATCTACAGGCAACCAAAACATTCTTTTAACTGATCGGGGAACGACTTTTGGATACAACAATCTGGTTAGCGATATGCGAGCCATCCCTATCATGCAGAGCTTGGGATATCCCGTCTGTTACGACGCCACCCACTCGGTCCAACTCCCCGGTGGAAGAGGCTCCTCTTCGGGCGGACAAAGAGAATTCATTGAAACGCTTGCCGCTAGCGCTGTCGCAGCGGGCACCAATTGCCTCTTCATCGAAGCCCATCCCAATCCTCAAGATGCGAAAAGTGATCGAGAGACGCAAATTCCCCTAAATGAGCTCGAAGCCCTTCTCAAAAAACTCCTCCGCATCCATAGCGCAATAAAGGAGGTTCCCGCAGGTGTTTAGGAAAAAGATGATCCTCTTCACCGCTCTATTCCTGCCTCTTGTCACTCTTTGGATTTTCCAAATGACGTGGATGCGCGACGTTGACATTGAGAAGTACAAGCAGCTCATCCGGAAGCGAGAAATCGCCTCATCAGCAGCGCATATGCCAACCAACCAACTTCGCAAAGGAGTACAGAAAGACATCTGGTTTTCCCAAGATGGCAGTGCGAGACTCCACTACGAAATTTTTAGCGAAAGCTCCCTTCTTACCTTGACTCCCGTTGACAATCACTTTGAAATCATCGAATCCCTCGAAGGAATTCGATGCTGGATGCAAGACAAACTCATCACCGATGAGGGTGGTCTGCATCCGACCCAACAGGCGCGTCTCATCGAAGCAGAGAAAGGAGTCTATCGCCACATGAAACAAGAGTTTATTGCAAACGATGTCAATCTCTCCCTCTTTAGACTTGAAGGTCACTCACTTCCCAAAACAGCTCTGCCGAGAAAAGACGCCTATCTCACAGGAGTTGCACAAAATATTTCCTTTTTATTCGGTGGAAAAACGCCTAAATTTCAAGCCAATCAATTTCAAGCAGCGGTGGTGAAAGAATGATTCAGCTCTTTTCTCTTTTCATTCTCCCCTGCCTCCTCTTCGCCGAAATCACTACTTCCTCGATCTCATCAGATCACGCTTCTTACGATGGCAGCGCTCTGGTTCTGAAGGGAGATGTACAGCTTGACCATGTACTCGGAAAGATGGAATCGACAGAAGCCAGGCTCATGCGCGAAGACCAAGAGGGACCATTTTCGACTATTTACCTCCACGATCAAGTCCGAATCCTCCTCAAAAATCACGGGCATGTCTTGTGCCACATTGCAGACTTCAACTTCAATACGATGGAGGGAAAACTCTTCCCCAAAAATGGAGAAAAAATACGGTTTGTCAATCTCGAAAGAGGAATGAATCTTGCCAGTAAAGGAGCTCAGATTCTTTTTGCACGCAAATTCGATGAGCTCAAAATTGCCAAAATCATTGCCAATCAGAGCGTCGATGTTGAATATGGAAAAGACTTCTCCTTAACAGCTGATGGAGCCACCTATATCGACGATCAATCCCGCTTGATCGAAGCGGCACACAATTGCATCCTCACCCATTTCGACGACCGCATTCATGCAGACAAGATCCAGCTCTTTCCCGATTCTTCAAAAGTAGTCTTGGAGGCCCCTCGCGGGAATCTCAAACCGACAATCTTTTCCGATACTAGTGCCGTATCCTTTTCCTGCGACAAACTCACCTGGGAACAGGCTCCTCAACTGCTCACCTTATACGGCAACATCCTCGTAGAAGATGATGCAATCGGAACGATCGAATCAAAAGATGAGGTTGAACTGAGGCAAAAATTCCAAGACGAAAAGTGGATGGTCTCAAGCATCCTGGCCAAAGGAAAGACAAAACTCTTCTACCGCGGGCAAGAAAACCTCCATCACACGCTCATCTCCCACGGAGAGATGAATCTCGATGGAGAGCGCCTCATCATGACGGCGCAGCGCTCTGAACAGAGCCCCATCACCTATTTGCACGATGGAATGCGGCTAGAAGCAGACTATGCTCAGCTCGATTATGCTCAAAATGAAGGAGGCATTGCACCTGAGAAGCTCTTCTTGTCAGGAGGGATTCGCCTGACAGGAGAGAGAGACCATCTGCGCTGCGGTATCGCCGATCAACTTGTCTATTATCCCGACACAAAACGGATGATCTTGACAGCCAAAACGGGAGATCGGGTCCTCTTTTGGGATGATGAGCAGCACTTATCCATAAGTGCAAAAGAAGTCCATATTATTCAGACCGATCGAGGGGAAAATGTGAAAGGAGTGGGAAATATCCGATTCGTCTTTTCATCGACAGAAAGCACCCTTCTCAAAAAACTCTTTCCCTTCTATAGGCCACAGGGAGTAACACCATGAGCGAACTCGCAAGACCCATTATCTTAAAAGTGCAAAACCTGACGAAAACGTACAGCGGGAAATCCGTGGTTTCTGGTCTCTCTTTTCAAGTGCGCGAAGGAGAAATCGTCGGACTTTTAGGTCCTAATGGAGCGGGAAAAACCACAGCATTCTACATGACAATCGGTTTGATCCATCCCGATTCGGGCAGCGTTTATTTCAACAACCAAGAAGTGACAGATCTCCCGATCCACAAACGAGCCAAACTCGGAATGGGTTATTTGGCCCAAGAGCCCTCCGTCTTCCGGTTTATGACTGTCGAGGAAAATATCCTCTGCATTCTGGAAACCCTTGACTTGACCAAAGCTGAGCGAAAAGAGAGGCTCGAAGAACTTCTAACGGAACTCCATCTCGAAAAACTCGCAAAGAAAAAAGCCATTACTCTTTCGGGTGGAGAGCGGAGAAGGCTCGAAATCACACGAGCACTCGTAACAGAACCTTCTCTTCTCCTCCTTGACGAGCCTTTTGCCAATATTGATCCGCTGGCTGTGAATGATGTGAAGAAAATGATCGGTCTACTCAAAAATCGAAGCATCAGTGTGTTGATCACCGATCACAATGCTCGCGAAATTTTTTCGATCGTCGACAGAAGCTATCTCATCCAAGAGGGAAAAGTACTCATGTCGGGATCGGTGAACGAACTTTTAGAAAATAAGGAAGCAAGATCCTCATATTTTGGGGAAGATTTTAGGTTATGAGTAACAAACAATTTGGATTTTGGCGTTCAATCGCCTGGCCAGTTCATCGAGAAGAGACAAAAAAAGTCCTTTCAATGCTGATTCTCATGGCCTTTTTGTGCATTTGCTACAGCATCTTGCGCAACCTCAAAGACACAGTGATTCTAACGGGCAATGCCTCTGGAGCTGAAGTGCTTCCCTTTATCAAAGTATGGGGAATTTTACCCGGAGCTATCCTATTCACGTGGATCTATGCCAAGCTTCGCAGTCGCTTCAATCGAGAAAAGGTTTTTTATCTGATTGTCGGGGGATTTGTCACCTATTTCCTCCTCTTCGCCTTCCTCCTCTTCCCCAATAGTGATACTCTCCACTTCAATGCCCTTGGAGATAAGTTGCGGGAAATTTTGCCCGTCGGCTTCTCAGGCCTCATCGCCATGCTCTGCAACTGGACCTAT